>PVBE010704701.1_pt1 | contig 42339 bp, 35 predicted proteins | sample 1631181 | NCBI WGS metagenome assembly PVBE01 (sample SAMN08397723, study PRJNA350692) | Marine metagenome, whole genome shotgun sequencing project. | isolation source: water | place: Pacific Ocean | collected 2012-04
ATCAACACGGGGTGCGCCACGGGTGCACTGTCGAGGGGATCGACCAGGAAGCGCGTCTCCATGTCCAACTGGGAGGCCTCTAGGTCCATTTCGTCTTCTTCAAGCCCTTCAACCGGGGGCATGGACAGGAAGGACTCCCGGGTCTTCAGGGCGCGCATGGGGATGTCCACGCCATAGTCCGACAAGAAGGTATGGGTCCACGCCCCAGTGGCAAGAACCACGTTGTCGCTGTAGTAGGTGGCCGTTTCCGTCTCGATACCCACGACGCGGCCAGCATCGAGCAGCAGTTTGTGGGAACCGGAGCGCTCCCGAATGGTGGCCCCATTCTCGCGAGCAAGAGATGCAAACACGCTGATCGTGCGGGCGGGATCGATGAAACCCCCCTCCGGCTGCCAAGCACCGATAGCCTCGTCACTGATATCGATGCTGGGGAAGAGTTGCCGCATTTCCTCCGCCCCCATCCGGATCACATCGATGGCCAGCGAGCGTTGGACTTCGATGTTCGCGTCGAGCTCGGCAATGGCATTGGGGTCGTCCCCAGCCAGGATCAGGGCACCGGTGCGACGGTAGCCAAGCGAGCGACCCGTGGAAGACCGCATGCCCGCATAGACCTTGACCGCGTCACGCGCCATGCCCGCCATGGTGCGATCCGCAAAACCCTGATGGACAATGGCCGACGTGCGCCCCGAAGCGCCGGAGGCCAGTGAGTCGCGTTCCACGAGCACGACCGGCTCACGCAGGGCGTCACAGTTCTTGGCGGCATACAAAGCGGTGCAAGTGCCCATCGCACCTCCGCCGACTATGAGAATTTTCGCTTTCAAGGGGCTTCCACCTAAACGGATCGAGCCTTGAGTCTACACCGAAGAAGCCCAGCCCTCCCGGGGCGCGGTCCGGAAAGGGCTGGTGGACAGGCAACCCAAGGTCACCCATCGTTCGATACGGCTCCGGGCTCAGGCGTCTCCAGGCGAGGGGGGGCTCGCCGGCACAATGACACGAAGCCCGATGCCGAGTTCTCTTCTTCGTTCTTGGCATCCACTCCGAGCCGTACCCCCCCGCTGGTGCATAAACCCCTTGAATTCTTCGTTCCAGGGGCCCCTGAGCCCCTCAGGCTGGGCTGAGGGGCCTGATAGACTCCACGGCATGCTCCCCCCTCGCAAGACGCGCTCCATTCAGGTGGGCCCCCTCTCCCTGGGAGGATCGAACCCTATTGCCGTCCAGAGCATGGCCGCCACCCAAACCCGAGACGAGAAGGCCACGGGCCGCCAGATCGAACTGTTGAGCGCTGCGGGCGCGGACCTCATCCGCATCGCGGTAGACAGTACCCGGGACGTGGAGAGCCTCATCCGTCTGTGCTCCACCACCGACGTGCCTATCAGCGTCGACCTACAGGAGAACTACCGCCTGGCGGAGAGCGTCGCGCCCCACGTGCAGAAGATCCGATACAACCCCGGACACCTGCACCACCACGAGAAAGAGACCCCTATCGCGGAGAAGGTGCGCTGGATCGCCCAGGTTGCCCAGGCCAACGATTGCGCCGTTCGAATCGGAGTGAATGCGGGGTCTATCGCACCGGAATACGACGAAGCCCATGCCAACGATCACGTTGGCGCTATCGTCTCTTGCGCCGTCGACCACTGCCAGATTCTTGATGATGCGGGCTTCTACAACTACCTGGTTTCTATCAAGGACTCTGACCCACGCCTGGTCATTGAAGCCAATGAGCGCTTCGCCAAGCAGCGGCCCGACGTGCCCCTGCACCTGGGTGTGACGGAGGCGGGCATGCCCCCTGATGGGGTGATCAAGACGCGCATTGCTTTTGAACAGCTGGTCGCCCAGGGAATCGGTGACACGCTGCGGGTCTCCCTGACCGTTCCATTTGAGAACAAGGGCCAGGAGATCGAAGTGGGGAGGCAGATTCTCACGGACATCGAGGCGGGCCGCTTTCGTTCCGTGCCGAAGGGGTTCTTCGAAGGGCTCAACATCATCGCCTGCCCCTCCTGTTCGCGTGTGGAAAACGACCGCTTCATTGAGTTGGCTGAAGAGGTCAAGGCACTGACCGTCTATGCGGAGGACCACGATGTGACGATCGCCGTGATGGGCTGCCGGGTCAACGGGCCAGGAGAGACGGATGATGCGGACCTTGGCCTGTGGTGTGGGCCCAGCACCGTCAACTTGAAGCGGGGACCACAAACCGTGGGCACCTACTCCTACGACGAGGTTTTAGGGGCTCTCAAACAAGAGCTTGATCGGATCATCGACCCCCCTGGGGTTACAATCGCGCCCCATGAGTGAAGCACCCACAACACACCTGGAGGGCGCCCTGCAAGAGGCCGCCCAAACCCTGTCCGCTTTTGTGGCCGATGGCGAGCAGATGGCGGCCGTCCTGCGATTTGCCCAGGCGGCTGAAGCCACGCTGCGACGAGGTGGCACGCTGCTGTCCTGCGGCAACGGTGGCAGCATGTGCGATGCCATGCATTTCGCCGAGGAGTGGACGGGCCGCTTCAGGGGCGATCGGGCCGCTCAACCCGCCATCGCCTTTTCTGATCCCGCGCGGCTGTCATGCGCCGCAAATGACCTGGGCTATGAAGAGGTCTTTGCCAGGGAGGTCCAAGCTTTCGGAAAAGAGGGCGACCTGCTCCTGGCGATCTCAACCTCCGGGCAATCCCCCAACGTCTTGCGTGCTTGCGAAGAGGCCCGGGAGAGAGGCCTCGTGGTGGTGGGACTGCTCGGCAATGGCGGAGGACAAATGCTGAGCAAGGTGGACATTCCCATTGTCGTCCCTGTGGCCACCACCTCTGACCGCATTCAAGAGATGCACATCAAGATCATCCACATGACCATCGAGTTGGTCGAGCGGCAGATGTTTCCCGAGAACTACGCCTAGGCGCCAGAACTCAGAGCTCTAGCACCGTGCAGGAGCCGTCTTCTTCGCCCACGAAGCAGATCTGGGCCAGCCCCACAAAGAGGCCCGACTCCACGACGCCCGGGATTCTGTCCAGGTCGGCCTCAAGGGTAGCGGGGTCGCTGATCCCGTCGGGAAACACACAGTCGAGAATCTCGTTCCCGTTATCGGTGTGGTACGGCTCGCCTGAATCTTCCGTCCTCAGTTGTGGGTCGGCGCCCAAGGCCGTGATGGCTCGCACCACCATGGGACGGGCAAAAGGTGTGACCTCAACGGGCAGTCGAAAGGTCGTACCCAATCTCTCAACGACCTTGTCGCGCCCAACCACAATGGCCTCGCGCTTGCTGATGTAGGCCACCACTTTCTCGCGAAGCAAGGCCCCACCACCACCTTTTGTCAGACAGAACTGGGCGTCGATCTCATCCGCGCCGTCAATGGTCAGATCTATGGCGTCCACCTCATCGAGGGTCGCCAGAGGAATACCGAAGGCGCGCGCCTTCTCCGATGTGTCTTCGGATGTTGGTACGCCCCGAATGGACAAGCCCTCGCTCTCAATACGTTCGGCCAAGCGCACCAGGGTGAAATAGACGGTGGAGCCCGTGCCCAGACCAACGGTCATGCCGTCTTCCACGAGCTCTGCCGCCTGGCGGCCTGCGGTTTCCTTTGGGTTTGTCACGTTGTGCTCGGGGGAGAAAGGGCAGCGCGGGAGAAGTCCCAAGGGAGAATAGAGGGCCGCAGGCCCGTGTTCCACCGCCGAGGATGTGCACTTTGGCCACTCCCGCACGGGACCTGATCGTGGTAGGCTCCCCGTCCGGCTTGAGACTGAATCTCAATAGCGCCCCTGTGACCTCCCTTCCCTCAATACCCCCCGGCGGGCGTGGACGCCTTCTGAGCCTTGGCGGCGAGCGTTCTTTTCGCCGAAGGTTGATGGAACTCGGGCTCCTGCCCGGGACGGAGTTCCGCCTGGTGCGTCTGGTGCGGGTAGGCGGCATGGTCGAGGTTGAGGTTCGCGGGTGCCACATCAGCCTGCGCAAGAGCGAGGCGGAGCAGATCGAAGTCGAGGCCATCGCGCCGTGAGCAATCTCAACGAGAAGCCCAGCCTCATCGCTCTGGCCGGAAATCCCAACACGGGCAAGACGTCCCTGTTCAACCGCCTCACCGACACCCACCAACGGGTGGGGAACTACCCGGGCATCACCGTCGACCGGCACAGCGGTAACTTCGAGCTGCCCAAGGCCGGGAAGATCGAAGTGCTCGATATCCCCGGCAACTACAGCCTGTCTGCTCGTAGTGCGGAGGAGCAGATCGCCATCGGCGCCCTGTCCGGCCTTCCCCCCTACCCGACCCCCGACGTGGTTGTCCTCGTAGTGGATGCGACTCAACTCGCTCGCAACCTCTATCTCGCATTGCAGGTCATCGAGCTGGAGCAGCCGGCCGTGGTGGCCTTGAACATGGTGGACATGCTCGATGGCGAGGGGCGTGCAGTAAGTCCACGTGCATTGGAGCAGGTATTGGGCGTGCCCGTGATTGCGACCAATGCGCGCGAAGGCGACGGGCTGGAAGAGCTCAAGGCTGCCCTTGACCGTGTCCTCGCCCAGCCCAAGACGGGAACTCCCGGTGCCCGCTGGGCACATGAGGACCCGCTCCTCCAAGCCGACCTGCAGGCTGTCCATCAGGCCCTGCCTGCATCCTGGAGAGACGGACGAGCCCACCGCGAAGAGGCCCTTGCCGCTTGGGCGCTGCTCTCCCTCGGTGACGACGACGAGTTGCAGCATGTTCCTGATGAGCTACGAGAGGCCGTGGCTCACCGACGGCGCCTGGCTGCCGGCTCAGGCCGTGACATCGACGAACAGCTGATCGCCGCACGCTATGAGTGGATCGACAGGCATGTGGCGGCCGCCACGCGGATTCCGAGCCGGGCCAGCGCATGGAGTGAACGCGTGGACGCCCTCCTTCTGCATCCTGTGGTGGGGTTTGCCGCCCTGATCCTCATCATGGGTTTCCTGTTTCAGACCCTCTTCACGTGGTCGGGGCCGTTGATTGACTGGATTGATGGTCGATTTGGTGGCGTCAATACATGGATCGTGACGGTCCTGCCCGAGGGCGCCTGGCGCTCTTTTCTCACCGAGGGTCTGATCGCAGGGACTGGAGCGGTGTTGGTCTTCCTGCCGCAGATCATGTTGTTGTTTGGGCTGCTCGGGTTGATGGAGGACTCGGGCTACATGTCAAGAGTGGCCTTCCTGATGGATCGTGTCATGCGCATGATCGGTCTCCACGGTCGCGCGTTCATCCCAATGCTCTCGGGGTATGCCTGCGCCATCCCGGCCGTCATGGCCACGCGCACCATGGAACGGCGGCGGGATCGCCTGTTGACCATGATGGTCGTTCCACTCATCTCCTGCGCAGCGCGCTTGCCGGTCTACACGCTGGTCATCGGGGCTCTGTTTCCAGCGGGGAAGGGTACCGGCTGGATCGATGTGCAAGGCCTGCTGCTGGTGGCCATGTACCTGTTCAGCACGGTCATCGCATTGGTTGCTGCGGGGGTTCTCGCGCGCACACTGATCCAGGGACCCAGCGTTCCCCTCATTCTCGAATTGCCTCCCTACCGATTGCCCCAAGCAAGGGTTGTTGGGCGCATGGTCCTCCAGAAGGGGGGTGTGTTCGTCACCGAGGCCGGAACGGTTATTTTGGCTTGCACCATTGGTCTGTGGCTCTTGTCCGACTATCCCGGCCTGAGCGATGCTCGTGCAGCACCTCTGGACGCCCGCCTGGCCGCTCTGGAGCAGACCGAACCGGATCCGGCCATACGTGCCGTCGCAGCCAGGGAGATCCAGCACGAACGAAGTGCCCTGCAGCGCGAACACAGCTGGGCGGGCAAGCTCGGCCGCACAATCGAGCCAGCAATTGCCCCCTTGGGGTTTGACTGGAAGATCGGGGTGGGCCTGATCGGCTCTCTGGCCGCCCGTGAGGTTTTCGTCGCCACCATGGTCGTGGTGTATGGCGCCGGCGGGGAAGGCGAGGGTGCCGCCGTGAGTGCGCTGCGAAAGAAGATGCGAGAGGAGAGGCGGTCCGATGGGGAACCCCTGTACACCCCGCTTGTTGGCCTCTCCTTGCTGGTTTTCTTCGCCCTCGCCTGTCAATGCCTGAGCACGGTTGCCGTGGTCAAGCGCGAGACGGGCACCTGGCGCTGGCCAGCCTTCATGCTCGGCTACATGACCATCTTGGCCTGGGTCGCCAGCTTCGCTGTCTACCAGGGCGGCATGGCCCTTGGCTTTCACTAACGCGCGTCGCTCTTCGTCTCGGTCTTGGCCCACGCATCGTCCAGGAACTGGACGAACGGATCATCGGATATAAGCGAGGGGCCGTCGTGTCGACCGAGAATCTCTTCGCTGGCCGGGTCGATAATCAGGAACAGAGGCTGGGAGTTGCTCCCCGTCATCTCGAGCTCGCGCTCCATGTTGCGCGGATAATCCACGTGCAAGCGGGCTTCGATGAAGCGCTCGGAGAGGGGGCCGGCGACCGCCGGGTGCAGGAAGACACCTTCTTCCATCTTGCGGCAGTTCACTCATGTGAACCCGGTGAAGTTCACGAGTACGAGCTTGCCCTCAGCCTGCGCTCGCGTCATAGCCGCCTGCCAGTCATCCTTGATGATGGTGTGGGCAGCTTTGTTGGGCGAAGCGGACTCGAAGACCACGTACGGAGGTAGAAGGGGTGTTGTCACGAACTCGTCCAGGGCGTTGCCTGGGACGCCGTAGCCGAAGTAGCCCGCCAACAGGATCGTCATAACTCCGATTCCTGATTGCCTGGGATTCGGCTTACCAGATTTCTTCACCTGCATAAGCAGGTAGATCCCAGCTGCGGCAAAGATCACGCACCAGGCTGCCAGGAACACATCGCGGCCCAAGATTCCCCAATTCCACACGATGTCCGCGTTGGAGATGAACTTGAGGGAAGCCGCCACCTCCACAAATCCCAGGAACACCTTCAGCGTGTTCATCCACTCACCCGCCTGGGGCATCTGTTGGATCTTTCCGGGCACCAAGGAGAGGAACACAAAGGGTGTAGCCATGGTCAAGCCGAAGACGCCCATGCCCAGGACGATGCGCAAGACGTCCTGACCAGTTCCTTGGCCTGTGGCCGCCGACCCCAGCAGAGTCCCGACGAACGGGGCCGTGCAGGTGAAAGAGGTGACCACCAGGGTCGCCCCCATCATGAACACGCCCAGATAGCCCCCTGTCGCTGAAGCCTTGCCCGCAACCTCCATCATCCGCCGCGGTGGTTGCAGCTGGATGAACCCGAACAGAACCAGGCTGAAGAACAAGAACAGCACCCCGATGACTATGTTGGTTATGGGGTGGGTGGCGAAGGGAATGATGACCGGTGCAAAGACGAGCCCGATCAAGATGAACACGCTCACGATGCCCACGCCGTAGGTGATGGATAGGGGTAGCACGTCGCCGTCCCGAGCATCCGCCTGCTTCGTGAAGAATGAAATCGTGATCGGGATCATCGGATAGGTGCATGGCATGAGCAGGGTGAAGATGCCCCAGCCCACCGCTGCCAACAGGAACTTGAACAGGGACGGACGAGACTCGTCGTCCGCGCCGCCCTCTCCCGCATCTGGCCCAGCTTGAACCGCTGACTCCCAGGCAAAGGCCTCGTCGGGCCCCGTGCCGGAAACCTCCAGGGCCAGCGCCCAATTCTGACAGCCGTTGTCGTCGCACACTTGGCCCTTCACCTGCGCGATGACATCGGTGGGATCGAAGGTGTCGTAGAGCAAACCCTCCACCTCAATCCGCACCGTCCCGTGATGGGTGTTGATCCAGATGTTGCCGCCGCCCTCGTGAGCCGGTATGCCCTGGTCCGCGCGCTCCGGGGTGGGCATACGCATGCGAGCGCTGTCCCACTCCACGTCCTCGCTCTCAAGAGTCACACTCGTCGGGGTGCCGATAGCCTCGGGGTGCCCCAGGTCCTCGGTCGTTGGACCGTGGTAGATGTGGTAGTGCTCCGCCACTTCCAGTTGGATCACGGCCCGCACGGACTCGCTGGCCTCATCCGCCCGCGCCCAGAGTGTGCCACTTACGTTGCTGACCGGAGCTGTCCGAGTCGGGGGACCCAGGGCCAGGGGACGGCCAGGCGTTTGGGGGTTCACCGTTGCCGGCGCACTCGGTTCATCGGAAACGGTGGCGGCTGAGGCCGCGGTGCCCAAACTCTCCGGCCACCCGGCCCAGTACTTGTCCCGCCCCCCCCCGTCGCTGGTCGCCGTCTCCTCATAGGGGACGCAAACGCCGGTGAGGTCTGTGCAGGTCTGTCCGACGAGATGCAATTGCGCGGCGTTCGCGGCACCAGGGGTGGTCACCTTGCCCGTGGCGTACGCAATGATCTTGCCTACGTGGTAGTTGTAGGTGTATTTGCCAAGCAGGTCGTCATCGATCTGCTTGACGTGCGGTGCGGGCCACACAAATTCACCCCACTCGATCCCTTCCGAGCTGAGCTCCAACTGCAGGGGCGTGCCGATGGCATCGGGGTGGCCGAGCTCGGTGTGGTAGACGTACCAGCCGGGAGTGACGCGAAGGATGAGAGCCGCGCTGGCGCGATCACCCTCGACGCGCGTGTACAGGCTGGCTTTGGCTTCGTTGTCTTGGGCGGCAGCCGGGGCAGAAGCAAGCGCACTCAGGCCAAGGGCTAGGAGGGCAAGGGAGAATCGGGTCATGGGTGGCGCATCGCGGGACACAAAGTGCTGTCACTCGGGTGGGCTACTGTCCTTGGGATTGACGTGAACCGCAACCTCTACGACGCGGGTCTCGCCCACAATGATGGATTCTTCCACTTTGTGAGCGATTGCGTGTCCCTTACGAACACTCAGGTCGCCATCCACAGAGATCTCCATGTCCACGCGCAGCTGGTGCCCCAGCGGATGAATACCTACCCGCTCGACACCCTCGACACCCTCCACCAGATTGACCCGCGCGATGATGGCCGCACGCAGGCTCGGATCGGGTACGCGGTCCATGAGTATGTCGGTTGCCCCCTTAAGGGTCTTCAGGCCCATGAACAAGATCAGGACGCCAATCACGCAGGCCGCCAGAATCTCTGCCCGGGGCAGATCTGCCATGGCGCAACCCACGCCAATGATCACGAGCACGCTTGCCAGGGCATCCGAATAGCAGTCCCGGGCGAGGGCCCTCAGGGAGGGACTCTCCAGGTCCTTGCCCACAGTAGCGGCCAACTTGTGGAGCCACCCGTTCACCAGCACCGATACGCCGGCGATGCCCATGGCCAAGATCCCCATTTTGCGCTCATAGTGTGGGTCCGCCCCATTCGCGACGTCGATGACCAGGAACACTCCGGCCACGACAAGAACGAGACCGATGAAAGCCGCTGCCAGGGCCTCGGCCTTGCCGTGCCCATAGTGGTGGTCTTCGTCCGCGGGCTTGCCCGCCCAACGAAACGATAGCCACCCCGCGAGCGAGGTTGCCCCATCGGAGAGAGAGTGCACACCATCGGCTACCAGCGCGGGCGATACCGCTGCCCATCCTCCCATCAATTTGATCGCCGCCAAGACCATGTTCACGACCAACCCGGTGAGGTGGACACGGGATCCGCGGGCCTGGTGCTCGGGGGTTCTGCCCTGCATGGAGTGGGGTAGGCGCGTAGGTGGGGGTGGTAGGCGCATCCGGCCTTGATCGGGATGGACGCAAGGGGGGCCAGACAGTCTATGCTCCTCCGGGGGGACAGCGTGTGTTGGCTCCCAGTGGTTCCCGATCTGTTGATACAAAACCCATGCGCTCCATGTCTTCCTTGCCTTCACTTTTGCGCCTGCCCCTAGCCGGCCTGCCCCTGGCACTGGCCTTCCTGTCCTTTGGTCTGCAGGACGATGAGGGCAAGAAAGCCCCGCCCACTGACGGCCCTCAGCTGGAAAGAGATGTCTTCGGACGGCTCCGCCCCCAAGCCAAGGGCGAGGACTCTGCCCTGGAGGGCGCCTGGCAGTTACTCGACATGGAAGTCGAGGGCTACCCGGAGCTGGGAAGACAGACACTGGGGTTCATGTTGATCCAGGACGGCCACCTCTCCCTGCAACTGGAAGCCTACTGGGAGGAGGATGACTTTGGTGACGCCCCCGAAGATGGCTATCAGGCCTTTGTGGCCGAGTTCATCCGGACGGGCAACACGCTGGCATGCTCGACCCTGATGGGTGCCTATATCGATGAGGAAGAAGACGACATCGCCTTTGAGGACCCTGGGGGCAAGCGCAACTTCGAGATCTCGGTCAACGGCGCCTTCCTCGATCTCAACTGGGGCGAGGGGCAGGTGCTGACCTTCGCGCGCAGGGTTTCACCGAATCAGAAGCGCCTCTCCATCTATGGCAAGGAGATTCCGGGGACCCCGGATGGTGACCCCGACATCTTTGGTCGGGACGCCAAGAAGGGTGACAAGGAAGGCGATGACGACGGCAAGCCCTAGCAGGCCGTCACCGATCGTCCCTGAATGAAGGCAGGGCCGCCACCCGTGGGTCGCGGCCCTGCCCGTGTCTTACTCAGCAATCTGGGCTCCACCTGTGGTGGGCCCTCGGTCTAGCACTTGCTGAAGCCACACCCGTAGCACTTCATGCAGCCCTCCTCAAAGGAGAGGTTCGAGCTGCACGCGGGACACTTCACCTTGTAGCTGGCCATCTCCCGTTCCCGCTTGACCCGCGAGATGGGGCGATTGCTCATCGGTGAGCTCGTGGCGGGCGCCGGTGCAGGGGTTGTCGCTTCCGAACTCGCGGTCGGCATATCTGAGCCCACGCGACCAAGCAACATAGCCTCAAGGCCATGCTCGCGCTTGACCTTCAGGTAGCGGTAGAGCGCCGTCGCCATTCCGTCTGCGAGCGACATGACGTTGCCGTCTTTGGTCGGCACGGTCAGGCTCGAGCCGATACCGGAGAATTGCCGCACGGCCATCTCAAGGCTTCCATTTGAGCGCAACCACAGGGAGAGGATGCGACAGATCGCCTCCAGGTCCGAGTTGGCCACGTCGCCGCCCTTACCGAGCTGGGCGAACACTTCCCGTTCGTGCCCGGTCTGGGGGTCAACGGTGACCTTGATGTGCATGTTCCCAAAGGGTGTCAATTGGGTCAGGCGCAGGGCGGGCATGATCTCGGGCAACTTCATGGGGCTCAAGGTGCTGCCAGCCGCCATCGGCGCGGCCTCGGAGGTCTCGGAGGTCTCGGAGGTCTCGGCCTCCGCCTTGCCCCCTCCTGTGGTCCCGCGAGTCATGGGCTGCATGTCGCGACAGCCATCCCGGTAGACGGTGACGCCCTTCACGTCGAGGTCGATGGCCAACTCGTAGACCTCTCTGACCTCTTCCACGGTTGCGTCGTGGGGGAAGTTGATGGTCTTGGAAATCGACGAGTCACAGTGCTGCTGGAAGGCCGCCTGCATACGCATATGCCACTCAGGGGTGATGTCGTGGGCGGTGACATACACGCGCTTGTGATCTTGCGGCGCATCCTCGATGTGGCACAGGGTGCCGTCATTGAGAATCTGCTCCACCATCTCCTCGCTGTAGTAGCCAGCATCCTTGGACGCCGTCTCGAATGCCTCATTGACCTCGCGCATCACCGTCGGGTTGCCTTCGGTGTCCTTCATAACCTGACGGTTGAAGGCCAAGCTGAACATGGGCTCGATACCGCCGGAACACCCGGCAATGATCGAGATCGTCCCTGTGGGAGCGATGGTCGAGGTGTAGGAGTTGCGCATCTTGCGACCCCGCTTCTCCCAGTCTGATCCTTCCCAGGCGGGGAAGCAGCCGCGTTCGTCTGCCAGAATCTCGGAAGCCAGGTGTGACTCATCATTCAGGACGCGCATCACCTCCGACCCGAACTGCGTTCCCTCTTCCGAGTTGTAGGCGAGGCCCATCTTGAACAGGGCGTCGGCAAAACCCATCACGCCCAGACCTGTACGCCGCGTCGTCTTCGACATGTTGTCGATCTGCGGCAGGGGGTAACGGTTGACCTCGATCACGTCGTCCAAGAAGCGCGCCGTGGTATGGATGACGGACTTGTAGCCTTCCCAGTCGAAGCTCGGCTCGCCGCCCTCGTTACTCACGAAGCGGCCCAGGTTGATGGAACCCAGGTTGCATGAATCGTAGGGGTGCAGGGGCTGTTCACCACAAGGGTTCGTCGCCTCAATCATGCCCACGTTCTTGATCGGATTGCGGGCATTGATGCGGTCGATGAAGATGATTCCCGGCTCGCCTGAACGGTGCGCGTGCTCGGTCACCACGTCCCAGATTTCACCTACGCTCCAGTATTCTCCCGTTCCCGAGCCCCCCTCGTCACGCTTCTCAACCTGCGACCAGACCTGCGTACGGGGGTTTTGGACCTGGTGGATCGTTCCCGGATCGGCCTTCAGCTCCTCGATGAAACGGTCGGTGACCGCCACGGAGATGTTGTAGTTGGTGATCTTGGTGGGGTCGTCCTTGAAGGTGATGAACTTCATCACATCGGGGTGGTCCACACGCATGATGCCCATGTTCGCACCGCGCCGAAAGGCTCCCTGCTGGATGGCGTCGGTAGCCTTCGAGAAGACCTCAATGAACGACAAGGGTCCCTCGGTGGTCCCCCCCGAAGAGCGCACGAGGTCTCCGGCCGGCCGCAATCGCGAGAAGCTGAAACCGGTACCCCCACCGGCTTTCTGGATGAGTGCGGTCGCCTTGATCGAATCAAAAATACCCTCGATGGAATCCTCCACCGGGAGCACGAAGCAGGCAGAGAGCATCCCCATCTCCCGACCGGCGTTCATGAGGCAGGGGCTGTTGGGCATGAAGCGTCGCTCAGCCATCAACATGTAGTAGTCCTGCGCCACGGTGAAACACCTGGTCCAAGCGCCGGGGCTGAAGGACAGCTCGGCCCGCGCCACATGCGAAGCCACGCGCCAGAAGAGTTGGCGCGGTGTTTCGATGACCTCTCCCGTCTCGGGCGACTTCTTCAGGTAGCGCCGACCAAGAACCGTCTTGGCGTTGTCCGTCAGGCAGGGGTCGGGAAGATCTGCGGGCGGCTCCACCGATTCGATGGCTGCCTTTGCACTGGCAGGATCGAGCACCTCACGTTCGTTTCCAATGATCGCCTCGGCTGTCGCGGCGGCCGTTCCTTGGTTCTGGTCAGTTGCAAACGTTGTCTCGGTGCTGTCGGCAGGTTGAGCGGGAATCACGCAGTCATCTCCTATGGGTCATGGGGGTGTTCGCGCCGCGGGCTCGTCACGGGCCTCCATCAGGGCGGAGACCCTTGCGGTCGGACAGACCTTTGGGCGAGGGGCGATCTTCTACTCCCTTGTCCCAACTTTCAAGATTGGGGTCGTCACAATTCGCCGACGCGGAACATTCAATCGGACTTGCGTTTGAGGTCTTGAAGCTTGGCGCGGATGCGATCTTGAACCTCGCGGAACTCCTCGATGGACAGTACGCGGGCGGCCAGTGCATAGGTAAAGGCTCCAGCCCCCATGGCGAACACCAGTGCCCCCAGAGAGCCGATGAGATCACTCCCAAGGGAATGGGTCACGCCAGCAACAAGTCCGCACAGAGCGGCAGCGAGGCCCATTCTAACCAATGGTCCCAGAAGTGGGTCGCTCGGTGCCGGAAGTCCGAGGCGTCCTCCCAGTCCCGGGAAGAGCAGCAAGAGGTTGCCCCAGGCGGTGATGGCACTTGCGAGAGCGAGGCCCGCAACGTCCATCTCCAAGCCCCGGATGAAGACCACGTTGAGCACCACGTTGGCGATCAACATGGCGCTGGAAATGCGCACGGGGGTCTTCATGTCCCCCATGGAGTAGTAGGTGCGGGCCAGAAGGCCAGAGGCGCCCACGGGCAGGATCGTGAGGGTCAGTAGGCGCAGGGCCTGGCTCGTACGTTCCACGCCCCCAGTCCCGAATTCTCCGCCGCCCAGACAGACCGCAACGACCGGCTCAGCCAGGATCCAGAGTCCACAGGTAGCCGGTAAGGCCCAAAACGCGATCGCCCGTTGAGTGCGATCGTGGAGCTTACGGGTGGCCAAGAAATCCCGGCCGTGAGCGTGGGCTTGTAGAAGCGGAAAAACGGCACTCGTAGCAGCCACTGCCACCATGGCGACAGGGAACTGCTGAAGGCGTCCGGCGTAGTAGTAGCAGGTAGGCCCGCCGTCGGGCAGGAGCCCCTCCGCCATGAGCCCGTCGATCATCACGTTGATCTGGTACACCGCGGCACCCAGGGCCAGAGGAGCACTGCGCTTCAGCACGGTCCAGGCCCCAGGGGCGCCGGAGGGGCGGGAAACCAGGGCAACCCGACTCCCCATCAACCCCTGTGCCCGCAGAGTCGGAACCTGCACGGCCAGCTGCACCACTCCTGCCAGCAGCACGCCCCAAGCGAGGAATTTGGCCCGTTCGAGGTCGTGGTCCACCCCCGGACCCGTATCGGGCGCCAGCCAGGGCAGGGCCAGCAAGGTCGCAATCCAGACGACGTTCATGCTCACCGGCGCCCAGGCCGGAGGCTCGAACCTGCCGCGCACGTGGAGAGCCCCCGTAACCAGCGCAGAGAGGCAGGCGAGCAGCACGAAGGGCATCACCCTCAGCGCCAACTCCCGCACCGGGGCCGGATCACTCCCCAGCCAGTTCCAGCCGGTCACCGGCATCTGATCGGGCATCAGGTAGATGGCCCCCATGGTCACGACCATCACTCCCAGGAGCAGGCCCGTCAGCATCCGCGCCGTATCGCGAAACAGCCTGCGGCCAGCCTCTCTTCCATGGGCTCCTTCGGTTTCCGTCTGAGCCGTTTGGAAGGCGGTCGAGAGCGCGCCCTCTCCAAGGAAGCGTCGGAACAGGTTCGGCACGCGCCACGCCGTGATGAACGCATCGAAGACGGCCGAGGTGTCCCCGAAGAGCGTCGCACTCAGCTTCTCGCGCAGCAGCCCAAGAATGCGACTGAGAAGCGTCAGGCTCGAGAGCAGAGCCGTTCGCTTTCCCAGATTCTTGTGACGCCCAACAAGGTTCTCACCCTTGGCTTTTCCGCTTCCCCCCACAGATCAAGGCTTACCATTTGCGCCGACCCAATTCAACCTGCAGATAGGTGTGGTCTCTTTTCAGTCCAGCTCTTGGGCGGCGAATTGTTGGACCAGCTTGCCATCCACGGTTCCCTTGTGGTCTGCCATGATCGCCTTCATCAGCTGCCCCATCTCCTTCTTGGAGGTCAGTCCCAGCTCCGCAATCTTGGCGCGAACGACTTCAGCGGTTTCCTCCTCGCCGAGCTGCTTGGGAAGGTAGCCCTGGATGACCTCGATCTCGGCACGTTCCTGGTCGGCCAGATCCTGCCGGCCGTTGGCCTCGTACTGGGTCACACTGTCCGTGCGCGACTTGACAGCAGAGAGGAGCACGGCGAGCTGCTGATCGTCGTCCAGGTCCTCACCCACCTCGATGCGGCGGTTCTTCATGGCGGCGAGGACCATCCTCAGGGTGTCCCGGCGCAGGTTTTCGCCCGCGCGCATGGCCTCCTTCACGTCTTCACCGAGCTGATTGAGCAGGGTCATAGGGGGGATCCCTCGCGGCTAGGCTTCGTCGGGGCTGTCGGTCTCGGAGTCCGGCTCTATGGCCGCTGCAGGCTCACCCTCCCCTGCCTCGCCATTCGCCGTCGGGGAATTGAAGCGCTCCAGGTCCGCCTCGCTCACGACTTCAATGGCCACCAGGTGGTCATCCTTGCGCAGGTTCACGACGCGCACGCCTTGCGTGTTGCGACCAATGCACGAGATGGTCTCCACGTGGGAGCGAACGATCATCCCACGCTCCGTGATCAGCATGGCGTCATCCTCTGCTCGGCACTGACGAACCGAGACGACCGGCCCGTTGCGGGTGGTGGTGCGGATGTTGATCACGCCCTGCCCGCCGCGGCCCTTGATCGGGTAGTCCTCAAGCGGGGTTCGCTTGCCGTGGCCGTTTTCACAGACGGTCAGGAGATCGGCGCCTTCTTCTGCCACGATCATCCCAACGACCTCGTCGTCACCCTTGAGCTTGATGCCACGCACTCCACGTGCCGTGCGGCCCATGGCGCGCGCCGCCTGCTCGTCGAAACGAATGGAGCGGCCGGACGAGGAGGCCATCAGGATCGTGTCGCCTTTGCGGCACAGGCTGACGCCAACGACGGAGTCCCCCTCTTCGAGTCGGATGGCCTTGATGCCACCCTTCTTGGGACGTGAGTATGCCGAGAGGACGGTCTTCTTCACGACGCCCTTGCGCGTGGCGAAGACAACAAAGCTCTCGTCGTCAAACTCGGGAACCCGCAGCAGGGAGGTGATGTCCTCCCCATCCCGCAGAGACAGGAGGTTGGTGATCGAGCGGCCCTTGGACGTTCGCGTTGCCTCGGGCAGGTTGTAGACCTTCAGCCACAGGACCTGGCCCATGTTGGTGAAGCACAGGATGTAGTCGTGGGTCGACGCCACAAACAGGGACTTCAGCACGTCCCCTTCCTTGGCATCAGCGCCCTTGATACCCACACCGCCGCGGCCCTGGGCCCGGTAGGTGTCGAGGCTCATGCGCTTGACGTACCCATCCCGGCTGAAGGTCACCGCCATCAGGTCCTCGGTGATCAGATCCGCCATATCGAAATCGGTGTCGACCTCTTCCGAAGAGATCTCCGTGCGGCGCTCGTCACCGTAGACCTTCTTCAGATCCTCGAGGTCCTCGCGCATCATCGTCGTCACCCTTACAGCACGCTCCAAGATGTCTTTGAGGTCTGCAATCTCCTCTACCAGGGCATCGTGCTCGGCCAGCAACTTGTCGCGCTCAAGGCCGGTCAAGCTGCCAAGGCGCATGTCCACGATGGCCTGACTCTGACGGTCCGAGAGTTGGTACTCCGCACTCAGTGAGCTCTTGGCCTCATCGCGATCCGCCGACGCCCGAATGATCTCTATCACTCGATCGATGTTGTCGGTGGCGATCAGGAGTCCGTCGACGATGTGTTTGCGAGCCTCGGCCTTCCGCAACAGATACGCCGTCCTTCGCCTGATCACATCCCTGCGGTGCTCGAGATAGGCGTCGATCAACTGGCGCAGGTTGAGCGTGCGCGGCTGGCGCTGGTGGATTGCCAGATTGATGATCGAGTAGGTCGTCTGCAGCGGTGTGTACTTGAAGAGCTGGTTGGCGATGACCGTGGGGTCTTCGCCGCGCTTGAGGTCCACCACCAGCCACATCCCGTCCTTGCTTGATTGGTCCTCCACGTTGTGGATACCGGTGATGCGTTCGTCTTTGACGACCTCGACGATCTTGGCAATGATGCCCGTCCTGTCCGCTGCCTTGCGCGTCTGGTACGGGATCTCGGTGAAGATCAGGCGCTGCCGCTTGCCCGTATCCTCCACGTGATGCCTGGCACGGACCCGCACACGTCCGCGGCCGGTGGTGTAGGCGCTGTGGATTCCGTGGCGGCCCATGATGATGCCGCCCGTGGGGAAGTCAGGGCCCGGCACGATCTCCATCAGGTCGCGGATCGAGACCTCCGGGTCGTCCAGAATGGCGAGGGCGGCATCACAGATTTCATGCAGGTTGTGGGGTGGCATGGATGTCGCCATGCCAACGGCGATGCCGTCCGATCCATTGCAGAGCAGATTGGGGAAGCGGCTGGGCAGCACGGTCGGCTGCGTCCGCGTCTCGTCGTAGTTGGGCTCGAATTCGACGGTGTCCTTGTCGAGGTCGCTCATCAACTCTGTGGACATACCGGTCATCCGCGCCTCGGTGTATCGCATGGCGGCGGGCGGGTCGGCGTCGATGGAGCCGAAGTTGCCCTGCCCATCCACGAGCGGGTAGCGCAGGGAGAAGTCCTGGGCCATGCGCACGAGCGTCGGGTAGATAACCGACTCGCCGTGTGGGTGGTAGTTGCCCGAGGTGTCGCCGGCGATCTTGGCGCACTTGCGGTACTTGGCCCGCGGACCCAGGTTCAGGTCATTCATGGCGACCAGAATCCGGCGCTGGCTGGGCTTGAGGCCGTCGCGCACGTCGGGCAGTGCCCGCGAGTGGATGACGCTGAGTGCGTAGGTCAGGTACGACTCATGCATCTCGCGCGTGATGCTGCGCGGGACGGCCGGATTGGATGAGGGCTCGGTTTGGATGTCCGTCATGGGGTCTTCGAGAGAGAGGGCAGGTCGCCCTCCGCCGTGCGCAGGAAGCGCAGGGAATAGTCAGCGGCCGTCGAGGGGCCTGATTCAGAAACAAATACGTTGGGGAGATCTACGGAGACGAGCTCGTAGGGCTGGGATTCGACCCGAACCCCCTCCGGCGCATCGCCCCACAGCTGCCAAGCGGAGCTCTGACCCCAGGCTGGGGTGGCCAGGGACCAACCGTTGGGCAAGAGCTTGTCGCTTGAAGCCAGGACGGCAACGGGGACGCCCTGATGCCGAGCCCGTTCGCACAGATGGGCACAGCCGATAAGGCCCAGGAATGCCCCGGCTCCGACGGCCTCGGTGCCGAGCCATATCCGGTCGGCCCGTGTGGCCCAGAGGTGCAGGGCCGAGTCGTACACGTAGCGCACGTGCAACCCCGCCTTGGTCAGGCGTCGCGCCAGACGCCGTCCACCGAGATCCGGACCACCTTCCGAGACGATGACTTCTGGTGCCAACCCAGCTTGCCCTGCGGCCTCCAGAGCAAGGGCAACCGTGTCAGAATAGCCGTGCACGCAGATCACTTCACCGCGATCCAACTCGCCGAGAAGTTGTTTGGCGCACTGCCCGCGATCGGGAAGTCGGCGGCCGACGGCGAGGGGTTCGCCGTTCCAACGTGCCTCACCCGCACCCGCGCCTCCGAGCCACAGGCCCATCTCTTCGGCCAAGAACTCTTGAACGGACGTACGATCCTCTTGCTCGGTGTACTCGCCACAACGCCCTCCCTCGACCAGTTGGTCAATCGTGTAGAGCCAGTTGGCAACGGTCCCGCGCCAACCCTGCGCCTCGCGCAGGTCGCCCATGCCTTGGTCGAGTGCGTCGCCGAGTGCATCCCACTCGCCTGTTCGATCGGCCCCGGTCTCTTCGGCATCACCCGCAACGCTGTATTGCTCGGGGAGTACCGCAAGCCAGTCGAGAAGGATACCGGCCGTCTCCCGGACGAATTCAGCACCCGATGCCGCACGATCTTCGCACGCCTTCGCGAGCGCCCGCTGCAATTCGAGGCCCGCCTTCGAGAGCTCCCCTTGAGGGGACGGAGAGGGTGTGGAGGGAGAGTCGGAACTCATGGTGCGGGATGAATGGGGAGGCCTCTTGGGGCCCCTCAAGAAGCCCTCGAAAAGCGGTGCGCCAAGGGTCCTCAAGCTCGGAATGGAGGGTCGATTATCACCCCCCCAGGGCCGTTCTTCTACCCAACAGCCCCACAATAATAGTGTCTCGCGCCACGCACCCCGCCGAAGGGGTCAGCGGGGGACCCTCCAAGAGGGGGGCAACCGGGCCTCCAAACTCTGCGCTTCCGGACCCCTTCCCGCCCCTTCGTCGAGCAGCTCCATGAGGCGCAGAAAGTCGGCCGCTGGCGTGTGCCCGCGGAGGGCCAGCAGTGCCGCCCAACCACCTGCACGCTCCCAGTTTCTCTTCGCCAGATCGTCGGTGAGGGCTTGCTCGAGCTGCTCCTCCTGCACCGCGCCACGCTCTATCAGCTCCCCCACAAGTCCTGTCAGGGTCTGGAGTTCCGACGATTCCCCGTCGAGCTCTGCGGCGCGGACGATGGCCGCCGGATAGCGGCCCAACACCAGGTCGGCCCTCGTGCGTTGGGGCCCATAGGCCTCGCCCATCTGCCACAGTTCCAGACCTCCGGTCACGGCCAGCAATCCGGCTCCGAGCCACGCCCCCAACCGCATCCGTCTCTTGAAGCGGCGCCCTACATCCGGATCCGCCGAGGCGCGATTGAGGAAGCCCATGCGCACGGACGTGGAGAAGTGACGCCAACCCCCGCGATCGCTCGTCTTCTGACCAACCTGACCCAGGGCTGAGGCCAGGGCCTCCAGGTCCCCCAGCAGGTCCAGGCTGTACAGGTCGGCCTCCAACTCCGAGCGCCTCGACAGCCAACCAAAGCCGACGAGCCACGCCCCCAGGGCACCCGCCAAGAAGACGCTCCCCCACAGCTCGTCCGCTGGCGCCAGGAGGTCGGCAGCCAGAAAGAAGCCCAGGCTCCAGGCCAGGAAGATACTCACGTGGCGGCACTTGGCGTGGCCGATCTCGTGAGCGTAGACCGAGGCCAGCTCGCGCGGACCCAGGGCCTGGAGCAGCGCGTCCGAGAAGAGCACGAGGCGGCGCCGTCCAATGCCCACGATGGCGGCGTTGGCGACCAGATTGCCGGTGTGCCACACGCGCACCCCTCGGCAGGTGAACCCCGCGCGCCCTGCCACCCGGCTCAGCGTTTCGCTCGTGGGCCCCGGCTCCAGGGGGCTCGTGCGCCAGGCATTGGAGATGAGGTGCGGCACGCCCAGGCTCATGCCCACCAGGAGCAGAGTCAGGAAGAGGGCATGGCAGAGGTCCACCTCCTCCACGAGGGTGCGGGCGAGGGGGTGCGCACCCACCAGCCCAAGCACTCCCAGGTAGACCGCCAGGGGCGTGGCCGTGCTCAGGAACATTCGCAGGGCGAGCCCCCGCGCCGCCCTCCGCCCCGCGCCGGGCCGCGTGTTCATCCGGGCTTCGGCATCGATGCAGAGCACCTGCAGAATGACAAAGGGCATGAAAGCCAGGATCAGGGTTGGCTCTGGCCAGGCCTCCGGGTCCAACGGCGACCCCGACCATCGGCGAAGAAGGGTGAGCCAGTTCGTGCCGAGCACGAGGGCTCCAAACCCCACCACGCTCCAGATACCAAGCAGGCGCCCGAAAAGCGAAGCGCGCCGAAAGCGGCCCGCAAGCATCGACCGACGATTCAGGCTCCCGAAAAGATAGGGGGCCGACATCAACAACAGGCCCCAAAGGGCCGAGGCCTCGCCCTGGACGAGCCCCAGCTGGGCCAGCGTCTGCAGGGCCACGGCAGTCAGAAGTTGGGGGAGGAAGCCCATGTTGGGATCAAGGGTTCCTAGAGCGTGCCGTCATCAACAAAGTGCACGCTTCCTTCCAACCAGAGCCTGTCGTTGTCCTCGCAGGGGCTTACGGTCAACACCCCGCCGGGCAGCACAACCCGCACGGGCCAGGTCGCCAACCCACGCTCCACGGCCACCCGCGCCACGGCACAGGCGCCGCTGCCACAGGCCGCCGTCTCCCCCACGCCCCGCTCCCAAACCCGCGTCCGGAGACCTGCCGCGCTCACCTGGACGAACTCCACGTTGATGCCACCTGGAAACCGTGGATCCCGGCTCAGACGCGGCCCCCATTCCTCGACGGGCAGGTCCTCTCCGAAGAGCACAAGGTGGGGGTTTCCACAGTCGACCCGGGTCGCCTCCGAAACGGGACCCTCAACGGCGACCGGCTCGATGATGCGGATGGGCCCCAGGGAGACCCGGACCTCCAATTCACCCTCCGCGGTCCGTCGCACCTGGGCTCGGGCGGAGCCGGCATCTGTCGACAGCTCGAAGCTGCCGCACTCCTCGTAGCCCAGGTCCACTGCGTGCCACGCCAGGCAGCGCAGCCCGTTGCCGCAGGTCTCCGGCCGCGAACCATCGCGGTTGTAGAGCACCATCGCCAACCGCCCTTCCCCATCCCTGTCCAGGTGCAAGACGCCGTCGATCCCAAGGGCCCCATCGGCACACATCTGGCGTGCGTGCTCGACGGGATCACCCACCGAGTCTCCAGCCAGGTGGTCCACCAGGAGGAATCGGTTGCCGTCGCCTTCCAGGCGGCGCAAGGAACAAGAAGTATCCGGCACGGGACCCAGCCTAGCCGAGGCGCCGGGCTATTTTGCCCGTGTTCTTGAAGTGCAGCTTGGCCACACGGATGAGAGCATCCATGCCGTTGGCCCGTGCAAAGATCAGGCCGGCCTCGTCCGTGGGCTGCCCGGCACCCTTGTGGAGGCTGACTCCTTCCTTGGATTCCAGTTCCGCCAACCCCAGCAGGAACTCCGCGCGGGCCAGGATGCTGGCGGCCGCAACCGCTACGTGGCGTTCCGCCCGGTGGGCCTGGAACAGGCGCACGTCGCTGCCTTCAAGAGCCGCTTCCATGACAGAGGCCTTGGCAAATTGGTCCACCAGAACGGCATCGCCCGGTTGAGCCACGGCGCGGATGGCCTTGGCGTGCTGGGCGGCCAGGAGTGGATTCAGGGTGCGAAAGCGCGCGTACTCCGCGTTGTACTCGGGCGGTGGGAGACACTCGATTGTGTGCTCAACCTCCTCTCGCAGCAGCGCGGCCAGCTTGAGTGCGCGCTTGTCCGTGAGCTTCTTGCTGTCCGCGACACCCCACTCGGTCAGCTTCTTGGCCTGATGCGACTCCATCCTCACGGCAGCGACGACCAGGGGGCCAAAGTAGTCGCCCTTGCCGGTCTCATCTGAGCCCACGAAAGGACCGGTGGCATGCGCGAAGGGGTCTCCCATCTGAGGCGCTGCCGGAGTCGCCTCTCCCTGCTCCGTTGTCCCCGCCGGCAGATCCAGCCCCGTGTGCTGCAGCACGAAGGCCTCGGGGTTGGCACCCTGCACCACCAGCTTGCCGGACTTGTAGAGCGTCACCACCGCCCCCTCGCCGCGAGCACTGAAGGTGGCGTGGGGAACGGTGCGCCACTCCAGGTTGAGGGAGTCGAGCCGGGAGCGCAGGCGCTGTTGGTCCGCGACGGGGACCTTGAGGACAATGGTTCGTTGGCTCACGGCAGAAGATGAACAGTGTGAAGTGGGGCGCCGGAGGGCGGGGCTGGTAGCCTACACCCAAGATGGACACCGCCGCAGGGTTGCCGTTCGAGACTGGGGTTCGCCCCGAGGATTGCCAGGAGGGAGGACACCGCCTTCTCCGGACACCCTGGGGAGAGTATGCCCTCCATGCCCACGAAGGCCGATTCGTCGCCGCCCCGGCCTGGTGCCCACACATGCGCGGGCCCCTCTGGGAGGGCACGCGGCACGAGGATGAGCTGGTCTGCCCCTGGCACGGCTGGCGCTATTCCCTTGAAGGCGGCCACTGCACCTGGACGCCCGACGAGGAGGAGAGCCACGAATGTGAGGCCCTGGCCTTGCTGCAGGTGGTGACAGGGCCCGAGGGAACCCTCCAGATCCTCCCCCCCGCCACAGGGCCCTGAGTCCCGGTAGACTGTCCCCCCATCGCACTCCACACGAACTAGACCATGCCTCCGATCCAAGACAGCATCCTCGCCTCCATCGGCAACACCCCGCTCGTTCGCCTGCAACAGGTTGGCAAGGAGACCGGCTGTGAGTTCCTCGTCAAGTGCGAGTTCATGAACGCGGGTGGGTCGGTCAAGGACCGCATCGGCCTGCGCATGGTGGAAGAGGCAGAGCGCAGCGGTCGCATCCGACCCGGTGACACGCTGATCGAACCCACCAGCGGCAACACCGGCATCGGCATGGCTCTCGCCGCCGCCATCAAGGGCTACCGCATGGTGATCACCATGCCCGAGAAGATGAGCCGCGAGAAGCAGGTGGCCCTTGAGGCCTTGGGTGCGGAGATCATCCGCACGCCCACTGAGGCCGCCTGGGATGCCCCCGATAGTCACATCGGGGTGGCGAAGCAACTGCAGGGGATTATCCCGCGCGCTCACATCCTCGATCAGTACTCCAACGTGGACAATCCCGACGCCCACTACCACGGGACGGGGCGCGAGATCCTCGATGCCACCGGGGGTGAGTTCGACTACCTCGTGGCGGGAGCGGGAACAGGTGGGACGATCAGCGGCGTGGCGCAGCTCCTCAAGGAAGAGGCGCCGCACGTCAAGATCATCGGTGCAGACCCCGTGGGCTCAATTCTCGCCGGTCCTGCGGAGGTGGGCTCCTACAAGGTGGAGGGCATCGGCTACGACTTCATTCCCGATGTGCTGGACCGGGACCTGATCGATGAGTGGGTAAAGACCGAAGACCGCGAGGCCTTCCTGGTCGCGCGGCGGCTTATCCGGCGCGAGGGCCTGTTGTGTGGCGGCTCCTCGGGCACGGCCATGTGGGCTGCCCTGGAGATCGCCAAGCGCGAGGGTCCCGGCAAGAGGTTTGTTGTCATCCTGCCCGACTCGGTGCGCAACTACATGACCAAGTTCATGGACGACCGCTGGATGAAGGAAAATGGCTTCACCGAGCCCAGCTGGGGCGGCCAGTCCGTGGAGGAGGTCTTGCGACGCATGCCCCAACGCGAGCTCCACACGGCCGATGGCGCCGAGTCCGTAGCCGACGGAGTCAAGCGCATGAAGGAACAGGGAATCAGCCAGCTACCCATCTTGGATGGGGGCCGGCTGGTCGGAATCGTGACCGAGTCCGACCTGCTCGGAGGCCTGGTGGAAGAGCGCACGACCCTCTCCAGCAGCATTGCCGAGGTCATGTTCCGCAACGTCGAGACGGTCCATCTGCGCGACGATGCCAGCGTATTGCTCGACCGCTTCTCCCGGGGCTACGTGGGACTTGTCGTCGATGACGACGGCTGCCTGGTCGGGATCCTGACCAAAATGGATCTGGTCGATCACCTGGCCGCGCCCATCCAGTCGTAGCGGCGCGACGCCTCTAGCTCGCGGTTGTCGCGGTCCCGCCGATCACGCCCAGGGCCTGCAGACCGCCAATGATCGTGCACAGGCCGATGATCACGCTGAGCGGTCCCGTATTCACAAGGAAGATTCCCGACAGGATGACCAGGGTCCAGGTCCAGCCGCGCTCACCATTCCAGCTGCCCCAGCAGGCGCCCAACATGATCAGGTAGGCCAGGAAGAAGGGAATGATGAGCAGCATTCCCAGTGTCATGAGGGCTGGTCCGACGAAGGGCAGGCCCTCCATCATCTCGCCCAGGCTTGCGAAGAGGGAGAAGCCCGTGAGGGCCATCCCCAGACCGGCGAGAACCAACAAGGCAAACAACGCGTGGATGGCGTTGCAGACGATTCCGATGCTGAGAAGGGTGGGGCGGTTCATGGGCGTTCGGGATGGGGTTGAGGGGGCCTGGTGGTGTGCTCTACGTCACCGACTGCAGATAATTCACGTTCCCAGACCCAGCGCCAGCAAAATCCCGCCTTCCTGGGGCTCTAGCGCCCCTCTAGGGCCCAATTGCGCTCGAGAACCAACCTCACGACCCCCTCTGCCACGATGCGGTAGCCCTTGGGGTTGGGGTGGTAGCGGTCGCCTTTCAAGAAGAGCTCGACCACGGGATCGGACTGGCGGGCACTGCGTCGGAATTCATCCGCCAGGTCCACAAAGGGCAACCCAAGGGCGGCACAGGTTTCGCGCAGGCGCTCGATGGGTGAGGTGTCGAACGTGTCGAGGTAGACCTGGCTTTCATAGGGAAAGAGAAAGACCGCCATCTTGGCTCCGACCGCGGAGGCCTGGTCGCGAATGCTCTCCAGGTAAACCACCTCGCCATGCCAGGCCTCGTCGGTAGAAGGCGAGCCCTGCGCCTCGCGTGCGAACGCCTCTGCGTTCTTCCAGTCGGCCTCACGTTGTGAGTGATAGTACGCCTGTCGTAGCCAGCGGTAGGTCGCCGTGCGGCCCAACAGGTCTCGCAGGTTCTGGGAGAGCAGGCGCCGCGTCTTACGCTCCCCGAAGACGTACTCATCCACAGCCCTTATCGCGTTGGGGAAGTCGTTCAGGTTGTAACCCACGACAACCAGGTCTGGTTCCAGTCCCAGACCCACCTCCCGGAAGATCCGCTCGTAGGTCGATCCCGAGTACCCGTTGACCCCGAGATTGGCCACCGCAACCGAACGACCTTCGGGCAGTGCGTCCCCCAGTATGCCCTCCAATTGTCGCGGCCAGCTGTCGGCCTCGGCCACACCCTTGCCGAACGTACAGGAGTCTCCCAAGGCCACTACCCGGTACTCGTGATCCGGCGGGTCCGTGTTGAGTTCCGGGCCGCGCAGCCCCATCTGATTGATCTGGTACCAGGTCCCATCCCACCTCCCTGCAAACCCGGGCTCGTGGCGGACCACTCGGGCATCTTCCGGATGGGTCACATAGGGATTGCGGTCAAGGAAGGAGAATGGGCCCGGCTCGAGGATGCGGGTCAGGGTCTCCACGGCCGCGAAAGCCCCCAAGAGCGCCCCTGCCGAGATCGACGCCTTGCGGAGCAATGTTCGAATGGGGGGCATGTGCACCCGATCCTAGCAACCCGGGCGAAAGGAGGCGGATGCCGACACCATTGCCTGCACCGCAAGAGAAGGGGATGATGCGATTGGCTGCCCAACCCTCCCCACCATGTATCTCGCCCAAGAATCCGCCCCGCCCGCGACCGACGACGAGGGCTCCAGCCCCCTGGCGATCGGGGCGATGGTGGCCCTGAGCCTGCTCGTGGTGTGGGCATTCATTCGCTGGTGGAAGCGGCCCCTGCCCATCGAGCGCCTGCCCGAGGTCGCCAGACGGCAACGCATGAAGGGCCTCTAGCACAGAGACTCCCCGTAGCCTGCGATCTTCGGGCCCTCCCGGTGACGCGCAGGGGCAAGGGGCCCATACTCAGGAGGTGCGCACCCTTCTCCTGATCCTGGCCATGATGGCGGTCTCTGCCTGCGCGGACTCCTCGTCGGACGCCCTTGTGGCGACCAAGGCTCCGACACCTGAGCAGATCCGGGACTTCCTTGAGCGGCCGTTCACCGACCAGGATGGTCAGCCCTTGCGACTGACCGACCTGGCTGGTCAGGCGGTGCTTCTCTCGTACGTCTACACGAGCTGCCCCATCCAGACGATGTGCCCGCTGACCACCAAGAAGATGGCACAGATCCAAGCCGACCTCCCCGAGGACCTCAAGGGACGAGTGGCCCTGGTGAGCATCACCCTCGATCCCGAGCGTGATCCCCCTGAAGCCCTCAAGGGCTATGGCGAGTTCTACGGCGCCGATTTCGCATCCTGGTCGTTCCTCACCGCTGGCGAAGACGCCATCCGTGCCTCGGCCAGCTGCTGTAACGTGACCTTCTCGCTCGAAGACAACGGCATGATCGGCCACAACATGAACCTGGTCATCCTCTCTCCGGACGGCCAGATCGCCCACGAATACCCCGGCATCGACTGGAAGGTGCCCTCCGTCATCGCCACCCTGCGCAAGTTGCTCTCCGCAAGCCCCCGCCAATCCTGATCCATGCGCCTCTCCAAGCTCCACATCGTCACCCTCCGGGATGATCCCGCCGACGCCGAACTCCCCTCACACCGCCTGCTCGCCCGTGGTGGCTACATCGTCAAGGCCGCGTCGGGGCTCTACACCTACGGCCCGCTGATGTGGCGCACGATGAAGAAGATCACCGCCATCGTGAACGAGGAGATCACAGCCGAAGGTGGCATCGAGGTCATGATGCCGATCATGCACCCCCGGGAGCTGTGGGAGAGCTCCGGTCGCTGGGATAGGTATGTCGCGGACGGCATCCTCTTCACCCTGAAGGACAGCAAGGGCGCCGATTTCTGCCTCGGCCCCACCCACGAGGAGGTGATCACGTCCTACGCCGACCAGACGATCACCAGCTACAAGCAACTGCCCGTCAACCTCTACCAGATCCAGGACAAGTTCCGCGATGAGATCCGGCCCAGGTACGGCCTTATGCGCGGGCGCGAGTTCATCATGATGGATGCCTACTCGTTTGACGCCGATCAGGCCGGACTCGACGAGTCCTATGCCGCCATGGATCGCGCCTACAGGCGCATCTTTACCCGCTGTGGTGTGAGCTTTCGCTCCGTGCAAGCCGACGCGGGGGCCATTGGCGGAAGCGGCAGCGAGGAGTTCATGGTCATCGCCGAAGCCGGCGAGGACTCGATCCTCTACTGCGAGGAATCGGGCTACGCCGCGAACGTGGAGAAAGCGGACTCCATCCCCGCCGAAGCCCCGCCCTGTGGCGAAGCGGCCGAGATGGAGAAGACGCCCACCCCCGACGTTCGCACCGTTGAACAGCTTGAGGCCTTCTTCGACCTGCCGTCAGCGGCCATGGCCAAGACGGTCCTGTACAAGGCCACCTGGGCCGAGGAAGAGGCCCTGGTTGCGGTGATGATGCGCGGTGACCTGAACATCAACGAGACCAAGCTCACCAACGCTCTCGATTGTCTGGCTCTTGAGCTGGCCGAGGACCAGGCGATCGTGAAGCTCACCGGCGCAGAGGTCGGTTTTGCCGGCCCCGTGGGCCTTGACGAAAAAGTCCGCATTCTGGCCGACAAGACCCTTGAGGGTCGCACCAACCTGCTGACCGGCTGCAACGAGACCGGCTTCCACTGCCTGAACGTCAATGCGGGACGCGACTTCCCTGAGCCCGCCTACCACGACCTGCGCGAGGCAAAGGCCGGCGAATTGTCACCGGACGGCAAGGGCGCCCTGCTGGAAGCTCGCGGCATCGAAGTGGGGCATATCTTCAAGCTTGGCGACAAGTACTCCACCGCCATGAAGGCCTCCTTCATCGGTGAGAATGGCAAGCCCGCGCCCTTCGTCATGGGCTGCTATGGCATCGGTGTCTCGCGCACCGCTCAGTCCGCCGTGGAACAAGGCCATGACGACAAGGGCATTGTCTGGCCCGCCGCCATCGCCCCCTTCGAGGTTGCCGTGGCCATTGTTGACGTGCGCAAGGAGGACCAGGTCGAGGTGGGCGAGCGCCTCTACGCCGAACTCCAAGCCGCCGGAGTCGACGTTTGCCTGGACGACCGCAAGGTGCGGGCGGGAGCCAAGTTCAAGGATCTCGAGCTGCTCGGGTTTCCCGTGCAGGTCACCGCAGGGCGCGGAGTCAGCGAGGGCAAGGTGGAGGTTACCCTGCGCTCCACCGGCGAGCGGGTTGAGGTCCCGGCTGAAGAAGCCGGAGCCCACGTGCAGGCCTTCCTGGAAAAGGCCTAGTCGCTGAGGGGCAGGTGCCGCTGAAGGTGGTCCATGCTGACCCCGAAAGCCGCCTCGAGATCTTCGCTGCAGCCCTCGAAGGGGTGCTTGGCACCAAAGGTGTGGCCCGCCCCGGGTAGCACGCAGAGATGTCCTGTGTCCTTGGGTAGAGCCGCATGGATGCTCTCGGCGTCGCCCAGGGGAACGGCTTCGTCAGCGCTGCCATGGACGATGAGGGTTGGGGTTTGGGTGCGGGCCGCCGCACCGAGGATGTCCAGCTGCGTGGCGTTTCGCTCGATATCGTCCAGCAGGTCCAGTCCGATGCGGTGTACCTGCCCCGTACGCCCGTTGGGAATCTGCACCTCGCCTTCCTCGCGCCACCGCAGGCGGGTCTCCTCGTCGAAGATCTTCACCCGGTTGATGGGACCCCAGAGGACGCTGGCCTTGTAGTCACCCCAGCGCTCAGCGTGCAGCAGGGCCATCCCCCCCCCTCGGCTGTGGCCCCAGATCGCGAGACGATCCTTGTCCACGCAGGATCCGTTTTCCAAGAGATGCTGCCGCACAAGATCGAGGTCTTCCAGGTCGTGGCTGAACGTGCACCGGAAGAAGGCCTCCTCTTCGCTCAGGGTTTCCAGATCATCACCCACGCCGCTACCGGAGGTGTTCAAGCTCACCGCCACCATGCCCCTCTGCGCTATGCGCTGGGAGAGCTCGGGGAAGAAGCCCCAGTGCATGAAGCCCTTGAAGCCGTGCAGGACCAGGACGTGCGGCAGGGCCTTGGCTGCCCTCTCGTAGCCCGCGGGCCCCTCAACCCGAACCTGGACCCTGCGCTCAGGAGCCCCTGGATGGTGCAGGGTGAAGTGGCCTTGTTGCATGGGGTTCAGGATACCCCCCTTGCACTGCCGGCTCCCAGGGTTCCATCGTGGGCAGGAGCGTTACGGAAGGGGAACCCCACACCCTCTGGGGCCCCCTCGATCGCCTCCGGGGATCGGTGGATGATCCCTTCTTGGCCCCCAAGGGCGTTCATGCTCGATAAAAAGCCACGCGGCCCGCGGTTCTTGGGCACCCGGCGCCACTCCCGGCACGGCCATTGCACAATGGTCCGGACCGATCGAACCTCGCCTCTCATGCTATTCCCGTTGCCCACCCTTCTGCCCCCTCCGGGGCGCTGCGCTCTAGGCGGCCTCTTGGTCGCCCTGGGACTGGGAGCCTGCGCGATCGACCCCGGCCAAAGGCCTCTGCCCCCCACCGCCGGTCCCCTCACAGATGTTCGCGATGCCTTTGAGTCGGCCAGCGAGGTTCAGCTGCCCGCTCAGGAGCCAATCAATGAGTCCGGACTGCGCAACGCTTTTCGTCTCAGCGAGAGCGTCTACTCCGGCGCAGAGCCCGGCTCCGAAGAGGCCTTCGCACGTCTGAGACGGTGGGGGGTGAAGACGGTGGTCTCGGTGGACGGCAAGGCGCCGGAGGTTGAAACGGCGGCTCGCCATGGACTGCGGTACGTCCACCTACCCCTGCACTACAAGGGCATCGAGGAAGAGACCCTCGCACGCTTGGTCAAGACCTACCGCGAGATGCCGGGGCCGTTCTATGTGCACTGCTTCCACGGCCGCCACCGCGGTCCTGCCGCCGCCGCCATTGGTCGGCTGGTCCTGGATGGTGCCTCGCGCGAGACCGCGCTGGCGGAGATGCGCCAGTGGTGCGGCACCTCCAGCGCCTACCCGGGCCTATACGAGTCCATCGCCCGCGCCGAATTGCCCTCCGTGCAACAGACCACGAGCCTTGCCTGGGATTTCCCCGGCCACCATCCCGTGCGCGCCTTCCGTTCGGCCATGGCGGATTTGGCACGCTGCTTCGACGAGTTGGCGCTCTGCAGAAAGCAGCACTGGGTGGCCGTCCCGGCCCACCCTGATCTCGAACCCGCCCGGGAAGCGGAGCGCATGATTGAGCTCTTGCGGGGAATCTCGCTGCTGGAAGAAGTCCGCAACTCGGACGCCGACCAGCGCAAATGGATCGCCGACAGCCTGGCCGCCGCCCGGGATTTGGCCCAGGCCATTTCAGACGTGACGGACCCGTCCGGGGCGAGACCCATCGTCAGCCCCACCGCGGTCACCTATTTCTACCTGGGGAGTGAACCTGACGGCCGCGCCCAGGACGCCCTGGACCGCCTTTCCAGCAACTGCACGGCCTGCCACAGGGCAAGCCGCAACCGCTAGGCCGGATTCCTGCCCGAGGCCGGGCCATAGAGGTCCCGCTGCCCCATCACGCGGGTGATGTCAGCCAGATGCGGGAAGGCGCGTACGAGCTCGGCGGATGCAGCGACCGGTTCGCGCCCCCCCATGAGCCACCGCAGCTCAAGAGCATTGGCAAGGGCCTGACCCTCAAAGTGGTTGTTCGTCGCCACAAGGGTCTCATCGCTGTCCTTGGCCACCGCGTCGATACGGTGAGCGATCTCGCCCAGTTCGGGCGGGCTGTAGAGGTAGTCGTAGCAGTCGTTGCGGCCCGCTCCCGAACGGAACCACTGCTCGCTGTTACGGCCATGCAAGCGCACATAACCCACCGGCCCCACGGCCGCGTGTGAGGCTGGAGGGTGATTCCAGGAGGGCGGAAGATCGATGTGGGCCAGGGAGTATCCCAGACCCCCGATGGTCGTCAGGGAGGGCGGCTCGAACCACTCGCGGTGACGCACCTCGAGGACAAGGGGCAGGCCGTCGAAGAGCCGGGCGATGTGTCCAAGCCGGGCGACACTGTCGTCGTTGGGCTGAAAGGTGACCGGAAACTGCACCAGGACGGCACTCAGCAGCCCTTTTTCTTCCAGGGGAGCGATGCCGCGACGCCACTCCACGGCCAATTCTTCCCACCGCGCGAGATCCTCGGGTATGGGCTTGTGGGTGAAGTCCTGCAGCAGTTTGGCGCCGAAGCGAAAGGACTTCTGGTGGGCCACCCGGGCCACCCAGTTGGAGGAGTTCTGCGCTCGGGGCACCGCATAGAAGGAGCTATTGACCTCCACGTAGTCGACAAGCGTCGCCAGAAGATCGAGCGGGTGGTACGCGCGTGGTTTCGAGCGCGGGTAGACCGGGCCCTCCCAATCGGGATAGCTCCAGCCCGAGGGCCCGATACGGATCATCCCCCGAACTCCGCGGTGTGCTCGGCCTCCTGCTCGGGAACCCAATCCGCCCAATCCGGCTCGAGGTCCAGGTGTGCGAAGGCCTCGCGCTCCGCCTTGCGAATCGCGGCCCGGATACGGGAGGAGTACTCGGCGAGCGCATCCCCGCTGGCTTCGCGTGGGACCTGGATGGGCTCCTCGCAGGAGGTCACGAGACGGGAGCCCAGCCGCGGCAGGGTGTAGCGATCCCAGGTATCCAGGCGCCGGGCACGGTCGATGCCAAAGCCGATGGGTAGGACCGGCACGCCGGTGGCGCGGGACATGAAGGCTGCACCGGGAGACATGGAGTGCATGGGCCCTCTGGGGCCATCCGGGGTCAACGCCACGTGCTTGCCCCGCTCCAAACAGGACAACATCTCCCGTAGGGCGCGCACTCCCCCACGACTCGACGAGCCCCGGATGATCTCATAGCCAAGCCGCTTCAGGATGGTCGTCGCCATGGAGCCATCCTCGCTTGCCGACACGAGTGCCGTCGTGTTGCCGGGCCGATAGAAGGGCGAGGCCAGAACCCCGCGCCCATGCCAGAAGGCCAGGATCAGGCCCTTGTGCTCGGCCTCTGCACGCTCGCGCACGTCTCCATTGAGCTCGGTCTTGCGACAGCAGCGGGCCATTTGAACGATGGCCGTTGCCCCGAAGTGCTGGCCCAGCCAACGAGCGCTCTTGTTGCGCAGCTTGCGAACGCGCCCCCTAGGGGGCTTGGGGGGAGGATCCTGGCTCACCGTTGTTGGGGATTGCCTTCGTCTTCAGTGTCACGGCTGCTCGGCGCGGCTGGCACCGAGCTTGGGATGGAAACAACCTCGGTAGTCGAACCGGTGAAGATCCAGAGCGGTAAGGCGCCCGTCATGAGCATGAACTCCGGTCCGAAAGAGGTGCGCTGGTAGGCGTAGCCGCGGCCCTCGCTCACCTGCATCCAGCTCAAGGAGGGTTCGAAGAAGCTCACCACGTGATCCGAATCCGGAAGTGTATCCACATCGACGGGTAGGTCGCCTCCGGCCGCCCCCATGGAGGCCAATGCCTTCAGGCCTCCGTAGACCGAGCCCAAGAAGTTCGCCCAATCGGCCTTTCCCGCCTCGCACACGCTGGGGGGGACACCCTCCAGGTTCAATTCTCCCGACCCGGCATCCTCATCCTTCAGCGCCCGCCGCAGCTCGCGCTTGGTGTGGTTGGGCAAGGTTGTGATGATCACGCGGTCATCGAGAATGGTCAGGCACGGGCGTATGAAGCCCTCCATTCCGATCAAGAGCGTGGGGAGTGCAACGGCTTGGGTGTCGGCTTGGGATTCGTTGAGCTGCAGGGTGTAGAGGGGTCGCCCTCGATACTCATCGACCTCTACCTTCAACACTCCCGCCCCCGCCGTGGCTCCCCAGGCAGCCAACTCATCCATGCCGCGCTTGAACATCGCTGCGTCCTCCAGGGCAATCACACCGATGATGGGTGGGGCGGCCAGAAGGGACTTGGGCTTGGGCAGGCCTACCGCAATGGACTTGCCCAGTGGCTCCAATAGAAGGGTGCGGAAGTTGGAATCGAGCTCCTCGCCCGTGTCGCCGGGAAGTCCGCTGGTGAGTTCACGCAGGACGGACTTGTTGAGAGAGGCACACCACTGAACCATGGTTTCAGGCGGAAGCAGGTCCAGGGCATTGCCCGTTATGGGTTCGCTGGACAACAGCCGACTCCCCGGGCGATCGGGCACATCGAAAACGCCCTCGGTGACGAACTGCCCCTCAGCGTCGATCACCGTCCTCCAGTGACCACCGCGGAGGACCATTGAAAGGTTGGCCCCGAAGAGGGCCTCGCCCATTCTCGTTGCCAGTTCGGCCATGAAGAATTCGGGTGTGGAGGCGATCGGGTTGCCGTCCGAAAATCCGGTGCGGCTAAGCCAATCAAAGACCACGGCTCCCTCGGCGGCCAGTTCCCGGCTCCCGGCTCCCAGACTCTTGGGGTCCAGACCCGGGGCTGTCCCCTGTAGTCTCTGGACAAGGTCCTCGGAGTCGGGGCGGCCGAGAAGAAGAGCCAGCTGTGCCCCGTGGTGGACGATGCTGGCTTGGATCGCGAGTTCGTCCGCGTTCCTGGCAATCCGGGTCTGCCCGCTCTCCTCGCGGGTGAGTTGCATGCGTACTGCCGTAGCGGCACCGACGGCCATGTCGAAGGCTTCTCCGGCAACGGCAGCATCCTGGAACTCCACCTGCAGTTGAAAAAGGGGCGTGACGGAACTCTCAGCGGATTCGAACGCTCCCTCGTACGCGGACTGGATCAGGCCGGCCCCGTTGAAGACAAGGGAGGCCGAGACCGCCTCGGCCTTCTCAAGCAGGGGCAGGAAGGGGGGGAGGTCCCCCCCCAACACCGCCGTCTCGTAGAGGCTCAACCCCAGATCCAGGGAGCTCTCGGCCTCCTCTCCCGCCAAGCCACCAAGGAGTTCACCAATGCCCTCGTCCTGGAAAAGGCGCCCCAGGGAGGTGCGCGGGTAGGCCGCTTTCAAGCCAGGTAGATCCGGAACCGAGAGGAACCAGACGGCATCCGGTGAGTGGTGCTCGATGTGGCGCTGCGGAGCCGCCCCGGCATGGGATCCTACGAGAGCCAGGGCAATAAAGAGCCTCAGGCTCAGGAGTTGGTATTGAGTCATGATAAAGGCGGGCTACAGGCCTGCAAACGTGCGCAAGTCCTCTTCGTGCCCCTCAACAGCTTTACGCAGGGAATCGAAAAGCTTCTGGGTGACTTTGCCTGCACGTAGGGCTTGTTTGAGTTCGGCGTGGGCCTCGATGACCTCCGCGCACCCCCCATCGATGATGAAGGACATGATGAGGCCGGCTCCATTGATCAGGGTGCCGGTTCGGATATTCTGTGGATCGAGCTCCAAGTCGAATACCGGTCGCAAGAAACTCAAGCCGCCCTGCCTCTTGAGGTTGTCGACCGACCACTTCCGCACCCACCACTGGTCGCCCCCACGGGCCACGGAGTTGTCCTCGTAGTAGCGCGAGCCATAGCAGGCCGCCCCCCAGGAGAACCATACGGGGATGACCTTTTCCCCGTAAAACGCCTCGACGAAGTCGGCGCGGTAGCCCTTCTTGTTGAGCGTCTCGATGGCCTCCGGGCTGGGGTCTATACCGTCCGCAAAAGACAGGCCAAAGGCCATGCGGGCGTCGTGAACACCGAAACTGTCCCCGTTCTCCCGGGTGGCGTTCCAGAAGGAGGCTCCCGCCCCTAGCCAGCCCTTCCCCCCTTCCATCAACCAGCTCTCCATGAAGGTCGAGCTCAGTGCTTCCACCAGCCGCCGACCATCGGCCGCTGGGCGCCCGGCGGCTGATTCGGCAGCGAAGAAGCCCATCTGGTCTGAAGACTTGAATAGGGCCACCCGAATACGGCCACTCGGTGCGAATCCGTAGACCTTGACCATGTCCCGGTAGCAGCGCTCCATCTCGCCGATGGCTGAGGTCGCCGTGGCCCGGGAACAGGAGGTCCATAACTCAAGGTGGTCGCTGGGGATCACCCAGCAACGCTCGAAGCGGCCGTGGTGGCGATCGGCCTCATCGGTGGTCAGCCACTCTTCCCCGCACTTCCAAAGGCCCTCTTCCATCTTGGGGATTTCCTCCGGCGAAACCCAGACGAGGTCCTGGCGAACCCAGCCCCCTTCCTGGCGTTCAAGATCCTCGGCAGTCATCCAGTCGCCCTCAGGCCCACGAACCAGGCCCTTTTCGAGGAACGGCAAGTCTGCGGGTTCGACCCACTCGCCGTCGTATTTGACCAGGCCCGCAGCCTTCGCATCCTTGTCGCGCTGTTTGGCGATGGCTTGGTCCACCTTCTTCTGACTCGTGAACCAGCGCCCATCATGCCGCACGTGCCCCAGAGCCCTGCGGGCTTCCAGGTGGTCGGTATTGGCCTTGATCACGGCCCTCAGGGTCTCCCTGCCCGCCGCATCCCTACTGGTGTCCACGCACCACCCATACAGGGCCCAGAGCTTGTCCGCGTCGCCTTTGGCCTCGGCTAGCCGTTTTTCGAATTCCGCATCAACGGCCGAGGCCTCGGTGCAAGACTCAACGATCGTGGGCCCGGACGGGACTGCGGGTAGGGCGAGGGTCAGCAGAATCGAAAGCATGGCGCCTCCTCGGGCAGGGGTAGCGAACTGCAGCGGCTAGAATAACGCGAGGACGGTGTCCCGCGCCCGAAAATGGCCGAATCCGGGAGGCTAGGCACCCCTCCCTCATCGTCGGGGCCTTGTGGCATTGCCCGGACTACCCATAGAATGCCGCGCCATAGGGTCTTCAGTTCGGACCCCCCGCCCGCCGCGCCCGCCCTTAACACCCATGGCACAATCCAAGTCCCAACCCAAGCACAAGGCCGCCACCGAGGTCACCATCGTCCACGAGGAGAAGTCCCCCTTTGCTGCGTTTGTGGGCGCGTACTGGCCCCACATGGCCATTGCGGCAACGGTTGTCGGCGCTGTGGTGATATTCAACGATTACAGTGACAAGCAGGTCGTCGAAGACCGAAGGGCAGAATGGGACATCCTAGTTAACGCTGCTGCTGGTGGTGATGCGCACGCCTTAATGAAGGTCTCGCAGGCGGAATTGGCCAACACCGGAATCGAGGGGTGGGCCGCTCTCGCAGCCGTTTCGCCCTTCCTGGCAGAGCGGGACTACGCAGGTGCCCTGGAGGCCGTCGGAGCGATTGAGGCCTCAAGCACTCCGCTGCTCACAGACCTAAGCCTGCCCATCGGAAAGGAGGGCGCGGAGACCACCATCGCCAATGCCCTCAAGGCAGGTCTCGCAAGCCAGCAGGCCCAGGATCTCGCGCTCGGCTCCATCTTCGAGAACGCAATGCCCCCCGAGGGCTCTCCCGTGGTCGAAATGGACGTGGACCTGGGTGGCAGGACTCTCACCATTGCCTTGGCCCTCTACGCCGAGCAGGCACCCCTGCACGTTGAGAACTTCCTGAAGTTGGTGGGGGAGGGCTATTACGATGGCACGAAGTTCCACCGCATCATCGAGGGGTTCATGATCCAGGGCGGCGACCCGAATACGAAGGATCCGGCCAAGGGCGTCGAGACCTGGGGACAAGGGGGGCCGGAGTACAAGATCGAGCCGGAGACCGGCGACCTGGTCCACGCCCAATATGTGCTCTCCGCCGCGAAGGGCAACGAGCCCCAGAGCTCCGGCTCACAGTTTTTCATCACCACGGGCACCCCTCACCACCTTGACGGGATCCACACTGTCTTCGGTGCGGTGATCGAGGGGCACGCTGCAGTGGACGAGCTCAACAGCGTCTCCATCCGACCCACTCAAGGCCAGCAACGGGACGTCCCCGAGGCTCCGGTTCCGGCCATCACGAGCGCGCGCGTCAGATAGTAAGCAGCGAGGACCGGCCGCAAACTAGTCCGGTGATAGGAATGCCCAATATGGCCGCCTCGCTATCCGTCGGTGTTCCACGTGGAACACTTGCAGCCAGCCCAAGGGTTGCTCCCTGGGTCGCGCCCCTCGCCGAACCCGTTTTCCACGGTCCATCAACGAAAGCCACCTGGCGGAAAAGCCCGGCTCACAGCCCAGGATGACCTATTTGTGGCCTCGGCGTATCGTCGCCACGGAGTATTCCACAATCCGTGCATCGCTCACCTTCAGCACTGGCGAATTGGCGACGGAAGCTCCTTCGGACCTGCCCGCGGCTAGACCTGAAAGTGTTCCACGTGGAACACTCTTGATCTCAGACCTCGTCCTGGGGGGCCAGGGTCGCCATTAGGCGCTCCAGCTCGTCACGGTCGTGGTAGTGGACCACGATTTGGCCCTTGTAGCCCGGCCTATTGGTGAGGGACACCCTGGTCCCCAAGGAGGAGCGCAGGCGCCCTTCGAACTCGCGCGCCCAGGGCTCCTGCTTGGGGGGCGACCCGCTCATAGACCTGCCGGCTGATCCCACCACGGCTTTCTGGGTCCCCTCTTTGACCAAAGCCTCCGCCTGCCTGACCGAGAGGTCCTCCCTGACGATCTTCCCGAGAAGCGTTGGGATGGTCTTGGAGTCTGCAGCGCCAAGCAGCGCTCGGGCGTGCCCCATGGTCACCAAGCCGGCAACCAGAGCGTCCTGCGCTTCCTTGGGCAGGTCGAGAAGCCGTAGGTGATTGGCCACGGTGGCCCGGTTCATGCCGACCTTGGCACCAACCTGGTCCTGGGTGAGACCCGCACGGTCAATCAGGTCCCGGTACCCCTTGGCCTTCTCCATGGGGTCCAGATCCTCCCGTTGGAGGTTCTCCACCAGGGCCAACTCCAGCGCCCGTGTCTCATCCACCCCCTCGACAACCCGCACGGGGATTTTCGTCAGACCCGCCAATCGCGCTGCACGCCATCTCCGCTCGCCAGCGATGATCCTATAGCGATCACCCTGGGCGCGAACGCAAACGGGTTGAAGCAGGCCATGCTGCGCAATGCTCTTGCGAAGGGATTCCATGGCCTCGCTCGCAAAGACCTTCCGTGGTTGGTCCGGGTTGGGATCCACACGCTCAATCGCCACCGATTGGAGCTCACGCGATTCTGAACCCTGATCAACACCTGCGGGGGCTTCGGCCCCGGCCCCCAGAAGGGCACCCAGTCCACGGCCAAGTCTACGTTCCATGATTGTCTAGCTCCCTGCGGGGGATTACGGTGGCTTGTCCAAGAGTGTTCCACGTGGAACACTCCCCTACCATGCCCCGAACCGTCCAGAGACTCAACCCTTCCGAGGCTTGGCACCCACCCCTTTCCGGCCACGGACCTCTGCCATGATCGGCTTGGCCACTTCCCGCTGGGTCGCCTCGCGACTCCTGCGGCTGCCCGCTTTCTGGGCGCTCGCCGCAGCGATCGGAGCCCTCTGGCCGACCATAGCAGCCCTCAGCCCTCTGGGCCTTACAACGTCCACGAGCACGGTGCCGGGCGTTCTCTACGAAGCCGCATTTCTGTCCCTCTTGGTTGGCCACTGCCTGGCCCTGACCATGACCGGGAAGTTGGACTGGTTTGTCAGGCCTCTGGCCCTGGTCCGCCGTGCGGCTTGTGGCGTGGCTGCCAGCACAACCTCCGCCTCTCTCCTGCTGACCGCGGCCCTCTGTCTGCCGGTCCTACTGGGAACCCCCAGCCCACCCCTTTGGGCCCTGGCCCTGACCCATCTGCACCTGGCGGCTCTCGGTCTCGTTCTTCTGCAGCTCCCCATCCCACCAGAGGCCCGCGCGCCGGCCTTGTTGGTGTGCGCCTGGATCCTGCCTGCCATCACCTCCGCGGTGCCCCATCTGGGCCCGGTCATCGAAGGAACCTTCAACGCCGGGGCGCATCTGGGGCTGGCCCGCATAGCCGACGGCTTCTCCCCCCCACATCTACTGCCCATCGCTGGGCTGGCATTGGCGGCCTGGATGCTGGAAGCCCCGACCGCCCCCGAGGGGCCGGCCCCTGTTCAGGCGCGCGCCAAGTAGCCCAACTCCGGCGGCAGCGAGTCGGCTCCCTCCTCACCCAGATTGTGGTGAAAGAGCAGGGCAATGTCCCTCAGAGGGCGCTCATCCCCACGGAACCTGAACCGCTTCTCCTCGGCCTTGGACCCCGCAATGATCATCATCTCAAGGATGGATCCTGCGTTGCAGGTCTCACCGGCCACCTCAAACTCCACGGGGGTGGCATGGTGGTTGATGATGGAAACCAGCAGGGAAATCGGCCGCGCGTGCAATTGGAGGCCCTCTCCCAGTTCCACGTCGAGCACCTGCAGGTTTGTATAGGCGGGCAGCAGGTCTTCAGCCAGAACCCGGCCCTGAGCCATGAATCTCCCGGCCCAGAGCAGGAGTACGTTCAAGATCACATTGGAGACCTGGGCCCGCGGCGCGAGCCGGGCCAGCTGGCTGCGGGCCCCGTCATCGCGCACTTCGCTCTCGTGGCGCTCCAGGAAGTGGACCAGCTGCGTGGCAGCCTCCAGGAGGTGCAAGGAGCCCGAGACGTGCCCGCGCAGCTTCGGAAGCCGCCCATCGGCGCTCTCCAGGCGGGTGTTGCAAATGTAGGTGTCGTAGGTGGACTGGAGGTTGTGAACCGTCGCCTCATAGACCCGGGCGGTTTCCTCGGTGAAGGACTCGCGTAGGAACCTGTCCCGTCCCGCAGGCTCCTCGAGAATGCCGCTCGACCCATCATCCAGCATCGTGCAGGCCTGCAGGTACTTGGAGGCCACTTCGGCAATGCGCTGCTCCTCTTCATCGATGTCTTCCAGCCCCACATCCATGGGCAGGCGGAATCGCACCACGGGGAAGCCCGACTCGCCCTCGGCGTGTCCCTCCTCTGGGAGATGGACGCCATGGCGCTCGGTCTCTACGCGAATCTCCCCCAAGAGAGCCACCAGCGCCTCCTGGATCCAAACGCGAGCTGCGGTCAGGTCCTCCCGGGCCATGTCGGCATCCAGCTCGGAGAAGGACTCCAAGACCCGGTAGGCGTCGAGCCGCCTGGCGAGGTGCTCCAGAGACAGGCCCGCCATGGAGAAGCCCCGGATGGAAGCCACCAATTCCGTGATGGGGGCGTAGGCCTGGTTGGAGCGCGCGCCGTAGTCGTCGAGGAATGACTCGAGCTCGTCGGCCTCCGAATACAGCAAGAAGAACAGGCGCTTCGTCCAGCATCCAACCTCTGGCGACGAGAGGGTGTTGGTCAAGCGCAGCAGATCCTGGGCTCGACTGCCAAGCAGGTTGGCGAAATCCCGCTCCGGGACAAGTTGTTCGAGGGAGCCTTCGGGGGTCTGACCAAGCATGGTGGAGCGGGAGCCACCTCCCTTGGCGCATTCTACCAGAGTGCGGGCCAAGACCCCGCCCTCCCCCCAGTTATTACTCAAGTACAGCTGCATTTGATGCCGACTATAGGAAGACTCAAATACCCTCATGGGGGACACCCCCCCTCTACGCCGCAGCCCCAACTCCCCTCCAGGGCCAGGAGCAGTCCCATTTCTGCCGAACGTTGCCTCGAAACCTATCTACAGGAGATCAACGAGGTCTCCCTCCTCACCGCCGACGAAGAGAAGGCTCTTGGGCGGCGCATCCAGAGTGGCGATCTTGCTGCCCGCGAGCACCTGATCCGGGCCAATCTGCGCCTGGTGGTCTCTATTGCCAAGATCTACTCCAACCGTGGCCTGACCCTTCAGGACCTGATTGCCGAGGGCAACTTCGGCCTGATGAAGGCGGCCGAGAAATTTGATCCCGCCGCGGGCTGTCGCTTCTCGACCTATGGCACCTGGTGGATCAAACAGTCCATCCGGCGCGCTCTGACCAACACGGTCAAGTCCGTCCGGGTCCCCGGCTATATGTCCGAGATGATCGCCAAGTGGCGCAAGGTCTCTGCGGAGCTGGGCTACATGCTTGGGCGCACACCCACGGTGGAGGAGGTTGCCCAGGAGCTCGGCGTCGCCCGTGAGTCCTGGCCCCTGCTCAAGCGCACCATCGAGAGCAACGGCGCGGGCTCCCTGCTGTCCCTCGATCTGCTCTCCGAGAACCAGGACACGGTACCGGACGACCGCTCTGAGGACCCCGAGGAGTCCTTCACCCAGCGGGAATTGCTCCGGCACATGGCCAAGCTCCTCGAGTGCATCGATGAACGCGAGGCCACGATTCTGCGTCTGCGCTATGGCCTGGAGGACTCCAGTGGCGATCCGATGACTCTCAAGGAGATCGGTAAGATCGTCGGCCTGACCCGCGAGCGCGTGCGTCAGATCGAGCTGGAGGCCCTGCGCAAGCTGCACGTCATCATGGATGCCGCCTAGGGAGGGCAGAAGGGGACGCCGGGGCTAGACTCGGCGTCCATGCCGCCCCCCTCTGTGCCCACCCCCGGCCTGACGGCTCCGGCCCCGCCCGAGGCTCCTCTGCCGCGTGCGCCGGCTGGGACAGCGCTCTACATCCACGTTCCCTTCTGCGTGGTCAAGTGCCCCTACTGTGACTTCTTCTCGGTGGAAGCCGAGGGACAGGATCTGTCGGGCACGGTCGGGGCCCTGCTCCACGAGGCGCGCGCCCGGGCGCCACAGGCCCCCAAGACGGTCTTCATCGGGGGCGGCACGCCCTCCCTGCTGCCGAAGCCCCTGCTCGTCGAACTTCTCGACGGCCTAGACGAGTTGACCGGCTTCCGGTCTTCGGCCGTCGAGGTCACTGCGGAGTGCAACCCCGAGAGCCTCGACGGGGACAAGGCCAAGCTGCTTACCCGGCTCGGAGTGACCCGCCTGTCGGTGGGGGTTCAGTCCCTCAACCCGGACACCTTGCGGTTTCTGGGCCGAGCACACGGACCCGAGGACGCGCTGCACGCCCTGGAAGCCGCCCGCGGAACGGATGCCGCCGTGGGCGCGGACATGATCTACGCCTGCCCCGGCCAGAGCGTGGAGGACTGGGAGGATGAACTGTCGCGGGTCCTCGAGTTCGAACCGCAGCACCTGTCGGCCTACAACCTCACCATCGAGGAAGGCACCCTGTTTCACGTCCAGCGAGAGCGGGGGGAG
>PVBE011355340.1_pt1 | contig 42338 bp, 31 predicted proteins | sample 1631181 | NCBI WGS metagenome assembly PVBE01 (sample SAMN08397723, study PRJNA350692) | Marine metagenome, whole genome shotgun sequencing project. | isolation source: water | place: Pacific Ocean | collected 2012-04
CGCCCGAAAGGGCGTCGCCGGTGCCCGGCTGGGTTGTCGTCTTGACCGACGTGCCTACCGCTAATCTGGGTGGAGACGGTCCCTGACCACTCTATTAGCGGCAATGTTCTCTCGCACATAACAGTGCGCTGCCAGATTCTGTTTCTGTCTGCGCTCCCGGTACGTCAACACTTTGCGATGGAGATCCGTCATGCAATTGGTCCACGAAGCCAACTCAGAGAAACAAGTCCTTACTGCCCCACTCGACATCGACGTGACAGCGCATCGGATTCGTTCGGTAGAAATCGTTGGTGGATTCCTCGACGGCGCCCGATTCGAATTCGCCGATGGGCTGAACTGTCTGATCGGGGCCCGCGGCGCTGGGAAGACAACGGTTGTCGAGTTGATCCGTTACGCGCTCGACGAGCTCCCGGCGCACGACACTCGCGATGGCGAACGGCGTCGCATCGAGACGCTCGTCGAACACAATCTCGGCGGTGGTCGCGTGCAACTTTCCGTGGAAACCAAGGAGGGCTTGGCTTACATCGTGAGCCGCTCCGCGGGCGAGGAGCCAATCGTCCAAACCATTTATGGCGAGCCGACCGACATCTCACTCAAATCCGGCAGCTTGTTCCGCGCCGATATCTACAGTCAGAACGAGATCGAGAGCATCGCGGATCGCACATCGTCGCAACTGGAGCTCATCGACAACTTCGAACTTGAACACATCGCCGAAGTCAACGTCCGCATTGGGCAATTGCGCACGGAGCTGGCAGCCAACGCCAGTGAGATTATTCCGATCCAATCACGAATTGCCGGGCTTGGCGAAGAACTCGGGACGCTTACCGGCGTCGAAGACAAATTGGGAAAGCTTGCTTCCCACGGCGGTGACAACTCGGATGTGATTAACACTGCCCACTCGCTCAAGTCGCTTCGCGATCGGGAACGCCGCACCGTGGAGGACGCTAAGCGGGGTCTTCAGGCCTATGCACAGCAGATCGTCGGGCTTCGTAAACACGCAGCCGTGCAAACCGTCTGCCCAGACGATATTACTGCCGGGCCAAACGGTCAAACTGTGACGGAGGCGATGCAACATACCAGTCGTTGCGTCTCGGTCGTCGAGAAATTGCTAGCCGAGGCGGAGGCTGAGATCAGCCGATCGTTGGCCGAGATCGCCATCGTGGTGGGGACGCTCTCGAAGACGCACGGCCGACAGGAACTGGCTTTTCGATCGCTGATCGAAAAACACGAACACGCCCAAGGACAAGCGGCTGAACGATCCAAGTTGGAGCGACACCGCAACGAACTGCTGGCGAAACGAAGCTCTCGCGAACAACTCGAGTCGCAATTGTCTGAGTTGCTCAAGGCCCGCGACCGGTTACTTGAAACGATGTCCGAGCTGCAGGACGAGCGGTATTCCATCCGCCAGAACATTACCGAACGAGTGAACGAAAGCCTCGGACCCGCAATCCGAGTAACCGTGTTGCAACATGGCGAACCCGAGCAATATCGTCGCCTGCTGGAAGAGGGTTTGCGCAGCGCCCGACTACGGCATCTGGTCGTAGCCCAGAAGTTGGCGAACACGTTTTGGCCGGGTGAGTTGAGCGGGATTGTCCGTCAGGGTGACGCCGCCCAGCTTGTCGATCGAGCCGAGTTGAATCCGGAGCAAGCGGACAAGGTCATCGCTGCACTATCCGAATCGTCGCTGTTGTTCGAATTGGAATCGGTCGAACTGGCCGACTTGCCTCGGATCGAGCTGAAGGATGGCAACATATACAAAGACTCGCTGAAGCTGTCGACTGGCCAGAAATGTACAACGATCCTTCCCCTGTTGTTGTTGGAAAGTGAAAACCCACTGCTTGTCGATCAACCGGAAGACAATCTCGACAACCGATTCATCTTCGAGACGGTCGTTGACAGCATTCGCCAGGTCAAACAGCAACGCCAGCTGATTTTCGTTACGCACAATCCAAACATCCCGGTGCTTGGCGACGCGGAGCGTGTTTTCGTTCTGGATTCTGATGGAGCGTCGTCCCGGAAGGCGAGTGAAGGAACGGTCGACGAGTGCAAAGCGGAGATCGTCACGTTGCTCGAGGGTGGTGAGGATGCTTTCAAAGCTCGAAAGACTAGGTATGCATACTGATGGCCACCGCAACTGTACTAGATTTCAAAGAGGCTGCCGCCAGATTGAAACGTTCTGCCTCCGACGTCCCGTGGACGGAGCGACGAGATTTTGCGGCTCGCCTTGGGACCGTGATGCACGAGGGTGTCGCGGGCCAGACGGAGCGGTTGCTGCTTGAACTGCTAGCTGCCGATTCCAAGTGGGAGGTCCGCCGAGAGATCGCTGAGGCGCTCGTGGTTGTGCCTGACGTCGAGTATCCTTCGCTGGCATCACGATTGACGGCCGACACAAACTCGTTTGTGCGTCGCGCTGCGAATCGTGCGGTCGACCGTCGCAAGAAGACGGCGAAGAAAGCCGACCACGCAAAGAAGGCGGCCGATGAAATCAGTCAATTGTTCGAGCTGATCGAAGACAAGCATGGCAGACGCGCTGTCCAGCGGGCGCGGCGAGCTTGCGAGCGATACAACGAGTTGGTCGTTGGCTCTATGGTCCATGACTTGCAAAGTATCATGACGCACCTGGAAACCAACTGTGACGGACTGATTGACGAAGGTAACAAGCGCCGTCGATTAGCAAGGCGAGTTCGTGAAGACATCGATTTCTTCACTCGCACGATCGACGACATGAACGCCTTTACTCGGCCAGCTCCAACGACACGTCACAGAGAGCGGCTCAGCGACCTGGTGACGGCAGCGGCTGAACTGGCGCAAGAGAACGCCACCAAGTGCGGTTGCAATATCACCTCTGCCCAGCTCGTTGTTGACGTTCCGGAGACGATTACTGTCGAGGTTGTTCGTCACCTGATCGTGATGGCGTTGGCGAATATTCTCAAGAATTCGATCGAGGCTTGTTCGGCAGATGTTGATGAGCACGGCGGCTTGGTCAAGGTGCAGGCGGTCATTATCGAAGAGCACGTTGTCATCCGCGTTTCCGACAACGGCATCGGCATGTCAGATGAAGAGAAGCAAGGTTGCTCCTTGTTTGTGCCAGGACGTCGCAACAAGGGAAAACAATTCAGCACGGGATACGGACTCCCAATCGCGGCGCGCAATGTCGCCGCGCACGGAGGATCTCTGACACTTGAGAGCTGTGAAGATGAAGGAACGACGGTGACGATCACGTTGCCCTTGAGCGAGGATGACTAGCTGCAATGACGACATCAGCTCTGGTCGTGGAAGACGATCCGAAAGTAATGGAAATCATTGAGGACACGTTATGTTCGTTTGGCCACGATCATACTTGGGTGACCAACCAGTTTGATGCTCGGGCGGCGCTTCGCACTCAGGAATTTCGGTATGTACTGCTCGATCTTCAGATCCCGGCAAAGCCAAAACGTGGCGGAGCGAGCAAGGAATTCGGCGTTAACCTGCTCAGGGAGATTCGAGACCAACGAGACTCCAATCAACTGCCGGTCGTCATCATGACCGCATACAGCTCCGATTGCCTTGACCTCACAACCGAACTTATCGCCAACGGTGCGTCAGATTTCATCTCCAAGCCGTTTCATGACAAGCGACGCACCTTGGCGAAGGTCATCCGCGAGGTGCTCCGCAGTTCTCGTGGACGGCGTACTTCCAAAGCGAGCCGAAGACCTGTGGAGGTCCAGCCGTTCTCCGGTGGCGAGATGGTCTTTCACCCGACCCGCGTCGAACTCTGCGACGTCAAGATCTGTGGCGATACCAAGACCGGTCGTATTCGCAGGATCCTCGACGAACTCAGCCAGCGTACTTCCCGAGGCAATCCCGTCGCCTACAGCGGTGACGAGCTCGCTGCCCAAGTCGGTTGTCGTGTTCGTGGTCAAAACGCCATCTCGGAGACCATTCGCGATTTCAGAAAGTACGTCACGGCAGTCATGCTTGCCGAGGCCAACCTCCAGGTCGGTCCCCGCGACGTGATTCAAAGCGGTGGCCGTGGGTATCGATTAGCCGACAAGATCGCAGTTCGCGCTGCGGATGACCCCCAAAATGATCCCGTTCATGAACCCGATCATTCTGACGATGACCCCATAACGACAGGCCTGAACGATCGCCAGCAGTGGATCATTTCCCAACTGCGAGTTGGCAAAGCTCTCAAGATCTGCAACGTGATGGAGCAATTCCAATGTTCGAACACGACGGCAAAGCGTGACCTGACCGACCTGCGTCGGCGAGAGTTGGTTGCGTTTGAGGGACCGCCACGAACGGGTGTTTGGAAGCTCTGCGGGTGTGCCTAAAGTACGAAGAGTGTTGCCGTGTCCGTACGTCAATAGTTGATATGACGGCGCAGGCAATTGCAGCCTCGTTTCAGCGCCGGAAGACTAAATTGCCTGGCGTTGGCGCCGGGACTAAAGTGTACTCCATCTTCTGAACATTGCGTTCAAAGCAATTAATGGAAAATGGAATGCAATCGCGAATCGCACGAATCGTTAAAACCGACGACCTTCGCGGGTGGACGAGTCGCCTATTCCAGTAGGACTATCAAGAATTTGACACCTGAGGTCGATTATCGTATTATTACGATAATCAATGAAGGAACGAAATGCCTGCAACGGACGTGCTTTTTTATCAGGACGAGGATGGGAGAGTGCCCGTACTCGATTGGCTTCATACCCTACGTGAGCGGAATGAACGAGCGTTTCGCAAGTGCTTTGGAGTCATCCAACTGCTATCGCAAACGGGCTACGAGCTTCGCAGGCCCCATGCCGACTTACTACGAGATGGTGTCTACGAACTTCGCGCTCGTGTTGGTACCGTCAACTACCGAATTCTCTATGGTTTCGTGGGCAAAGACGTTGCGCTGCTTACTGCGGGGTTTACAAAAGAGAAGAAGATTCCCGGCAAGGAAGTCGAACGAGCCATCACGCGCATCGAGAAGTACAAAGCGAATCCTGAAGCTCATGGCTTCCGTTATGAGGAGGAAGACGAAAATGGCTAAGACAACCAACGCAGTAGAAATACTGAAGCGAACGACCGGCATTGATCCTGATACAGACCCAGAGTTGCTCCAGATTTCGGAAGACCTGCGCATCGCTCAGATGATTTATGACGCCCGCACCGATGCTGGCCTCACGCAAACGCAACTTGCCGAAAGAGTGAGAACTACACAGAGCGTGATTTCACAACTCGAAGATGCCGACTACGACGGGCACTCGCTTTCGATGCTCCGCCGGATTGCCGCAGCCTTGCAGAGCCATGTTGAGGTTCGGATCGTACCGAATGATACGGAACCCGTTGGAAGATAGAGAGCGAACAACCTTTGGACTTTTTCGGCCGGCGGATGTGCGACCAAGTGGTAGCAACAAGCCTCAGCGGACTTGGGCGATTAACTTGCGACGCAGTTTCGAATTGAAACATCGGTATCCAAATGGCGTGAATCTGCCTCTTCTAACGTGACTGCTGCGCATGCGCTGCGCGCGTTTCAGAAACTGCGAGTTTCCCGCGAGTTTCTACGCCTCGGGTCAGAATCATAATCCGCGTGTCGGGGGTTCGAGTCCCTCCTCCGCTACTTGAGAACAAGAGGTCAACTGACTTCGGCTAATTCAGTGCCACCCAAAATGCCACCCAAAGCTTGTGCATGGTGGGCTTCCCATAAAATTGCCGCCGCCCGCTTCGCTTTCTGGCCAATGTAATAACGCATCGTCGTTGCGTAATTCTCATGCCGCATTAGCTCCTGAAGCACATTCGGCATGACTCGCGACGACCACCGTTCACCGAAGGATCGGCGAAGATCGTGGGCACTGGCGTACTTCACTTTGCCAGCTTGCGCCCGGTGGGCTTCCCATATAGATGTTGTCTCGGCGCGACCGTCTTGGCGTAGCTGTGCTTGATAACGCCCCAGAGTCGTTTCGTTCACATCTGTCAGTCTCGCCAGCTTGACGGTTCGTTGGATCATATTGAATACACCCGTCACTTTATCATCAGTTCACTCGGCAAGTCCCGACAGAACTTCGTCTTCACAGAGCCGACGAGACCCCGTCCACCGCATCCGACCCAGCCGCTTCGTATCGCGTCCGTCTCGTAACTCGGCTTCCCATTTCGCTGCAACGCGTTCGGCACGAGAAGTTAGATCCGCCAGCGTCACTTGTAGTTATCGTCATCGATTTGCAGCGGCGATTGATTGCCTCACGAGATTAGCCAGGCTAGCGAGGCGGTGCCTCGGACGGGCGCGAGCTATCGCTCGGTTGCGGCAACCCGCTCCCCAGCAGGTGACGATGCAGCGGGACCTCTTCAGCGACCGCATCGTACGAGTTCCGACCGTGGCCAGCGACGAGGCTGGTGGCTTGCCGTCTTACCTCGAGCCTGATGATGCTACACTCGTGTGGCAGAGCGTGAAGACTCTGGCTCGCAACAAGCGTTGGCTGAACTTTGCCAAGCGTATTGGTATCCAGTCTACGCCTATGTGCGGCGTCGCGTCTCTGATGTTCATGAAGCACAAGACCTGACACAAGAGTTTTTCGCACGGTTGCTAGAGAAGGGCGCGATTGGGCTCGCTGATCCAAGTCGCGGACGTTTTCGAGCATTTCTGCTGACCGCTTGTAAGCGTTTTCTAGTGAATCAGTGGCACAAGGCCCGTGCCGTGAAACGTGGCGGTGGCCAGATTCCACTGTCCCTCGATTTCGAGTCGGGAGAATCCAAGTATGTCGTCGAGGCGGTCGATTCGCTAACCGCCGAACGGCTGTACGAGCGGCAGTGGGCGCTCGCGCTGTTGGCACGCGTCATGGAGCGGCTCAGGGAGGAGTTCGTCAACAAGAATGAAGTTCTGCACTTCGAGCAACTGAAACAGTTCATTTCCGGTTCGAAAGGGACGGAGGCCTATGGGGCAGCCGCCGACGCATTGGATATCAGTGAAGGCGCCGTGAAGGTGGCCGCCCATCGGTTACGAGCACGGTATCGCGATCTTCTTCGCAGTAAAATTGCCCAGACTGTGGAAGAGCCACAGGAAGTCGATGACGAGATACGTAGTCTGTTCGAGGTCCTCGGTGGCTGAGGATCGTCCAGCGGTGGCAGACTGAATAGGTGTCGTCTTTTGCGAGATGCTGACTGGCGAGTTACCTCTGGGCCGCTTCGATCCGCCTTCGCATAAATCTCGCGTCGACGCCCAACTTGACGACGTCGTTTTGAAGACCCTCGCACGCGAACCGGATCGCTGCTATCAACAGGCCAGCCAGGTCAAGACCGATATCGAGTCGCTTAGCGTGACCCACGACTCCGGCGCGGCAGATTGTGTCACGGAGCAACGTGCAACGTTCAAGCCTCCGCTAGCTGACGTCGATTTCGAAGACGCGTGTCGCCAGGTGCAAGGCCCGGCGATTGGCCTGATTGTTGCCGGTATTCTGAACTTCCTGCCGCTTGGGCTGGCCGCGCTGGGGCTGGTATTCCAACTGTTCGTCGTCGGCACACCAGGATTTGGAGGGCCTGGCCTCGCCGAGATCTCTATTATCTTGGCGATGTGCGGTCTCAGTTTGCCATTTGGCGTGCTGATGATCATCGGTGGTCTGAAGATGCGAAGGCTCGAAGCGTATGGCCTCCCGATGGCGGCCAGTATCGTCGCCTTGCTACCCGGAACCGTGGGCTGTGTCGTCGGGCTGCCGATCGGGATCTGGTCGCTGGTCCTGGCGATTGGGTTAAATACCAACATCCCGTGAAACCACACATTCCGCTCACGCCATGGCGACGTGGCCCATTGCCCACGCGTCCATGCTGCTGGCGCAGGACGTACGTTACGACGAACAACCCGGGTTGGACAAACGGTCAGGCTTTGCATTGACAGCGCTCGTGCCCTTGTTCGTGGGGCTGCCGCTAAGCGGGGTGTTAGTCCTCGGCGGCTGGAAAATGAGACAGCTGGAACTGTTCTGGCTAGCGGTCATCGTTTCCGTAGTCGCAGTACTGCCCTGTCACGTTGGATTCATCCTCGGGCTGCCCGTGGGCTTGTGGTCGCTCGCCGTGCTGAGCCGCTCTGATGTGAAAACGGCGTTCCGGCAGTACGCAGCCGGCGAACTGGGGACCCGGCGAAAGGATTTTGACACGCCTCCGCTATCGCACGCGGCACCAACTGTGAACCGTAAAGAAGAACCTGTTACAAGCATCTAGACTCGCAGTCTCCGTCCCGTCGCAACGGACGATTCAGCTACTTCTTGCCGTCTTGTGATTTACCAAGTTTCGCAAGTTCGTCCAAATCAATGACGCCATCCTTGTTCGTATCAACACGACTCAGAATTCGCTCTTGCAGGCCCTTCGGAATCTCGTCCTTGGTGATCTTCCCATCGACGTTGCGATCAAGGCTCTTCAACTGAACGACGGTAAAGAATCGTGTCTCTCTGGAACTGTTGTTTGATTGTCGCGTGTTCGTGCGATCTGTCTCTCTGGCTTCTGTTTCAGGACGTTGCGGGCGATCACCTCCGGGCGGTCCGCCACGTCCACCGAAGCCGGGGAAACCACCTCGGCCGCTCCCGCCGCCCCCACCGAAGCCAGGAAAACCACCTCGACCGCCTCCGCCGCCCCGACCAAAGCCGGGAAAACCACCGGGTGGGGGCCAGCCGATCTCTGTCGCCGAGAGTTTTCCGTCCTTGTCCTTGTCAAGTTTCTGCAAGGCAGCAACCGCGTTGTCGATCTCTTTGGACGAGATCTTTCCGTCCCTGTCTGCATCGAGTGCTGTCATGAGATGGAAGCCGCGCGGCATTGGAAATCCACCAGGAGGACCGCCGAAGGGAGGCGGACGGTCTTCAGGGCGTTGGGCGACGACAGTCACTGCGACAGAGAGCACGACGGCGATGCTGAGAGCGATCTTGTTCATGTTGGCAGTTCCTCGATTGTATCCGGCGTTTATCTTGTTTGTGCATAAACCCATGGACGAGCTTGCTTGATGACAAGTTTGCCGTCCTTGGTGATCTTGAATTCGATTTCCATCGCGAAACGCTCGTCATCCAGCGATACGCCGTACAGGCGAGAGAACTTCGCGTGGATCGTGCCTAGATGTTTGCGCAACTGTTCGACATCATCAGCCGAGAGAAGCTGTTTACCATTGGTAGCACGATTGGACGTCCGCATTACCTGATCCTTGCTGCTCTCCCACCAGTCCAACAAGACCTCTTCTGGAATCGATGCACCGTCAGGATTTGTAACAAGGTCTTCGCCGACCTGAGTGTTGAGATAGTAGTTGCCTTCGGACTGATAAAGGATGTCATCCGTCACGGCCACTCCGTTGGCCAGTTCGCCTTTGAAATTCGGATGCACAAGCACGCCCATTGCCGTTGCAAAATGATCCACGCGATAGAACTCACGTTCCTCGAAGGCACGGAAGTTCCACAGACTAGCGTAAACTTGCTTGATCGACTTCGCGAGATGTCCTTCGTCAGGATGATGTGTATACGAATCGTAAAGCCCAGCGCCGCTGAAGCCGGGCAGATCTTCGTTGTTGGTGCTACTGCGGCAGCGGATCGACGTCCCGTCCGGGAACGACTTATGAAGCGTCTCCAGAACATTCATCATCTTGTCAGGCATTTTCCCCTTCTTGATCAGCGACCTGAGCTTTTTCAGCTGCGCTACCTGGATATTGTGATCTTGTTGGAATTCTGTGTTCTTCAGCAGTTCGGTGACATATTCGTAGAAGCCGTTGTACTTCATGAATTCGTCGTAGAAGTGGAAGGGCACGGCAAAGCCATTGGGCACGGTTCCTCCGGGAAATCCAAACGTCCGCAGGGTCGCCAGGTTGGCCGCCTTCACTCCGACGCTAGCCGAATCCTCAAACGCGGTTCTGTCCAGAGGTCGGATCTGTGTGACCGACAGGTCACGCGTGGGGGTCTGTTTCTCGGCTGGTCGAAGATCGGCAAAGTGGGCTTCGACTTCATCCAGTGTTGCTTCTCGGATGGAATAGCCATCCGCGGTTACATGGTACGAGACGTACTTTCCGATCAGCGGTTTGACCGCCTCATTTTCGGCAGCTCCCGTAATGAACGCATTGGGGATTCTGTCCTGCACGGCACGAAGATTGACGTGTGAAAGTGGCGTCTGCCGCACCGCAGTGATGATTCCTGCAACTCGGGGCATTTCGTTGGGCAACGAGTTGTAGAGCACCACGTCGCGCGGACTAGGGCGTTGGTCAATTTCCATCAGCCGTAGACGCCCGAAGGATTTTCCAGGGTTCAGTGGCAAGTAGGCCACGTCGGTCGCACTAAGATCCTCGTCACGATAGATCGTAACGTCTGAGCGGTCATAGAGATCTTGGTCTTCTTCGCACTGCCAGATCGCCCTTTCTCCACGCGGGTAATAACCGACACTGCCTTTCAAGATCGGCATCTTCTCGACGAGCGCATTCTGGCACGTCTTTACCATGTTGAACGAGTAGGCATCAAACGGCTCGAACTCGAAAGTGAAAAGCCCCGGTGTTCCGCTGGGTGATTTGAGCATAGGGCGATAGACAAGCACGCCCTTCATCTGGTCGCCGCCACGTCCTCGGGGAAGGCCGGCAACGCGGCCGAACATCATATGAGCCCGGTGAGTATTCGTGTTGATGAAGTACAGCTGTTGTTCGTCGGTGGCAGCCTTATCCAGTGTGAACTTGACGAACTCGAGCCCCGACAGAAACGTGTCGATCATAACCTCCTCGCCCTTATAGGAGAGTTTCTGGAAGGTTGCATGATCGGGAATCGACGCCACACCATCCTCGAACTTGATTTTCTCTGGAGCCACGCGCTCCGTCGCCCCACCGGCGCCGAAGTCAGGCCTCAGTTCGGCATCCGCAATTTGGCCGTCTTTGTTCTTGTCCAGTGTCTTGAGTGCCGTGGCAGCCTTCTTCAGCTCTTCGGCAGAGATTTCTCCATCTTTATTCGTGTCGATGGCCGAAAGCACCGGAGGGGGAGGGGGGCCAAAACCACCGCCCGGGCCGCCACCACGCGGGGGGCGAGGTGCGCCGCCGCGCGTCCCACCCGGTGCCTGTCCTGCTCGGCGTTCAGGAGACTGCGAGCGGATCTGCGGGACAAGAAATAACAAGGCTCCAGTAGCCATGAACACAAATAGACCGACAGCAATGCGACGCATTGAAGATTCTCCGGGGGTACTTATTGGTACTGACTGCCACTGTGCCGTAGCTGCCAGCCTTGGGTTTTTTCGTCTGGTTGCGATTGTATTTCATTTGATCCGAACGCCGGCGAACTCGGATCATTTGATAAACCATATTATAGCTCTGATGCATGGATCAGCCCCAGTCGGCAACATCCATAGACGTATTTCGAGCAGCGGCCGACGCGCGGCGAAAACGGATGAAGCCATCGCCGCAACTCGGCTTCGCGGCCAATCGGTGTCTTTCCTTCCAGGACGACTAGCCCCTCGAATCGTCTAGGAAACGACGTCGAAATCATCTGCCGACCCGTCTGGTCATAGTAGGTGAGATCGTAGTCCAACGTCATTCGCAATCCATCGTCGGACGTAAAATGTTCACGGTTGTATTGGACGATAACGATCGGTTCGCTGTTGGTCGTTAAGTCGCGGATCAGATAATCCGGTATCATCGTTTCCAGGTTGTGTCGAATCTGTGAGTACGTGATGTTTTCCAGCGCGTCGGCCGCGCGAATCTGTAGTCGGTGCTTTCCGGTGATTCGATTGTCACGCCATTTGATCTCGAAGAAAAAGTCCGTTCCCGGCTTCAGCGAATCGTACCAACGTAGCCGCAGCTTGCGGCGACTTCTCAGTCCGTCGAGATTCGCCCGACACGCCGACAATCGCACGTCGTCGAAATAGATGCTGCGGACCACTGACACGGAGTTGTTGTGGATCAAGCGTCGACAATTCGTCTCCAGCAGTCGTCGAAGTTTTCCCACGTCCATCTGCGGAAAGGCATACTTGATCTCCCGCCGGCTCGTCAAGTCACTGCGCGACGTCCCCACGTCGATCAACTCGAACGGTTTGGCTATGGTGTTGTCAGTGGACGCAATCACAACGGATCGTTTTTCACAAGGTTGAATTCAAGTTGACGTAAGACAGGTCGCAATCGGGTAGACGCTCACGAAGTCTCGCAATCAACTCGGTGGTTCTCTGTGGGCTCGAGTCACCCAAGACGATTCGCACCTGGCCTCTGCCATTCTCGATATCGAATCGCTGGAGCGTATACCTACCCGCAACCGTCTCAACTGCGGACATGACGCTCGCTTCACCATCCGAGAAGTGAGGCTCCGCGTCTCCGGTAATTGTCAGCAGCAGGCGATGTTGACGCTGGCTGCGACTGGCGAAGTGCATTCCGACGACGAAAACCGTCGCCACGCAGACCAATGCGATTGCCAACAACGGCTGCTCGGCTCCCAAGGCCAATCCGATGCCGATGCAAAGGAACAGATAGACCAATTCCTCCGGATCCTTGATCGCCGCTCGGAAGCGTACGATGGACAATGCACCGACAAGCCCCAGCGATAACGCCAATGACGATTTTACGACGGCGATCACACCTGTTGTGACCAGCGCCAACAGCGGGAACACCCGTGATATCGATTCCGTGTCCGATGACGAGGCACTGCACTTCTGATAGAGCCACCTGATGTAGAGCGCGAGTGTGGCGGACAGGGTGAGGTACGTGCAGAGACTCAGCGCCGATACGTTTTGACCATTGGCGACTGCTCCCTCCAGTTGCTTCCAGACTTCTTCCATTTGCTGCATGTTAAGCCTCGTCAGACTGAAACCGGTGAACCACCAAAACTCTTGAAAACGCCGAGCTTTTGAAAGTTCCCTGGGGTTTCATCGTCCGAGGGCGATCGTGTTGGGTGGCGTCGGCTCGTTCCAACTCTCAATGTAACCCAGAATGAAAACAAGCGTTTCAGAGATTCGCATGAATTCTTGATCTTTTTTGGCCACCCACGAGAGGTTGTGGTGACAACCGTTACGTCAAGCACGAAGGATCGATGCTGGAAGCATCGATCTGCAAGTTCGCGAAACGGGGCTTTGAGCGAGCGACGGCACGCGAAATCTACGCTCGCGCCGAGGCGAATCTCGGATAGTGTCAGACATCACTTCGCCTCAGTATGTCGACGCCTGGATAAACATAATTCGGTAGCGGGTCAGTTTGATTGTTTCGCAGCCGATCGACCCTTCCAGCAATCTGAGCGAGGCAGATTTATCTACCAGTCACCCATCACTTCCGCTCCATCGCGCGACCCCACTGCTCGCCAAACGTTGATGTCCACAGTTTCCGCGACGAAACGGGTCGACGCGTCAGCAAGCGATACGATGCAGCCGCCCGAATGGAAGCTTCCAAAGGCGAGTTCCTTTCCAATCGTCCAATTTGGCCATGCTAGAAATGACCGATCCGGCGAAAAGGCGTAGTTGATCGGATAATAGGTCGAGCCCAGGCACTCGGAGTAATCGTGTAGCCTACCCTCGTCACATTCCGGGTGATAATGGTAGAAGCGGTCGCAGCTACGACACGGTTGGCGCGTGGTCCCACCCCGAGGAGATTCCCCAACGAGAAGTGTGTTCGACAAGCCGTCAATGATCGCGGCGAAGCGAATGGGGTCCTGCGTCGCTTGTCCTGGGCGAAAGTCAGCGAGCAGCAGGACGCCACTGGAATTCCTCGCGTCATTGCCGGGCCTTGGAAAGTCGGTCGTAAGGTTGCCTCCCGCGTTCCCACCGCTTGACTCCTCTGCAGGTGGATCAGCAACTGAAGGCACGGTGGCAATCGAGTTTCCGGCCAACGGCTCACTGCCGGATTGCAGGCGTGTCAATGCACAAATCAATTGAGCGAGCGTTTGGCCATGGATCAGTTGCATGGCGTAGTAGTGCACACCGCGATCTTCACCAACCGAGTAAACGGAGACGATATCCCGATGGTCTTGCCGGTCAGGCAATTCCGCTGGAAGGACGCATCATGGCTATCTGTGATGCCTTCGACGCAATGACCAGCGACCGGCCGTATCGGTCCGGGATTCCGGTAGAAAAGGCGGCATCAATCTTACGATCCGGCTCTGGCACACAGTGGGATCCGACATTGATAAGCGAGTTTCTTAACATTCTGCCCGAGATCAATAAGATCCGGCAGGAGTATGAGCCGCGCACACTCAAATCGCGTCACGACCTCCCTTCGCAGTAGGCGTTTCTGCGACCGAGCATGATGCCAGGGAAGAGGCGCTATTACAGTTTGGAAAAGGTCGGAGCCAATTCGGCAACCACGTCCTCCAGGAAGTCATGCTCCGTGAGATCAACCAACGCCCGGTCGGCGGCGATTGCCTGCAGGCTAGGCCTCTCAAGGCGCTCGAGCGTGGCAGTGTCGATTCGCGTATCGGCTGATGGCGCTGACCAGAGGCGACTGTTCGTGGCAAGGCCGCTCGACGACCGTTGGCGTATGGTCCACTGGATCCTTGTTGTCTACTAACCTATAGGTTGGCGTTCAGCGATGTCAAAAACGTATCTCAGATCGTCGCAGCTAGCGTTTCCCCAATCAGTGGTGCTATCAGGTAACTTCGCAATCAGATTCCCATTGGGCTCAAGCCCTGTTATCGGCAAAGGCGATCAAATCTATACAGACGGCAAACAGGCTACCGTCGATACGGTCACCGTACGCTGACTTCGTTTTCCGGCGTGACGTCGCTTGGCATAGTCCAGCCAGCGATCGCTCAATGTAATCAGAGTCGACATGATTAGATGGCAATCATCTTCAACCGACCCTCGACGACACTGGCTGCGACGCCTTGCGCTGATGCTGTTTGGGTGCACTCACGTTCTGACAGCGGGCCTGCTTACCCAGCCAACAACCGCGCTTGGACAAGGCGAGCGCGCCGATGCAGTGATGACAGAGATTTGGATGGGCAGCGGCGGTCTAGTGCTGACACGGCAGATACCGCAAGAACGTCGATCAGTTCGGGGCTCCGACGAGGATATCGCTCGGACTATGGTGGAAATCGCCCAACAACGGTACCTCGAGGGGGACCAGGCGACGGCAATTTGGCTTGCCCAATGGGCCCGGCAGCTAACCAGTGGCCGAATTGGGAGCAATGGATTCGCCGGATTTCGCCAGCATGACGTCGACTCGAAGGTCGGTGAAGTCTCTGCTGCCGACGATCTGCCGCTCAACCGATTGGAAGATCGGCTGGTTTTACTTCCGGGCCCATTGGAATTTCATCCTTCGGGCCCGCCCGCCTCGAAAATCGCGGTGAGGCCAGACGTCATCGGGCAGCCCACCTCACCGGCAGATCGAGGGGTCCCACAAGTCAAAGTCGAGGCGGCGCTCCCGGGAGGAGCACGGCGACCAGACTTGTTGTCCAGCTCAAACTCGTTTCTCCGTGGCTCGGCACCCGGGGAACAAGACCAGCAGCACGAGAATCAGCAGCATCAATTGGACCAGCAGAACGATGGTGAATTCGTGACCGCCCCTGGCAAGCGCGTGCAAATGATCGACGGCATCGGGCGACAGGTTGCGGTCGTCGTCCCGGAGAGCAGCTACATCAGTTTGGTTAGTCCAGTTGATCGCCAGTCGCCGGCTGAATCGACTCTGGAACCGATCACCATTGCGACCATCAGCTTTGCATCGGGAACCGTATTTTGTGCAGTGTTATGCACCCTTCTGCTTTTGGTCCCCGTGCGTTTAACGATTCAACGCCGGGCTGAATCGCAATTGCCAGCCCATGATACCACTTTGCCCGCAGAACCACCTGCGAAAACCGCTCCGGCCACCACCGTTACCAGAAGTTCACACGCGAATAAACCGGTTTTCAAAACCGTTGGAGAACAAGATCAGGCGAAATCGGTTGTCAAAGAGTTTTACTACCACAACGTTGCATTACTCAAACAACTGCATGATCAGGCGATTCCGTCTGTCAAAGACGCCAAAGACAATAGTCACCATCACATTGGAGCCACTCATGGATGAGGAAATCACTTTCATCGGGATGGATTCAGGATCGTTCAAGACATCTGTGACCTGTTCCAATGGCCGCCGCGAAGTGTTGCCGACGGCGATCGGTCGTCCCAAGGACCATCTCGCCATGGCCAAAGTGGGCAAAGATGTTGTATTCGGCAAGGAGATTCGGCGACGGCGGATCATCCTTGAAGTTCTGCGCCCATTCGAGCACGGTAGACTCAAGTACAACAATGTCGACGAGCCGGACACCGGCCAGATCGCGGAACGCAACGAAGCTGCCCGCTTGATCGTCGCCCACGCGGTTTCGTTGATGCAGCCGGCACCTGGCTCACCAATCTACGGTGTTATCGGAGCGCCCTCGCGCGCCAGCATAACAAACAAGCAAACGATCGTGGCGGCCGCCCAATCGGCATTTGATGCGGTGGCCCTGGTTCCCGAGCCATTTGCAGTCGCCCTGAGCATAGGTGACCTCGACGAGGCATTGGTCGTCGATATTGGCGCCGGCACAATCGACATATGTCCCGTGTTCGGCATGTACCCAAGTGAAGACGAGCAAGTCACCATTGGGGTCGGCGGTGATGCCATTGACCAGCGGCTTCACACACTGCTCGAGCAAGACTACCCTGAACTGTGTCTACCTCGAGAGATGGTCCGCGACATCAAAGAGAAATATGGTTTCGTGCATGACTCGCCCAAGCCAGTTATCGTGGAGTTGCTCACGGAAGATGAACCGAGGCACTTCGATTTGACCGAATCGCTTCGAGATGCTTGCAGTACCATTGTCTCACCAATCGTTGATGGAATTCGCGAGGTACTGCGCATGGTCGATCCCGAGTTCCGGCCGATCCTGCGTCGCAATATCTTGTTGAGTGGTGGAGGCATGCAGTTGCGAGGACTCGATCAGGTACTAGAAAGAGAACTGGAAGGATACGGTGGCGCGGCAATCCGTACGGTCTCGGATTCAGTCTTTGCTGGTGCTGACGGCGCGCTAAAACTCGCCATGGCGATGCCCGCGGAGGAATGGGACCATTTGAGGAGTTTGAGTGACCAGTTGCCGCCCAGCTTGAAGGCGGCATAGGCCGCTAGGTAAGGACATCGTCAGCCCCGTTTCGCAAAACGGAACCAAGCAACCGGCCTGAGCGGCGTGTTATTTGACGACTGTCGCTTCTTGCTGCTCTTCTTCGAGGTTTCCGTCAGTACACGTTTGGTTTCTGCCCCGCGTCTTGGCCGCGTATAAAGCAGCGTCCGCCCTCTCCAGAAGGTCGGATTGAGATGTGCTTGGGATCGCCTGAGCGACACCGCAGCTGACAGTCACCGAGATCTCGTGTCTGCCATGAGACAACCGTGCCGATTCGATGTGATGGCGGTAGCCTTCAGCAACAGATCTCGCAGCAATCTCCTCACATCGTGGCAAGAGCACGCCAAATTCCTCTCCGCCCAACCGACAAACGTGATCGCTTGTCTTGCTGTTTTCGCTCAGAATGCGAGCTACCAACGAAAGTACGCCATCACCTGCGGCGTGCCCATATTCGTCGTTGACGGACTTGAAATGGTCGATGTCGAGAATAATCAAAGAATACGGTTGTCCACTTTGCTCGCGGTTTTCTTCGCATTCGGCATGCGCCTCATCGAAAGCCCGCCGATTGCTTAGTTGGGTAAGAGAATCAACGCGAGCAATCTGTTCGGCAGAACTCACTTGTGTAGCAAGCTGGATTATCTTCTCTTGGCCGACGGAAACTTCATCCCGAACATCTTTGTTTTCCGTGCGAAGTTCACGGACCATATCTAGTAGGGTGCCCGCGAATTGGACAAGTGACTCCACATGCTTGATGCCGTCGAGTGTCGATCCGAATGAACTATTCTTTTCTCGATACGCTTCAAGACTCGACTGCTCCTCACTCAGAAGATCACCGCACGCGGCCATGAGTCCTGCGATGGTCGTGTCGATGGTGTGCTCGACGTGCTGGTTTGCTTGCTGGATTTCGCCAAGCGAAGAAAACTCTGGCCGTTCAGCCTCGTCGGTACACAATGATCGCTCAAAACAGCAGAGCTGCTCAGAGTGATCTGACAGGGCTTTACCCGCGGTGGCCAACAGGTCACAAACTCGGACGCTATCCAGGCCGATATCTTGCTCGGGTTCCTCCGAAACCGTCGGCATTCTTTGGATTGTTGATTCATTCCTGAGAAAAACGAACCAGCCCATCAATCCCAGTACGAGACATTGCACAATTAGAATTACAGCAAACCAAAGCATAGATCTGTCCGACCTGTATGGAGTTTAGGTGTACGCACCCCTGGCTGTCGCAGAAAGATACGTTGCACAAGTCTAGCATTGCTTTTAGCTGAGCAAATTGATATGGCAGGTCAATTGCGCTGATCTTGCGGGTTGTAGCCTTATCCGGCAACGATTTCGATTACCGAGGTGAGTAACGAGCGCTGGCAATCGAAGCGGCAGATGGATCTGACCGATCAACACACGATCAAAGCCGGAATCCGTGCGACTCTGACTTGTCCAGGTGTCGGGTTGACAATGGCTTGCACATCGCAACCCTCAGCGATATCGTGACGGCCAACGGCAGCGAGTACCTACAACCATCTGTGAACCATCCATGCGAACAATACTCTTCTTGACACTGCTGCTGCCCTCGACGGTCTTCACGCAACCGGCAACCGGCAATGACACGGAAAAAGCCTATTCACGTTCCCCCAAAAAGATCGCGTTTCAGAACGACACTCAATGGGAAGATAACCGCTGGCAGCAATCGGACGTTGGTCCGTTTCTGTCCGGTTCCATCGCGACAGCCAAGGGACCGACGCTGAAGGGGATCGCGATTCGTGTTGGCGATCAAGGCCAGGCGGCCGTCTGTTTCGATACGGTCCGGTTGCGAATCAGCGCTGCCTGGACGGGAGACTTCCTCGAGTTTGATGCCCGTCGTTTCGGCCTGGTACGACCACCAAGGGCAGCCGGTGAGATCTCCTTTTCGACCGAGAAAATGGTCGGGTGGGCCAAGGATGGTCGTTTCCTACCCAAGCCAGATGAAATCACCATTCCAGAGATTGAAAAGGGATACACGGCCTTGGGCAGCAGCGAAACGCATCTGCCAAAGGACTGGGCAGCCTATCGAGGGCTATACACTAGTGGCAAGCGCGTCGTGCTGTCGTATTCGGTCGGCAACACCGACGTGCTCGATTCACCGTGGTATGTGCAGACGGGAGAGCATGGTGCATTCGTTCGATCGTTGGAAATCGGCTCGTGCACGCAGGCGATGCAGATGTGGGTTGCCGACCTGGAATCTCACGTCACAGTGATCGGCTCGACGGCCAACGCCAAGATGTCTGAGCAGCGGCCCATATTGAACATCGCGCCACACGAGGAAACTGTTCGAGTCAAACTGATGATCACCAGAAAGGACACGGATCCCGAAACGATCCGTTCGCTGCGCAAGGTGGTCGGTGATGTGGAAGATCTATCACAACTGACCAAGAAAGATACAGGGCGGTGGCCGGGGACGCTAACCACCGAAGGCAGGACGACAGAGACCGGCGGACCGTACGTCATCGACACGTTGACGCTTCCGTTCGAGAATCCGTACCAGGCGTTGTTTTTCACATCGGGCCACGACTTCTTCTCCGACGGCTCGGCGGCCGTTTGCACGGTACACGGTGACGTATGGACCGTCACTGGTATCGATCGGCAGCTGAAGCAACTTCGCTGGCGAAGATTCGCGACGGGGCTGTTTCAGCCGTTAGGGCTGAAGATCGTCGACGACAAAGTATACGTCATCGGCCGTGATCAGATCACGCGATTGCATGACCGCAATCGCGATGGTGAAGCGGACTACTACGAGAATTTCAATAACGACCTGTTCATCTCGCCACGAAGCCACGACTTCGTCACCTGTCTCGACACCGATCCGGATGGCAATTTCTATTTTATTCATGCCAAGACAGGCGTGATGCGAGTTTCGGACGACGGCTCGACTATGACGACAGTCGCTGATGGCTTTCGAAACCCCAATGGCATGGCAGTCGGTCCAGACGGCACCATTACTGCAGCGCCGCAACAGGGAACATGGACACCCGAATCAAGCTTGATCGTTGTGCGACAAGGAGGGTACTACGGTTACGGCGGGCCGAGGATCACGGATGAGCGGCCAACAGGTTGGGACTTGCCGATGTGTTTCATTCCCCGTTCGATGGACAACAGCGGCGGCGCGCAAGTTTGGGTGGAAGGTGATCGCTGGGGACCGCTCGGCGGACGGATGCTGCACCTTTCCTACGGGCAATGCCGTATGCTGCTGGCTCTGACCGAAAGCGTCGATGGCGTCTATCAGGGCGGCACGATCAAGTTGCCAACGACGCCCGCCGATTTCGAGTCGGGCATCATGCGTGGTCGTTTCAATCCGCAGGACGGCCAATTGTACGTGAGCGGCCTCCGTGGCTGGCAAACGCGTTCGATTCGTGATGGATGTTTTCAGCGCGTTCGTTACACCGGCGAGCCAGTTAACTTGCCCGTCGCCGTAAAGACTTACACCAACGGCATCAAGCTGACGTTTCCAAGAACAATTGATCGTGAAATGGCGGAGAACGCCGACAACTTCTTTGTCGAACAATGGAATTACCGCTGGTCTAAAGAATATGGGTCGCCCGAGTTCTCCGTCGCCAACCCGCAACAGCAGGGTCGCGATGAAGTCCCGGTTGTTTCAGCGACCTTGATGGATGATGGCCGAGCCGTCTTCTTGGAAATGCCCGAAAGACACCCCGTAATGCAGGTCAGTGTCAACTGGTTGTTGGGAACCGCCGGCGGAAAGAGGTTTCGTGGCACCTATGCACATACCATCAATGCAGAGCCCAGCGAGACGATTTCAGAATCGCAGATCGTACGACGCGAGCGAGCAGTGCTGATCGCGACCGACGTCGTGCAGCGACTAGAACCAGGATTGCAGTTTCAATTCCAATCGATTGCGACAAAGAAAGTTGATGTACGCACCTCCCGTCTTGAAGCGCTGCGGCAGTCGACCGACAGCGCACCGACACCCTTCTTGCAGTCCGGCTCGTTTTCGTTGGATGTTACGGGGACATTGCAAATACCGCTTAGCGGCTTCTACGACTTTAAGATCGCAGGCGCCGGCCAGGCTCGACTATGGATCAACGACGAACTAACCGCCGATCTGGCCGCCAGCGCGGAAACAGCCGAGCCGATTCTGCTCCGCAAGGGCCATAACCGAATTCGGATTCGTTACGCGAGCCCGAAAGCAGGAATTGCGAGTTTGCACTTATGGTGGAAGGGATACAACTTCGGCTGGGAACGCGTCCCGCCAGATGTCCTATTTCACGATAGCGGTTCCCCTGAACTCATCACCGCACAGGAACGACGTCTGGGGCGTGCCCTGTTTGCGGATCATCATTGTGCACGATGTCACCAAACCGATGTCGGTTCGCACGCAATGTACGAACTTTCACTTGCGCCGCCGGATCTCGCCGCCGCGGGTGTTCGTTTCAACAAATCGTGGCTCACGCAATGGCTGCTTTCACCCCAATCTCTACGACCGGGAACGCACATGCCAGCAGTCCTGGGCAAAGGTGAAGACGCGACTCAGGCGGCAGCAGATATTACGGCTTTCTTGCTAGGCCAACCTGATTTGGCCCCGGCCCACGAGTCCGCCACCGATTTGAAATCGGTAACCATCCGCGATGGTGAGTCGTTATTCGAATCACTCGGATGCACTGCCTGCCATCATTTTAATCCACCCCGCAAGAAGGATGAACTCAATCGGCTGTCCCTCCACTTTGTAAATGCCAAATATCCGCCAGGCGCATTGGTGGCTTTTCTCAAGAGGCCGGCCGCCCACGATGCAGCGTCAAGGATGCCTGATTTCCGTCTCACCGACGTGGAAGCCAACGCGCTCGCGCGATTCGTTCGAGCTGAATCATCAGGGGGAATTCAGGACCAGTTTCCCAATGGAAACGCCCTGCGAGGCCGGAAGCTGTTCGGCGATACCGGTTGCCAACAATGTCACGGCGTGGGCGCGAATCATCCCGTTCGGCTGCCACAACTGGATTGGAGAACACCGATCACATCTCGTGGTTGTCTCGCATCAGCTGAATTCAGTAACGACACACCAAGGTTCACTTTTTCCAAAGGTCAGCGACGTGCGTTGGCGCAGTTTGTGCAAAATGATCTGGCAAGTCTTCGGCACTCTAGCGACACGGAGACCTCGGCACGACTGTTCGATCGATTACAGTGCGTCAATTGCCATGATCGCGATGGACAGCGATCCCATCGTGGGTGGGTCATCACAGAAGAAGGGAGTGGGAGGATTCCCGATCAGCTGCCTCAGTTGACTTGGGCTGGCGAGAAGTTTCGGCCATCCTGGACGGAGAAGCTGCTCGCTGGCCAACTGGGCTATAAATCTCGACCGTGGATCGCCGCGCGAATGCCTGCATTCCCGACCTATGCGGCGACACTTGCGCGCGGATTGGCTGCTGAACATGCAATTGATCCGCAGGAGCGGTCGTTGCATTCGTTCGACGCGAAACTTGCGTTGATTGGCGAAAAGCTAACTTTGCAGACTGGATTGGACTGTCGGCAGTGTCACGCCATTGGGAATCTCCAACCGCGTGGTGACAAGGACACAAAAATCAACGTGGGAGTCAATTTCACCTATATCCGCGATCGACTCCGACGCGATTCCTACCAACGGTTCATGCTCGACCCACCGCGGTATGACATCAACACCAAGATGATCCGTCTCTCTGAAGACAGGCTCACGACAAAGCTCAAAGAGTACTTCGACGCCGACGCACACCAGCAGTTTGGTGCCGTCTGGCATTACATTCAGAGTCTGCCGGAACCAAATGAACTGAAAACGAAATAATGAGCAGCCTGGGAAGATAAACTCGCTTGGCTCAGCCGACATGACGCAAAATGTGTTTGAAAACTGTTGCGCAATGAGCTACCGCGATTCAATGCGATACAGATACTTGTCTGAACGAACCAAGAGCGACTTTCCAGTCACGCCAAAGGACGCCAACGTGCGCCCGTCAATCGCATTTGTTGTGACCACGTCGAATTCGGTGTTCGCCTCGAGAACCGTGGCCTTACCATCTTCGTCCTGCAAGTAGATCAAACCGTTGGAGTACAACGGAGAAGCGGAAAACTTACCTCCAATGCGCTCGCTCCAATGCACTGCACCCGTCGGCGCATCCAGACAACTGGCTATGCCGCCATCGGAAACCATAAAGAGTTCGTCGTCGACGATCAGCAGGGATGATGTGTTGGGGACGGCGCGGTTGGTCTTCCAAACCAGATGTGTCTCCGTCACATCTCCGTGGCCATCGGGTCTAATCGCCAACAGGCTAGGGCGGTCGTAGCCGGTACAAACAAAGACGAGACCGTGCGCGAAAACCGGCTTCGGGATCACCGAGTAGCCATCGTAACGCAGCCGCCAGATTTCTGATCCATCAATTGGGTTGAAAGCACAGACGACGTTGCTCCCGGGACTGATGACTTGCTGCCGTCCATCGACGGCAATCAGCGTGGGTGTGCTAAAGGAGAATTTCTTGCGGGCATCCGTTACCCGATCCGTCTTCCAGCGTATGTCACCCGTTCCCGCATCCAACGCCACAATGAATGGATCCGACCCACCATCGCAACTGAAAATCAGAGCGTCACCCACAAGAATCGGACTGCCGCCGTTACCGTGAACCGGTTTGTAGGCCAACGACCGATTACGCCAAAGAATTCTTCCCTTTGTATCAAGGCAAGCGGTACCCTGGTGGCCAAAATGCACATAGATGCGATCCTCGTGAATCAAAGGAGTTGGGCTCGCATGGCCGTTTTTCTTGTGAATTCGAGGCGCCGTGTCACCTCGTTGATGAAAGACCTCGACATTGTGCACCAGGTCGCCAGTCATTTCACTAAATCCCAACAATCGTAACGACAGATCGCTCGATGTGGCCACAACCGGGACCGCAGTGGTAACAAAAATCGTGTCATCGTTCACAACGGGTGAAGACCAACCTTGGCCCGGAACTACCTGTCTCCATACAACATTTCGCGACTCGCTCCACTCTGTCGGGAGACCTCTGACGGCAGCATGGCCGTCTCCCCCTGGTCCGCGAAAGGCATTCCATTCAACTGCAGGCGACGACGCACTACAGAGAAACAATACAACACAACCGGTCAAGGTGTGGCGCAACATGGTGATTTCCTTCGAGCGAGAGGGAGCAAGCGAGGCGGGATCGTCGCTCTGGGAACGACACCAGTCGCAGGCCTTCAGTCTAGTCAATTGGCGCGACGAAGATAGCCAGTCTCGGCTCAGAAAACAGACGCAACATGTCGTCGAGCCGGCTAGTATCAAGCCGCGTCACCGGCCCGCGTTCAGCGAAGCCACTCACAGTCGCACGCCGTGGGCCGTAGGCCGTGGGTTTAAGACACACTAACCCGCTTGTAGCAGGATAATACAACCGCACACCATCACCACGGCACCGCCCACAGCGTGCCCGTAGATCTCCATTGCCTGCCAACGGGTGGCAAACATACCCCAGTAGATCAGCGCAACAATGGCGACCATGGTAACCAAGGTCGTAATCCCAAATACGGCGGTCACCCAGACGATGCTCCACACATTCGCTTGCGCGGCCGGATACATCAAGAGGGGAATCAGGGGTTCGCAAGGACCGAACAAGAAGATCAAAAATAGGACCCATGGTGTAAACTCGCTCGCTCCGCCGCTTCGCGCATGATGCGAGTGAGAGCGAGTACGTACGTCGGCGGGCCGAGTGGCGTCTTTGGAAATCGTTGTGTCTGACGAACAGGATCCCACGCTTTCGGTGGCGGAAGACTCGGATGTCGGCGTTTCGATTGTGGAATCGGTATCAGCCTCGTGGTGATTACCTCGTCGAGCACGGGCCAGACCCCAGGCCATGTATATGGCTCCAAAAGCCAGCAGTAGCCAGGCGGCCACGTCGCCTCGTAAGTGTTCCACGGATTCCAATTGGAACAGAATGACGCCTGCCGCAATTCCAACAAAGCCCAGTGCCGCCGATCCCAAGACGTGACCGACACCACAGATGGCCGTGACCAGTAACGTCTTTCGTAGCGACCAGACGCCAACTCGAGACATGGCGACAAACGGAATATAATGGTCGGGCCCGCAAATACAGTGCACGAACCCAGTCAACAGGGCCGCACTGCTAAGCGTCAATAAATCCAACGTCATGAATCAGCCAATCGTCCCGCATACGGTGGTCGATGCGCCGGTGGATCATCCACGGCAATGTGGCCACAAGCGTATCAGGTTCGCGAGAAAAATCCATCCCGATTGAACCCGCAAGCGGTCTAAGCACTGAGGCGTTCACGTCGGATTAATCACGAGGGCGTTTCTTTTCAAGCCATGCCTGTGGTGGAACACGCTGGGGATGTTGTTCGGCCCAATCAGGTTTCGGGAACCACCTGAGGCCACTGTAGCGCGGGTAGGTCTCCCACACTTCTCCGCCATCATCGGCGACGACCCGAGCGTCATTCGTCTGCCGGAGTTGCTTCATCAGTTGGCCATGCAGTTGCTGCTTGATTTGGGTGTGGTCCGAACTGTCCGCCAGGTTTAATAGGCACCCGGGATCCGCCAGAATGTCGAACAGCTCTTCAGCGGGCCGCCGGTCGACGGCCAAATGGAAATATCGCGCGATCGCGGGTTCGTCTCGCCGCTCGATCAAATAGGTCAGTGTGGGACATGCATCAATATCATGATAGCCACCGTGTTCTGGCCCCAGCTTCCCGGTTACGACGTCACCGGTTGCGGCATAACTGGCGCTGCCATATTTGCGAGGTGTGCCCGCTGGCCATCGCTCGGGACGGAGATTGTGAATGTAAAGATACTGCTTTGTACGAATGCAACGTTGCGGATAGCTCAGCGAATTGTATCGTGAAGAACTGTGACGTTCGCGACCGGAGAATACCGCATCGCGTGACACATCGACGGTCCCCTCTTTCGTCGACTGCAGCACATTCATCATGCTACGGCCTGCCAGTGGATGGTCAGCAGGTGGTGCTACGCCCGTCGCCTCGTAGATTGTCGCGGTAAGATCGATCAGATTCACAAGGTCGTCGACTGCCCGCTCTGGTGGAACCTTGGCTGGCCAGGAAATCGCCAGCGGCATGTGGATCCCGTATTCGTAACAGTTGGCCTTGGCCCGCGGGAAAGACATACCGTTGTCGCTGGTCACGATGACGAGTGTATCATCGAGTTCACCAGCCTGCCGCAGTGCCTCGAGCATCCGTGCGAGATGCTGATCGAACCACTGAATCTCGAAACAGTAATCCAAGATGTCGTCGCGAATTTCGGGCGTATCCGGCAGGAAGGATGGCACAACAACCTTGCTGGGATCTAAACCATGTTCACGCCCGATTCCCTTCTTGAACGACCGATGGGGTTCCGATCCGCCAAACCAGAAACAGAACGGTTGACCGTCCGGACGCTGCTCCAGGAATTCAGCGAAGTTGGCGGCGTAATCCGTATTACGAATCCCCTCTGGCGACTCCATCTTCTTTCTTGAAAAATTTGTGCCGGCGGGATTACGGTCGCGACCACTGGTTTGCCAGTTGCCAGGTCCCCAGCCTTTGCCCGTATAACCGACGAAGTACCCGGCATCCTCCAGACGTCTGGGGTACACTTCGTATTTTTTGGGGAAGGAACTGGCGTGCGTGCCGGCGTGCTCAATCTGCCACAGATACCGACCGGTCAAAAACGAAGCCCGCATCGGGCTACAACCCGGTGCGGGAGTGAACGCGTTGCGAAAGAGTACGCCTCGCCGCGCAACCTGATCGAACGCCGGCGTTTGAATGGCTTCATATCCATAGGCGGACGCATGGGGAAACGACTGATCGTCTGAAATCGCAACCAAAATATTGGGGCGATCACGGCCCAAACCAAAGCTGCCAAACGACATCACTACGATCACCAACAGCGCCATCCAACACCTTTGTCTCATATCGATCTAACTCGTTCTCTTGGGATCAATAGCCTCGTCGGGAAAAACGTTTGACTGACAGAATTGTAATCGACGCAGTTGGCTGCGGAAACTGTTACCCAGCCCCTACTCCCATCACCCTTGGTAAAGGAAATGGGGCACTTCACCGCGCCATAATCAGACGCAGCGATTGCAATGGGTGCGTCCAACCGATTAGACTAAAAGAGCTCCCCGAAATAGGTATGGCTTTCAGTGTTCGATTCCGAGCAGGTCCACATCCGAAATCGAGACGGCGGCTGTTCGTTATGCCGTTCGCTGCGCCCGCAGAAAGAGGAGCCAAGACGTAACTTCGGCGAGAGATTTTCATGACACAAAGGCTGAAGTGTTACCACGGCCACAAGTTCGAGGCGTCTCAACACACTGACCGGCATGCCGTCTGTCCGTTGTGTGGTGCCGTCACGAGATTTCGTCAAGCTGATGTCGAGACAAGGGGCCGCGGGACGCCTGAACAGACCTTAGATCAGCCGAACTCAGCACCTCACAAAACATCACAGGGCGGGAGTTTTGGTAAGACGCTGGACGCCGATGCATCGACTCTACCTTCCCAAGCAGTCCAGCAAACCGGTTCGTTTGACGAAGGGCCAAATGGCGGCGCACAGAGTCCGGATGCTGAATGCGATGTGTCTGGCGGGCAAACGGAGGCGTTCGAAAGGACGCCAGATCTTGAAGGGCCTCTGCCGGCTGCTGGCGATGCCTCGAGCGAAGGCATTGTGCAAACCGACTGTTCGAACAAGTCGCCGAACCTGGACGGGGTGATGAGCGATTCGGACGGTGCGGAAAGGTCGTGTGGTCTTCCCAAGACAGTGGCGATCAGCAAGACCGTAAGCTTGGACCGTCCACCGCTTGACATCGATTCGACGGACAAATCGAACGCCATATTGGAGACGAACAACACAAAGAACTCGGCGGCGGCGGGTGGCGAGATGATGGCGCCAACAGCACAGCTACCGCCTTCAGACGCTCGAACACCTTCAGCCGTCAAAGGTAGAGCAGCCGACCTGCCGCCATCCGCAAAGCAAACTTCGGCAAGAAAGCCGGAAGTCAAGCCGCCGAACCTGCCGGGCTACAAAGTTGTGAGTCAGATGGGACGGGGCGGGATGGGAGTTGTCTATCGTGCCAGGCATGAGAAGCGCAATCGAGAAGTCGCGCTCAAGACGTTGCTCCACATCAGCCCGGTCGAGTTGCAGCGTTTCAAGCAGGAATTTCGCTCTCTTGCCGACATTGCGCACCCGAACTTGGCGACCTTGTACGATCTACTTTCCGACGGAGAGACCTGGTGCTTCTCGATGGAGCTTCTCGAAGCCGTTCACAACAATGGTTCGAGGAATTTCGCTTTTTCACGCCCGCGGGCGTCACCAAGTTTGACCTGGACTTGCCAATGAGCCTCTCCTTGGGCGCCGCATACACAGGCAAAGAGGATTGGGTTTTCGCCTTCGACATCCGTTACTTTGACTACGACAACACGGACGGTTTCAGCGAATTCGGTTGGAGTAACATCTTTGCAGCCGCGTTTGGCGCTCAATATAGCATCAACAACTGCTGGGACCTGCGTTTCGGGTATAACTTCAACCAGAACCCAATTTCCGCCAGCGATACTTTTACGAACCTTTCCGATCCGCTCATCCAAGAACAGAACGTCACGATGGGATTGTCCTATCACTTAACGTGCAATGTCGATCTTTCGATGGCCTATGTCTACTTGGTGAACAACAGCCTCACGGGTCCCTTGCCAAGTCCACCGTTTGGAGCAACCGACACGCTGAGCCATGAAATCGATGCCCACTCGGCAATCTTCGGAGTTTCGGTAGACTACTAGACGTTCGGCCCGACTATTCCGCCGTCACGGGAGTCAGGCGGACAAAGTCGAGGCCACACATATACGACTTTTGTGCGTTCGGATTCGCGCCGACAATCTCGATTCCTAGTCGATGGGCGCCGCTCTTCAGATCGTGCTCGCCAAACTTCAGCACGCCCGTCGTGATGACATCTGGCGCGTTGAACAAATCCACGGGGTCGCCGATGCGCTGCCCGTCCAGAGTCACTTGCACGATTCCGTAGTCGCGGGCTTTGGTAAGAACGACTTCGAGCTGAAAGCGTCCCTTTTGCTCAACAGGCAGCTCGAGCTCTAAACGGGCCCCCGGTTTGGCACCCGTCCACCACAAATGATCGACGCCACTCCAGCGGTCTTTCTTGAACCCACCCATTGGCTGGCTGCGAGCATCACCGGCTGTCTTAGAGACGATCTTCATCCCCTCGCCTTCGATCGCCCCAGGCACACGTTTTGTCTTCGGATCGATCGGTGCCTTGGGCCCGCTTAGTCCGACCTGCGTCGGACTGGCGAGATAGCCGATCAAATCACGAATGTCGTCCGGCTTCAACTGGTCCAACAGTTGGTCTGGCATTAACGACTGTTTGGATAGCTGACGCTCTTCGATCTCCGACTTGGCAACGACGACAGTATCATTGAGCGTCCGCAGCGTAACGGCACTATCGGTTTCCTTCTGAACCAGTCCGGAAATAACGCGGCCACTCGTGGTTGCGATCACCGTCATCCGATAGTCTTTCCCCAACACAGCGCTCGGGTCAATCACATTCTCGAGGATGTAATCCAGATTCGCTCGATTGGATCCGGTAATGTCCGGACCCACCTTTTCACCTTCACCAAACAACGTATGGCACGTTGCACAGTTTTTGGTGAACAACTGCCGGCCATGCCCCAAGTCCGCAGCGGCGATCTGTTTGGGCAATAGCGCTGTCTTGAGTTTTGCGATCTGCTGTTTCTTATCACCCGATGTTTCGCGAATGGCACCCCAGACTTCGCCAATGCGCGCCGTCAGTACGGCATTCTTGAAACGCTGCAGTTGTCGAACATGATAGGCGTGCACATCGGTTGTTCGAACTTTGCCTTGGCTCATGGCGTCCAATAAGGCAAGCGCGCTCGTCGGTCTGGAGACCAGGGTGGCGATGGCGTCGTGCTGCTCTTCACTGGTCAGGTTGGCATAATGACGCAAAATCAAGGCGGGCGTTTTGGCGTCATCCAAGGCAGCAAGTGCGCGAATCGCGGCACCGCGCAAGTGTGGTTCGTCCAAGACCGACTGAAAGGCGCTCGCACCATCTGCGTCCCGACCACGTACCAAGATGTCTAGCGCCTGCCGGCGTTTGTCGATCTTTGCCTGCCGATTTGTCAGCAGCTCGCGCATTCGCGGGAAGATCCGCTTATCACCCAACAGAATGGCAATCTGATCCGCTCGGTCGCGTACGATTTCATTGTCACTCTTGACCAACTTATCGTAAGTTGACGGCCATCCCGTGGGCATTGCAATATCCACACGCCCTTCGAACGCGTTGAGGATTTCCTCCAACACCAACAACTGCGATTCCGGCTGCGATTGCTCTTGCAGCGATGCCAACACGTTGTTCAACATGCTTCCATCATTTGCGGCGCGGCGAACGATGTAGCGCGTCACCAGCGGGATCTTGGATTCTTGCGCCAAACCCATCGCGCGCGGCGTGTCGACGGCCACCAGCGGTTCGATGCCATACCAATAAAGTAGCGGCAAGTTGTGGTCTTCAGCGTCGGAGGTGTGCTGGACAAGCGCCTCGGCGATCGCCCAACGCTCGGCGACGGGAAGCCGCTGCAACGCGGAAGCCAAATACAAACGAACGATCGGCGATTCGTCGTGCTGAGCCATCTGGGACAGTTGCGCCAGAAATTCAGTCGAGGCCTGGTTATCTTCGAGCTGCAACTGGATAGTCCAGGCTCGAACATGCTCATGCGGACTGCCAAGCAGTCGCATGGCGCGAGCTTCGTCCAGACCCCCTGTAACATGCTGAGCCCACATACCACGCAATTGTAAAGGAACGGTCGCTGCCTCGTTGATCATTCGATCCAACTGACTTTGCATCGCAGGTGAGCTATCGCGCTGCTGTAGTAATCGTCGAGCCATCCGCACATACCAATCGTTGCGATGGGAAAGCAAATCCACGAGCGCTTCGTCACTCAAGCCATCCAGATCGAGTGGCGATCCCGGCGGTTGATCCGATTTCGTTTCCGCCACGTTGTCCTGACCGACGTAACTGATCTTATAGATCCGCCCAGTGGTCCGATCCCATATCTCGGGAGTGTTGCGATGGCAAGCGTTCTTGTCATACCAGTCGATCAAGTAAACGGCGCCGTCAGGACCATACTTCAAGTTGATCCCACGAAACCAGCGATCGTTCGCAAACAAGAAATCCTTGCCATGACGGCCCACGTAGCCCGAGCCGTCGTTCTCCAAGAGATCACAATTGACGCGATTGCCGTGGATATTGTTGAAGAAGATGTGGTTTCGATAACGAGCTGGCCAATTGTCGCCCAGATAGATCATTGCGCCACAATGTGCGTGGCCGCCGCCGGCTCGCGAGGTGTCCGTCGGTACTTTGGGCTCGTGCCCCCACCAGGCATGGTCGCGAATGTTGCCCACAAAGTGGGCGTGATCAGCGATCGTCTTGATGTCGTCAAAGGTGTACGGATTGAAATGACGGCCACCCTGTCGGTGATACCGCGCACCCTGGACCATGTGAAATAGGTGAGGAATGACGCAAGCGGTTACAAACGCTTGCCCGACGTCGTTAAAGTCGACACCCCACGGATTGCTTGTTCCGAAGGCAAAGACTTCGAATTCGTGCCGCGTGGGATGGTAACGCCACACGCCCGCGTTCATCGGCACGCGTTGGGCATCGGGCGTCCCAGGCTTGCCCACGCGCGAATGTGTAAACACGCCGTGGCACCCATACAACCAGCCGTCGGGCCCCCACATAAACGCATTCAGCGTCTCGTGCGTGTCCTGATAGCCAAAACCGTCCAAGAGGATTTCCGGATCACCGTCCGGCAGGTCGTTGCCGTCACGATCCGGGATGAACATGAGATACGGCGCCGCCCCCACCCACACGCCGCCAAACCCAACCTCGATCCCGCTGACTAGATTCAGCCCTTCAATAAAGACTTTGCGCACATCCAACGTGCCGTCGCCGTTAGTGTCTTCCAAAATTGTGATCTTGTCTTGGCCTTCGCCGTCCGGTGCACGACGTGGATACGTGTGTGCTTCGGCAACCCACAATCGTCCACGCGAATCGATGGAGAATCCGATCGGTTGATGGACATCCGGTTCACCGGCGGCCAATTGAACCTGAAACCCATCGGGCACGGTCATCTGGCGTGCCGCTTCCTCGGGAGACAGCCCTTCGGCCAGCGGTTTGGGAAGCGATGGCTGCGCCGCACGCCACTGCTCGGCGTCAACTTCCCGGCGGCGATGCAACAAGACGTGCGCGCCTTTCATGCCGCCGACTACTACGTCGAGCAGTTCGTCGCCGTTGACGTCGGCCACCACGACCTGCCGCCCAACACCCGCTTCGCTATCGATCTGGTGAGGGATCCAGTCGATTCCGTCTTCGCCACGAACCAGCTTGAACCAATAGACCACGGCGCCGGCGTCCCACATCGGGCTCTTTGTGTGATGCGACCAATAGGTCTTGCCGGTCACAATATCCTTCAGACCATCGCCGTCAATGTCGGCCAAGGTGACAGTGTGCAATTCGGAAAACACCTTGCCATACTTATTGTCTTCCGGCTTGCTTCCCATAATCAGGTGCGGGCGGAAGAGGATCTGATCACCTTCACGAATCTGCTCGTGCCAGGCCAGCCCGAACGCATGCGCGTTCAAGCTGGTGATGACATCCTGATCGCCATCCCCGTCCACGTCGTAAGCGTACATTTCCGCACCACCCGCCTGCGCAAACGCCGCTTGATGAAATTCCCAAGGTCCGTCCGGCGTATTCGCCTGCGGCTGACGAAACCAGCCGTTCTTGGTAATCAGGTCCAGCCGCTCATCACCGTCAATATCACCGACGCCCAGCCCGTGCCCAAACCGTTTCGTCGCGACCTGCTCGGAAATGGGATGAAACGTCCACGGCTCGAATGGCGATTCCCAGTTGACAGTTGCATAACCAAAAAAACCATTGCGCGTGCACACCAATTCAGGTCGCGGATCACCGGCGAGATTCGTGAAGTGTGGGGACTCATTTGAGACCCAATCAAAGATCTGATGTTTCTTCCAGTGGCGATCGAACCCGCTATCACCAGGATTCTGATAAACGTATGCCGGTGTGCCCGGAAAGCCAACCGAGAGGACATCGTTCGATCCGTCTTGATCGAAATCGTAAACCCAAGAAAAGAAACTGTCCGCGTACGCCTCGCGCGGTTGCGCTTTGGGTGCGTAAATTTCAAATTTCTCTTGGTAGGCAGGGCCGGCAAACCAATACGGACCATGTACGACATCCACCACACCATCGCCGTTGATGTCACCCACGTTCGCACCCTCTGAATAATACGTGTCAGTCAGCTGCACACGTTCAAAGGGATGCAAATAAAACGGCTCGGCGTGCGCCACGACAGAAATCGCCGAGAATACAACGAACCACGTCGCCACTACTCCATGCACGTCAATCGCCCTCACTATGCACCTCTCGTTTCTTAAGCCACAAGCCGCCTTGTCAGATTCCGTTGATCATAGATATTCCTGATTCCACCTGACTGGAAATCCAACGGAGTGGTCCACGGACACGTGCACCAAGGTAAACCGCCTACCTTTGGAATGCAACGCGATCTCGTCGACGATCTGAGACCGGCGCGTGACGATAGTGGAGGAGACACAAACAGAGGTTGCCTGGGGATTGCTACGTGTTCGCAATCGTCTTCGACTGGTGGCAACCTAAGCGCCTGCTACCGAACTACCTACACGCAGATGCACGAATGATTAGACTAGGCGGCTGGTTGCATGTCGTCGTGCTGATGCTAGTGATTGCGATGGTGTTGACATGTGGCGCGCGGATTGGCGCGTTGCCAGTGAAACCACACTGGGCACCACGCTGACCAAGGACAGTCAACTGCCTCACGCGGTACCGTTGAACTCGAGTTCATTGGTGGCATTGTGAAGAAAGTCCCATCGCATTTCGATTGGATCTTCGGTGGGCATCGGTGCAACATGATCGGGTGGGATCGGATCAGTCGAGCTGTTTTTGATCGTTTCCCGCGTACCTTGCAGATAACCGAAATGGTAGGAGAAAACAGCTGACCCAACGCAGATGCAAATGGTGGCAGCAAGCGCCACAACAGTGCCGCGGGGTCGCGTTTTGAGTCCGGTCATGAATCATCCTCAACGTTTAGTGCGTCAAGTTAGAGAGTACGTTAGGCCGTTGCGATAGAAGGAAAGTGCCGGGTGCGGCAATGCTAGCCGATGTGGCACATGTAGTGGTTTCGTCATGGCGAGGCGAATCTTGGAAAGAACCTCAGGAAAGGCCAGCGGACGCTAGCATGAATGATTCCCACTGTTCGCGCTACGGGCAAACTTGCAGTGCAAGCTGGAAGCGCATACTAAAAAACCTCGCTCAAACCTACCGCGCTAGAATTCACAGCCACCGAAGGGGCACGCCGCAACATCAGATGGTGGGCGATGCTACCAAATCAGACGAACGTCGTGGTGTCGCCTAGAACAACTCGCTAATGGGTTGCCCGCCTTCGGTAACAATCGGAATCGGGCGGCCGGTCGAATTGGTCCAATGGGCTTTCAGGTCAATCCCCAAGTGACGAAATGTCGTTGCAGCCAGATCTTGTGGACGAACTGGGCGAGATGCGATCGCGCCGCCACGCGAATCCGTGGCACCGATCACTTGTCCGTGGCGCAGACCACCTCCGGCCAGCACCATCGACATCACATTGGTCCAGTGATCGCGGCCCGCCTGTTTGTTGATTACAGGCGAGCGACCAAATTCGCCCATCATCATCACCAGTGTGCTATCTAATAGCCCTCGCTGCTCAAGATCATTGACTAAGGCCGACAACGTGCGGTCCACGCGTGGCAGGAGCGGCGTAAGACCTTTCTCGATCCCGCCCCAGCGAACGTTGTCGCCATGATGATCAAAATAGCCCCACGCACCACTGACCAGAACAAACGACGTTCCCGCTTCGACCAAACGCCGTGCCAGCAGAGCCTTCTCGCCGATACTCTCACGACCGTACGCCTCACGCGTCCCGGCAGACTCCTCGTCCACATTGAACGCGCGTTGAACTTTTCCAGACATCACCATTTCATAAGCTTGCTGTGATAATCGATCCGTTCGTTGAAGCGTCGTGTCTGTTTCCAACTCGCGACCAAAGCGGTCAAACTTGCGGCGCAAGTCGTCGCGGTCTTGCAAACGCGGAATCTGCACGTCTTTGGGCATTGCAAACTTGCCAGCCAGTTCGTGGCCCTTCACCGGCGCAAACGTGCTTCCCATGTCTCCTGATTCCCAAACGTCGGACGTCCACGATTTCGCCAGCCCAACAAAGGCCGGCAAGTCCGGGTCGTTCGGCCCGCGAAACTTGGCGGCAATCGAACCCATTGACGGAAAGCCGCCACCATCCTGACCATCATTCGTTCGACGGGCCAGTGGGTTGCCAGCTTGCATCGTGATCGGCGTGTGGTTGCTTGCACTGCAATCGACTGAGCGGATGATAGTCAGTTTCTCGGCAATGCCGGCTTGCAACGGTAGATGCTCGCAAAACCTCAGGCCCGGGACTGACGACGGAATCACGCCGTACGGTCCGCGAATTTCCTGCGGCGCGAACGGCTTCGGATCCCACATGTCAAGATGACTCGGACCTCCCGAAAGCCAAAACAGAATGACGGACTTTCGGTTCGAAGCAGGTCTCGCCGCCGCGGCAGGCAGTCCAAACGAGTGCGCCAGTGTCGCACCACCCAATCCCGCCAAACTCGTTTCCAGAAACCAGCGCCGCGATCCGACGCGTAGTGAACCCGACCCAGGCAGTAAACTCGATCCATTCAAACGCGGCATGGCACCATCTCCTGGAGACGTCTCGTGAAAAACACGAAAACTGATTTACACTCGCACAATATATCAATTAATGTCGATTTGTTCAATGAGAACAGCTGAAAGGCTGTGTTCGATACACTCAACTACCGCCACCGCCTAACTGCTCGTTAAGCTGATGGACTTTCTTAATGATGCGTTGTTCGACGGACGTTGCGAAAGGACCGGGCTGCAGCGTCGTCATGTACCTCATGGCACCCCCCGCCTCGTATCCGCCTTCTTCGAGAACACGGCGACTGGGAATATATGCGAACACGTCGTTGGAATACCCGGCGACCCAGATGGCCGGCGCATTCTCCTCGTTTCCAGGCAACTCTCTTTTCAAACGTAACGAGTAATCAACAACCGTTTCCCCAGGCAAAGCGACCAAAGTTAGGCTCTCACCAAACCGGACGACCTGGACTGGACAATCATATTGGCTTCGCAGCCTGCCGTCGCGTTGAAACTGTTCTAAGAGCCGCTGACCCCAGGCTTGATCATACTTGTCTTGCGATTCCGCCAGCTTGACAATCTGCTCTCGCGTCGGTGCCGGTGCGTAGTCAAGCGTCACCATTTCATAGGCCGACCGCAGCGCGCCTTCCAACGGTTGGGCATCGGTCCCCAGCGCCGCTTCGACTGCCGTGGCCAACGCGCGTCCATGCCGTTGCGCCAGGTCCACTGTCCGGCGAGGATACGGATTCTGGTCACCGCCACAGCCGATCATAAACATGGCAACCGTGCCAGGATGATCCTCCTCCAAATACTGTTGAGCGAATCCGGCATAGTCGCCACAGAACTGATAGATTCCCAGCGTCGTATTGTGACAGGCGTAGCCAAACAGCAGGGCATCGAGTCGTCCATCGGAACGCTTGACATGCAGAACGGGAACGTCGTGATCGACGGGCCCATCAGGATTCGGAAAGTTTCGTACACCTCCCTCGACAAATGTACGCCGGTTCATGGCGAACCCGGCTCGTGCATGACAATACGACACGGCCGCCGGGCTGAGATCGTCAATCGCCTTTCGAACCAACTCGAGCAGCGTTTCTCGCAATCGCGCACCGTACGCGGTTGCTTGGCGAGCACGTTCTCGGCCAATGCCGTCGAGCGACGATTCCTTCGTGCGAATCTCTGGACCGCAGTGCGTGTGCGAACAGTTGATCAACAGACTTTCTGGGGGCAGCTTGAACTGTTCGGCGACGTGCGCTTCCAACCAATTTCGCAGCGGTCGCGGAACGCTGATCAAGTCCAACGTGACAATCACTTGCCGCGTCCCAACAGCGTCTTCCAAAACAACCGCTTTTGCGTAGAGATCATGGACCTTGCCGTCCGATGGTTTTCGTCGGGACGCATAACCCGCCATCCACATCGGCTGCTCGGGAGTGATGACAGCGCTCGCCACGCCAGCCTTCCACGGCGAATTGTCCACCTCATTGGCCGGCACTGCACCGGCAAACACGGCGTACCAGAGTATCATCGCCGTAGACACGATCACGGCGGATCGCATCGCGGCAGAGAGCATTCGAGGACCATTCACACCATTCATTGTTTTGTCAGTCATGTTACTGAATTATCTCTTTCCATTCGCGTTAATTCGCATCCATTTGCTATTCCACAAACTGAGACACCTCGAACTGGCGTTACTCGTCCGCAAGCAACCTCAATCGCACCCAGTTCAGACATGTATTGGTGGTGCCGCCGGGCTTGCCGATCTCCAGGGTCAAGCGACCGTCAAGGATACCGACCTCGACGGTGCGTTCAGCAAACGAACCCAGCTCGGTATCGTGGCCCCGCAGCAACGCATCTCCTTCGACCGTCACGTTCTGACCGACTTGTGCGTGACCGGAGTCGCCAATGCAAACCGTGACGGATAGTCGACACTCAGGAGGGAGGCACTCAGGAGGGACGTCCAACTCCCACACATCGTGTGTACGCGTGAACAAGAAGGTATCGCGATGATCGCCCTCGAGCAGCCCTCGCCGTCGGCGGTTTTCTGAAATATCACGTGACCATCCGAAGCCGCGCTGGGCATCGAACGGCAGCCCTGAATCGATTCTGAATTCGGTTACGACACCAGGGTCCGGAGCCGTCGCAGTGGCTGACTTCATTGGCGAGCCGCCAAAATTGAATTGACGCACCTCTGTTGAGCGCGGATTGGGCAGGGGTTCAGGGTGGCCGTCTTCGGCGGGTGGAACGATTTCGACTGGCCACTGCGTTGCCCCTGCCTGCAACGGCAACGCGTCATCTTCGTCCAGGATTCCATCGCCGTCCGCGTCGATCGGATCCTGGCGAGGAAAAGGCTTATCGCGCAGGGTGGCGATCGACTGCCACCAATGTCGAGCAAATTCGCCGCGGGTCATTGCACCAGTCGGTGGCTGCGGGGCGGACGTGACCTGTTTCGTTGCTAAGGATCTCTTGACAACTTCCGTCCGCCACTGATCAGTCGCGGCAGCGTTGGGCCGAAAATCGACTTCCCGTCGTCCGATTGGAAACGCATCGCGCGATGCCAGCCGGTTGATCGCCACGAATGCCTCTTGCTCGACCGGCAAGTCGCGAAACGGCCACAATAACATTGGCGGGCCTTCGGTCGATGTGCCACACAATCCGTCTCGCACGCGTTCCAGCAACGGACGGTCAAAGGGGATGCGGCGTGGTGCAATATTGTCAGCCAGGCTCACTGCGGCGACAGCTCCCGCCGCTTGTCCGAGGTAGACGCATTGATCGTGCAGACGAATGGCGGCACTAACAATGCTGCTGTAGCCAACATTCTTCTGCGCGCCGACCAGGCCGTCCATCTCGCGCGGAATTAAGCTGCGCAGCGGAAATACGGACTTGTCGCTGAGGATATGCGTATTGCGCCCCGGTTTTTCAAAATCGACCCAGGGTCCATTCTGCCCCTCATTGCGTAGGTAAGCTCGGCCCGTACGATGAAAATCGTAATGGAACTGCCAGGCCGCGATTCCATCGTGGTACATGACACGAGCAAACTGTTCCTTGGCAAACTGCTTCGTGGGGCCATTCGTGTTTCGACCATCCTGTTCGCGCATCATGTACATCGCTTTCAGTCGCAGCGACTCGCGAATGTACGGTTTTGGTGGCAGCCCATCGGGCGTCCCGAATTCACTGCTCAAATGAAACCGACGAAAACTGTGTGTCTTGTCGGCGACGCGGTCGTGAACAAAGGTCTGCAAGTGATATAGCACGCCGAGCGCATGTTGCTTGGCGTCGTCAAAGATGATCTGCCGTTGTCTGCGCGACATCGTGACAATATTCTTCCGCGAAGCGCCCACTTCGTCAGCCTCCAGCACATCAATTACACGTTGCGGCAACCGTTCGAGCGGATAGTCCTGGCCCAACATGTAGTTGAGCAGAATCAGCGTCCGCCTTTCCTTGCTCGTATAGCCATCGACGACGCGACGCACGTTGAAAACGGACAACTGTCTCGGTGACGCATTTTCGAGCCCCGCAGCCGGCCAGGCGGGGATACTGCCCAACCGCACGGGCCGGTCCCAGGGTAGGTCCGGCATCGCCGCCAGACTGTCCCGCGACGTCCGCACGTAGTTTCGGTCGTCGTAGTTGCGTGGTCGTGGAATCGGTGTTTCGTTGTCAGATTGAACCACGATCATCGCCCACGTGATTGGGTTCATTTCATTCGGAGGATAACCAGAAAGATCGGTGGGCGCTTCCGATTCACCGTAGCGCGACCGAGGATCTGGACCACACTCAAACGCGGCACCCGCAACTTGTATGGCTTCGCCCCAATCAGAAGCGTCGATGGTCAGCCGTGCGCGGACGTGCAGGTCAGAGTCGCCGACAAGCGAACGAAAGGTCAACCCAGTCAAGCTCTGGCGCGGCTTCGTCTGATCATCGCCACGCTGGCCGGTGACCAGCCTGGTCGAAGCCGCCACTGGGTAGTATTGCCAGAACAGACGAACTTGCCCAGAATCGACGTACGGGTGCAACATTTCCCGAAAAATCGCCTCAGCTTCAGCAGGCCGAAACGTCGATGGTCCATGAAACGGTCGCCCTGGCATTGGTGAACCGTACTTCTGTTCGTTGAACGTCTCGATGCGATCCATCAGCTCTTTGAACAGACCGCTGCGATGGAACGCGCGCTTCATGGGATGCCAGTCGACGCCCCATCCTACGTTGCCGACTCCCTTGTTCTCGTCGACGCACGCCAACGCCTGCTCGGTGTACTGACCGCCGAGCCATCTTCCATCATGCACGATCGTGATCGACCGAACGCCCATCCGCGCCGCTTGTATCGCAGCCGCCCAACCGCTCTCCGTTCCACCGACGATCAGCAGGTCGGTGTCATGCCGTGTGTGTGCCGCGTGGGCCGTCCCGAAGACCGAGAAAATGATCAGAATAACGACCACGCTGTGTGATACGGGATGAACTGCTTTCATTGGACCTCCTCCGCGATGCAATAGTATGGAATATTTCGCGTCGGTCCGAGGCACAGCCTCGTTAGCCGTCGATATTTGTCGGACGTTTCGGAACGTCCAGCGCCTTCAAGCGTTTTTGAAGGTCGGACTTCGATTCCCCTGGGCTGGGCCACACTTCGCTCGGCGTATGCGATTGACGCATCCAAGCCAACACTTTGCTGACCAATTCGGGTTGCTGGTTCGCCAAATCAACCTTTTGCTGCGGATCCTGATTGAGATCGTACAGCTCGACATCCTTGCCGTTTTTGCGATGAGCGAACCACTTGCCAGTCCGAATTGCCTGATTCTGATTGAACTCCCAGTATAAGTAGTCGTGGAGTTTCTGTTCTTTCGGGCTCCCGATAAGCGTCGGCAGAATCGAAACACCGTCGGTCTTATCCGCGAGTTTGATTTGGGCCAAGTCCGCCGCCGTCGGGAGGAAATCCCAAAATGCCCATGCGAGGTCACTCACCTGCCCCGCGTTGATCTGGCCTGGCCATCGAGCAATCGCCGGCACTCGAAAGGCCCCATCGTAACTGTCTCCCTTGCGTCCATGCGTGGGGCCGTGACTTTGGAAATGGTCGCCGATCGACGGCACGGATTTGTCTCGGTCGTAGCCATGCGCACTATGGCCATTGTCCGAAGCAAAAAAGATGATTGTACGGCGGTCAATGTTCAGTTTCTTCAGCAAGCCCAGCACATCGCCTACTGCCGAATCCAGGCGGGTCACCATCCCGGCCCATTCCTTGTGACCAATCGGCCACTGCTTGTCGCGATAGGGCCCCAGCTCTGGAACGATCACGGGCCCGTGCGGAATGGTGTGAGCCAGATACAAAAAGAACGGCGACTCATGATTTCGTTTGATAAAGTCGAGTGACGTTTGGTGGATAACATCGAATGAGTACTTGGCATCCGCAGCGCGCTCGATCCCAAAAGGTTGCACACGCCCCGCGGCGTCGTAGCGGCTTTGCTTTTTGTGGTCGTGGCCACGATGCGCCGGAAAGTCAACACGCTGGTCGTTGTGCCATAAGAACTCGGGGTAATAGCTGTGCGCCTTGCGTTGGTTGAGATACCCGAAAAACTCACCGAAGCCCATCGGGTTGGGTACGCCTTGTTGACTGCTGAGTCCAAGTCCCCATTTGCCGAACAAACCTGTCTTGTAATTCGCGGATTGCAGCACGCGGGCCACCGTTACATCAGTCAGTTCCAGCGCATGTCGGTAACCTGCGTACGAGTTGTTTCTTACCCGCGCGTGCCCCGGATGAAGCCCCTGCATCAAGCACGAACGGGACGGCGCGCAAACCGAATTACCTGCGTACGCGTTGGTGAAACGCATTCCTTCGGCCGCTAGCCGATCGATGTTTGGCGTCTGAATCTCGATCTGGCCGTAGCAACCCAAGTCTCCCCAACCCAAGTCGTCCGCTAGAATGAATACGATATTAGGTACACTCCGTTCTTCCGCGTAGCATGCGTTATTTACGGGTGATACTGACAGCAAGACGGGTGAGGCGACAAGAACGAGTGTAGCTATTCTGTGTAGTAAACGGCCTGTTGATGCGCCTGGCTGAGCATTTGTCGTCGTGGTGCACTGGAACACTTGTGTTTCTCGCTTAGCGGGCTTGTTGAGAGTGACCTGACAGAGAGCATTGATTATCGGTTGCCGTTGGCAGCGGGTCAATTTGTGGTGAGTAATCGACCGCGGCCATAGGCTGTGGGTATTAGAACGAACTAAAGGCCGGATCTTTTAAGGTGGTAAAGACAAATGGGGGAAAAAGCCAAGAAACGGCGACAGTCCCATGAAACAGCCTGGCACTGGAAACAGACCGACTGTCGGAACTACACAATGCCGAGTACCAAAGTCACAGTCAGTCGGTTCCTCGCGCAGTTTAGTGGGTAGTATGTTATTGGTTTGGCATTTTCGATGGTATTGATGGTGGTTTCTTTATGTCTGATTTAGCAAAACACTATTCGTTGTTGCTGGGACTGGATGATGCCTGGCAGGTTATAGACGTGGATCTTCGGCTGGAGGAGCAAAAAGTCGAAATCGTTCTGGAGGCGGTATCTGGTCATACGCA
>PVBE011490506.1_pt1 | contig 42333 bp, 39 predicted proteins | sample 1631181 | NCBI WGS metagenome assembly PVBE01 (sample SAMN08397723, study PRJNA350692) | Marine metagenome, whole genome shotgun sequencing project. | isolation source: water | place: Pacific Ocean | collected 2012-04
AGCAGCGACAACTGACGCCGTCGGCGCATCAGACGGCAGCAACGTAGACCTAGAGTCATTGAGTCGAAGATACCCGCATCTGGTAACTGCGTTTATCTCAGGGTTCGGTGGGACCGGCCCGAAATCTGATTGGGCAGCAAGCGACATCGTCAATACTGCTGCGAGCGGGACAATGGGAATAACTGGTGACCGCGACCGAGCCCCAGTTCGACTGTCACTGCCACAAACCTGGCATTTCGCCGCCTCCGATGCTCTGTGCGGGATTTTGTTGGCGTTGAGAGAACGTGAATCTTCAGGCTTAGGGCAACACGTTGACGTTGCAGCCCAACACAGTTACTTGATCGCATCGCAATACCAGATGCTTTACCCCTTCGTAGGGGCCCCAAGTACACGAAGATTGTCTGGCGGCGCACAAATCGGACCAATCACTCTGAAATTGGTATACGAGGCAGCTGACGGCTACCTGTCGATTGTTTTCTTGGTTGGCCCCACAGTTGGCCCCTACAACACTCGACTGTTCGAATGGATGGATGAAGAAGGAATGTGTCCGGACGAATTTCGCGACGTGGATTGGGTCGGTTTTGGGACACAACTGCTCTCTGACCCCGAAGCACCAGGGATTTTGAGTCGAGGTGCCGAGGTAATCAACGAGTTCACTAAAACGAAAACCAAAGCCGAACTCCTGGCTGGAGCGTTAGAACGCAATCTTTTACTTGGCCCTATCACGACGACCCGTGAACTCTTAGACATGGACCATGCGGCCGAAAGGGATTTTTGGTGTCCTATCGATGGCGTCCGATTTGCGGGACCGATAGCGCGACTTTCTCGCACGACACTGGTAACAGATACTGCCCCACCCAAACTGGATCAACACAACCTGGGCGCTAGGCAACAACCGGCGGTTCCAGTTGAACCCAATTTCGCCAGTGGTGTTGACCCAATGAAAGGAATAAAAGTCCTAGATATGACATGGGCGATCGCCGGTCCCTACGCGTCACGAATCATGGGTGATTTCGGTGCCGATGTACTGCGAATCGAATCAGAGCTGAAACCCTGCATCATGCGAGGGGCGGGCCCCTTCGTAGACAACGAAGCCGGTGCTGACAACTCTCTGAGCTACCTAAGTATCAACGCATCGAAACGTTCTCTGGCTATTGATCTTCGAGATCCGCGATCAATCCAAATAATGGAAGAGCTAGTCGAGTGGGCGGACGTCCTCATCGAATCGTATTCGGTAGGAGTTATCGGCCGCATGGGCCTCGGGTATGAGCATCTAAAAACGATCAACCCCGAACTGATCATGGTGTCGACCTCACTGATGGGTCAGACAGGTCCCATCCGAGAGATTTCCGGCTTCGGGAACATAGGAGCAGCTGTTGCCGGTTTCTTCCCATTCGGCGGTTGGCCTGACCGACAGCCATGCGGGCCTTTCGGTGCTTACTCCGACTACATTTCGCCCCGTCTGACGTTGGCCCTAGTGCTAGCCGCGCTCGATGAACGTGAACGATCAGGTCATGGGCAACACATCGACTACTCACAAATGGAAGCAGCAGCTCAGCTGTTGAGCCCCGCATTCCTAGCCGACGAAATCAATGGAGTGGAAGGCAGCAGAATAGGAAATAGCGACGCTAATTTCTGTCCCCATGGCGCCTACCCCGTACTCGGGGATGATCGATGGATCGCAGTTGCCTGTGAAACTCAAGACCAATGGCAGGCCTTAAGCCAGCTCGTAGGAGCGCAACATCTAGCTTCGTTAACCTCCGAAGAACGTCGCGAGCAACACCACGAAATTGATTCCTTGATATCTGACTGGACCAGTCAACAAGATGGAATTGAAGCCGAAGCAGCACTACAAAACCTCCAAGTTCCGGCCCATCAAGTTCTTTATGCACCCGAAGTTGTCGAAGACCCTCAGTTGCGTCACCGGAAGGCCTTTAGCGAAGTAAGTCATCCACACCACGGAGAAGTTTGGGTAGAAGACTCAGCAATACACCTGTCGCGAACCCCAGGAGTTGCTCGCTGGGCAGCGCCACCAGCCGGTGAACATCTGTACGAAGTCCTCACAGATATCCTCGGTCGCGACCCAGACGAAGCCGCAGAACTCATAGCAACGGGCATCTTCACCTGACACCACACCACTGACGAGAGGGAGGCCTTGTGATACTCGATTCCTACAGAACAGCATTCAACAAATCCACTACACGGATCGCAGAACTTGCCGCTGAAGACCATCAAGTCGTCATCCCACATATCCAAAACTGGACTGCGAGTAACGTCATCATCCACGTGGGTCTAGTTTTCTCTTTCGTTGATCAATCAATCCGCCAAGGAGCCCCTGTCGGTCAGCGAGGCGTAGCAGCATGGGCCAACGACCCAATCAACCAGCCAGACATATCTGAATTGGGTCCGTGGTTTCAATCGGTTGCTGATGCTCTCGACGACGCGATATGGACGCACCAGCCCGATGATCAGGTCTGGACCTCAAGCCAGCGGATGGACACGGCACAGTTCTGGATGCGTCGAATGACTCAGGAAGCAGTGATGCATCGATGGGACATAGAAGCGGCCCACGGGGATAGCCAACCAATCGATGCCGAACTAGCCGTAGACGGCATCGACGAGTTCTACGATTTCTTTATCGCGGAGCGTTTACCCGAAGCCTTCTCAGGTGAGGGATCTGTTCATCTTCACGCAACCGACGCTGAAGGTGAATGGATGATCACCAGAAAAAACGATGGAATTACTGTAGAAAAAATGCATGGGAAAGGTGATGTTGCCGCCCGAGGATCAGCTAGTGATTTACTCCTATTCGTCTGGAACCGAAAGCTTCACACAGCTCTAGAAACCTTCGGGAATACCGAACTCCTAGACGAGCATCAACGCCTTTTGAAGATCTAAGCAACAATCTTGTGATGAACTAGAACCGGAGGAAACAAATGGAATCGACCTCAATAACAGAGTTGTTGTGTCAGCAGCTCGATGACGCAGAATTTGGGAAAACGGGGCGACGTTCTTTCTTTGAGTACCGCGACACCGGGTTAAGTGACCTCACCAATGGCGACTATCGAGCTCAAGTGATGAGAGCCACAGATGTGATGGACACCACTGGATGGCACTATCACCAATGTGATCTGCAATTCGTTTATGTCTTAAACGGCTGGGTAGACCTTGAATTCGAAGGAGGTCGCTCAGAAAGAGTGGCCGCTGGTGCCGCGTTGTCGATACCACCTGGGATGGTTCACAACGAAATTAGTTGCTCACCCGACTTTGAGGCTCTTGAAGTGGTTGCTCCAGCACAGATGGAAACCATTACCTGCGATCCACCCGCTTAACGTTTCCTAACTTAAAGCTGCAGCAGCGGCATCGATTGCTTGTCGAGTCACGGTAACCATTTGATCGATGTGGCTTTCTTCCACGATGAACGGTGGACCGAACATCACGGCGTCATCAAATACTCCTGACCCAGACGGGTACACCCAGACTTCATTCTCAAGTGCAATGTTTGTCACCGTTTCAGCGAAGGCCGCCGACCGCGGAAACGGATCTCCAGTTTCCCGATCGGCTACGAGGCCTAACCCCTGCAATAGACCGCGACCTCGAATACTTTCGACGTTGGGGTGGTCTTGGAATTCTTCTTCGAGTCGTCCTCGCAGCAGTTCGCCCATACTGGCTGCTTGAGCAACCAAGTTTTCTGTTCTTACGATCTCAAGAACTTTCTTTGACACTGAACAACAAAGGTCTTGGCCAGCAAAGGTATAAAACATCAACGCGAGATCTGTTTTCCCGATGGGTTCCACCACATCAGGGCGACAGTACACTCCGCCGATTGGGACATATCCTCCGCCAAGTCCTTTCCCTGCAGCGATGATGTCCGGCGTGAACCCAAGCGCTTCGTGACCCATGGTCGCGCCGAGTCGCCCGAAGCCGGTCATCACTTCGTCGGCTATCACGAGGATGTTGTGTTGGGCACATATTTCCGAGATCCGCGTCCAGTAATCATCGGGAGGCACGTAGGCGCCCGCCGCGGCGCCAATCACAGGTTCTCCTATGAATGCACTGATGGTTTCGGCACCTTCGATTTCAATAACCTTTTCTAACTCGTCAGGGTCACGGTAACTGGTCTTGGGCATAGACGGAAGCAAGTGTTCCAACCCTTTACGTCTTCGGTCGTGAGAACCTGCAGCTAACGCTCCTACCGTTGCTCCGTGATAGGAGACATCGCGTCCAATTACTTTGTGTCTTTCAGGTCTGCCACATGCAACATGATGGAGTTGAGCGACCCGCAATGCTGCATCTACGGACTCAGAACCTCCGCTAACGAACACACAACGCCATGAGGGGTCAGGAAGCCAATGGTCGCTGACCTCTTCGACCAAAGCCACCCGGGCTTCGGTGGCGAAGATCGGCACAACGTAATCCAACTGACTTAAAGCATCTGCAGCAACTTGAGCTATCTCTTGTCGTCCGTGACCAATATTTGTGACGATTGCTCCACCGCCGGCATCAAGGATTCGACGCCCATCTGAAGTGTGAAACCACATGCCTTCACTGTGAGTTACCAGCATCGGAGATGGGCCCGGCACCAGCGGAAAACGAGAAACATCCATGACTAAACACTACTTCCATCCCCGTTTTCGGGCACTGGCCATGGTTCACTAAAACTGTGCGATACCTCACTCGACCAATTGTTGCGGCGCTAGTCGCCCTCTTCATCGTGGCCAACGGTGGTGGACTCGTGGAACTTGTCATCGGAGGGATTTTGTTCACCCTCATAGACCTTGGTTCCCGATACGTCGTCAAACGCGTCAGTCGGACATAGATAGATGAACACTTAGGACTATCAATTGACTCTTGAACAGATCGCAAACTGGGCTCAAATATTAGAAGCCGTAATCCTCTCGTTATCGATTGTCTTCATCGGCGCCGAAGCTCGCCAAACGTTGCAGCACAGTCGGACCCAATTCGGGCACGGTCTCACAGATCGACTCTACGATCGGTACTTCGCTATCTCCAGAGACGCAAGCTTTAGCCAGTTCTTGATAAAGGACTGGTCTAGTGACGATTTAAAAGGAGAAGAGTATTTTCGCGCCCTCAACCTATTAGGGGCTGACCTCATTGACCTTTTCGATACGTACGATGCATGGCAAGAGGGCCTAGTGGGAAGGATGCATGTCGATATGCGCATGCAACTCATCAAGTTAGGTGCCTTTCTTTCCCCGGTTGGAATGGCGACTTGGGATCACTGGAAAATGACACGAGACGAGGAATTTCGCGAGTGGTTCGAAACTGAGGTCTACGGAGGCGTTCCTTCGACTTGAAAATCAAGCGGCCGCTCAACGAACGCTTGATTCAACTCAACGCTTGGTTAGACAATTTTAAAGGCCTAACCCAGAACTACCCACTAAATTAGACAGCTATGCGAGCAGTCTTATGTAATCAATTTGGTCCGCCTGAAGATTTAGTGGTGACCGAGGTACCTGACCCCACCCCTGAACCTGGGGAAATCCTTATCGAAGTTAAGGCGGCACCAGTCACCTTCCCCGACACTTTGATGTTGGAAGACAAATACCAATTCAAAGCCGACCTACCGTACGTGCCCGGAGCAGAAGTAGCCGGCGTTGTCACGGCTTTAGGTGAAGGGGTGGACAACCTAGAGATAGGGACCCGAGTTGTCTGTGGCCTGGGGTCAGTTGGAGGCTACGCGGAGCTAGCTGTCGCTAAGGCAGCGGCTGCGAGAGCACTCCCAGACGGAGTTAGTTTTGCTGATTCCACGGGCTTGTTGTACGCGCACGGCACTACTTACTACGGCTTAAAACAACGCGGAAATCTCCAACAGGGTGAAACGCTTTTGGTTTTGGGTGCAGGAGGCCACGTGGGTCTATCAGCGGTGGAGATCGGCAAACTCATGGGAGCCCGCGTCATCGCTGCAGCCTCGACCGAAGAAAAACTTGATCTCTGCAGAGAACGAGGCGCGGATGAGACGATCAACTACGCAGAAGAAAACCTTAAGGACCGAGCTAAAGAATTGACGGGTGGCGCCGGAGTAGATGTTGTCTACGACGTTGTTGGAGGTGACTACGCAGAGCAAGCTCTTCGGGCAATCGGGTGGGAAGGACGCTTCTTGGTGATCGGTTTCACAGCGGGAATACCATCGATACCTCTGAATCTGACGTTGTTAAAGAGCTGCCAAATAGTGGGTGTCTTCTATGGGGCGATGACAGCACGCGACCCTGAATTAGCAAACGAAATAGCCGAAGATCTCCTGCAATGGGTTGACAGTGGTGAGCTACGACCCCACATATCGGCTACGTATGGGTTGGAGGGAGCATCAGAAGCATTGCGAAGCCTGATGGATCGAAAATCTATTGGCAAAATTATTATTGAGCCCTAGAACAACCTTGCGGATGTCATCGGTATACGAGCGCTAACACCCGAATAATCTTGAGGCGTTAACCACCAACTATGAAGCGTTGATGGGTCCCTTCAGAAACCAGAGTCTCACCGTGGGTGACCTTCACGTTGAATACCAGTCGTTTGCGGTCAATCTCAGCTAATTCTGCTGACACCAGCACCTCTTCACCTGAGGCGACAGCGGCTGAATGGCTTACACATATGTGAATTCCAACTGTTGTCTGGTCACTATCTAGATGACTCTGCACGCCAAACAGACACGTGCCCTCGATCAGTCGCACCATGTCGGGTGTGGAAAGCACTTTGTTAGGTAGATGCGGTGGCGACATCTCGTCAGTCACTTCGACGCTGTCACTAAACAATTGGCCAGTTTGCAGTTCACTCATGTTGTTGAGGCTAGTACCCGCCAAGATTTTGAGACTCAAGAAACTGCTTGGGGGTATCGATCAGCATCGTGTCGATTTGCTCGGTGCTTACACCAGCCTCCAATAGAGCGGGGATCACATCTTTGCTTATGTGTAAGTAATGCCAGTTGGGGAGAGGCGCAAGAGGCACCTCACCTTCGATCCAATCTATGTAACACGATGCGTCATGACTTAATACAAGTTGTTGCGCATAGCCCATCTCACATAATTGGGCTACGACCCTGACCCTCTGATCAGTCGTCAAATAGCCATCAATACCGAACCGATCCATTCCTAGGATGCTGCCGGCATCCAAGAGTTGTTGGAGGTAGTCAAGATCATTTGTATCTCCGCAATGCCCGATGACCACTCGACTGAGGTCCACCCCTTCTTCGTTGAAGATGCGTTGTTGGTCGAGGCCACGTTCGGTCTCAGCATTTGTGTGAGTTGTGATGGGGCACCCAGTTTCGCGGTGAGCTTGAGCACAAGCCCTAAGTACCCGTTCTACATCTGGGGTTAAGCCAGGTTTGTCGGTAGCGCACTTGATTACCCCGGCCTTAACCCCGGTATCAGCGAAACCTTCGACAATGTCTTGAACAAAATGCGTAGTTAACGCGTCGACATCTGAGCTAGTGCGACGACGGTAGTAGTGAGGAAGTACGTTGAAGGTGTACAGACAGGTAGCGCAAACGATCTTTAGGTCAATTTCTTTAGCGACTTGCTGAATTCGAGGGATGTACCGTCCAAGTCCTATCGCCGTTGGGTCAAGGATGGTGTCGATGCCGCTGGCTTTGAGTTCATTCAAGCGCTTAATTGCGTCGTCTATTCGGACCTGCTCCTCACCCCATTCTTGGGGGTAGTTCTGTTGGATCTCCGTAGAGATGACGAAAACATGTTCGTGCATCAGTACTCGACCCAATTCAGAAGATTGGATTGGCCCGGTTGCTGTTTCTACCGACAATGTCATGACACCACTATTTCACTGTCAAAGTAAACGAGGATCCATCGGCGATTATTTCGATAGAAGTCTCACCGTTTGTCGCGGCCCAATTGGAAGTCGTTCCGTCCGAACTGGTGAGAGTCCATTCTCCGTCAACAGGTAGTCGACGTACGAGCATTGAGGTCCGTGTCCCCCTAGTGGTGCTGTTGCAGGGATCAGCAGCGAGATGCAGAGCCTCACCAGTCCACTGGGCTTGACTCATCGCCACTCGCGGAAAGTCGACACCCTCGACACATGGTTGAGTGTGTTTCGCCAGATTGGGGTTATTGAATATTTCAGCCCATGCCCCGGGACGGCACACCCACCCAGCCATCACTCGAGCATTAGGTTGCCCACGCGGATGTGGTTCATCGAAACCGAACCTGAAGGTGAACTCTCCGGAATCTTGATCGAAGTGAGGTTCGAACAGAGTGTCACAGGCATCCCAAAGTTTTTGCTTCACGGCGCCTTCGGCGAATTCGCCAGTGAACCACGCGAGAAGAACACCTTCTTGAGCTTGCTTCAAGTTAACGTCACCGTCGCCGAGAAGACCCATAGCCGCAGCACCGAATTTCCATGCGGTTTCAGCGACTTGCCTACGTTGCGGCGCCAGATACCAGGTGGGAGCGATTAGGCCAACTGGGGTTTGAAGGTGCTCGTCAACAACTGGGTCGTAGTACAAGTCCATCGCTATGGCTTTGTCTCCGTCCCAAGTGATGTAGTTATCCGACGCATACGCCCACCACTGGTCGAAAGCAGAGTGGTAGTTCGTGTCAAGGAGTTGGTCATGGAGTCTCAGACCGAGACCGGCGCCAGCCAGTCAATAAGGCCAAATTTTTGTGTTTTCGCAATGGCAACCCATTTGTCTGCCGTGCCACTGTTCAGCAAGGTGGCCCATTACTCCGGAATGAGTCCAACTGAAAGTGTGGTCTCCATCACGAATCATTTCGAACGGCTCATTCCACTTTGAGTCATTAGAGACATACCGATGTAAGCCGAGTAATAAACCAAAGAAACCTTTAAAGAAGAGCATCCCGTCAGCAGCCACGGGATCCATTTGGATGCCATATGGCTCTATGCCATTCGCTGTCCACCCTGGTGCGTCGTAATTTCCCCACAGATCTGCAGGTACAAGCATTCGATACTGATCTGGGTAGTTTCCGCGATCGGGATCTGGCCCGAATTGAGTCATCCAGTCCTCGGCTGCCCACCAAGAAGTGTGTCGAGATACCAGCTCGTCAAGCACTTTGCTATAGACCTCGCTCCAAGCGGGTGTTCGGTCACTCATTAGGGCCATGGCATAGGCGGAATCAATCAAGTCGAATCGATGGAACGATGTCATAGGAGGGCCAGTGATGTTGTCCCAATGAGGGTGCGGTCGTCCGTCACGATCCCAGTCATCGGGAGTTGTCGCTTTTCGATATAAGTATCGAAGCCACCCCAACGACCTTTGGTCAAGAGGGTCATTAGTCTTAGCTGCCATTGCTTGACCTCCTGGTAGGTGCATGATCGGTAAGCAGTTTCAAATGGTGTTTCTTGATTTCTGGCGTTTGGCCCTGCACGAGGAGGAACAAGGATTCTCTCGCTAGTCGCTGTGCTTGTTGTTCGACAAACAATGCTGAGCCGCCAACCGTGGCGACCAGAGCAGAAGTGGCACGAACGCAAAGATCACCCAAAAGGGCTCGAGCCTCAGGCAACTCTTCGGCGGTAGCTGAATTAATTTTATTTCGTGCCTCATGGAGTTGTTCATCTAGAGGACTGGGCCCCAACAAACGTGTGGCTCTGGACGCCACCCCAAGAGGGTTTGAGCCGTTGGAGCGTAACCCGTGCCGATATTTTTCAGCCCAGTCGGAGAAACTCTCCACAGAAGTTACGTACTTCTCCGACACAGGGTGGTTATCGAGGGTGAGCTCAACGGTGACCGCGGAATCAATAGCTGCTAACGACAAACGACGGCTAGTTAGCGTCTCGCAGTCTTCAGCGTCGAGCATCGCCCACACAATCGATTCACCATGACGCGCGGCTGTTAGTACAACGTCTATGTGTCCCCAGCCGGTAACAAAAGGAGCTGTCCCGGAGAAGAGCCATCCGCTCCCTTGTGGGTCGGCGCGAAGCGTAGGAGTACCAGGTCGGTTTAGGTGAGCGAAAGCGACGCCACCTCTTGATTCTCCAGTAGCAAGAGCTTCAGCCCAGCGACCTTTCATAGGTCCATTCGTTTCTATGGCTGCTTTACTTGGTCCGGCGTGTTGCGCCCAGACAAAACTGGTCGTTAAACAGCCTCCTGATATGGCTTCATGGACAGCCCACTGGGTTTGGGGTGAAACCCCTAAGCCGCCAAATTCGGTGGGAACGAAAAGCCCATGAAAACCAGCTTCACAGATCAAGTCCAGCTGGGAAGCGGGCACTGTCCCTTGAGCGTCAACTTCGAGTGCTTTCGGGAAAAGCTGGTTGTCCGCTAAAGCAACTGCTCGTTCGAGAAGTTCGTTATCTATTTGGTTCATTTTTCATCGAATAATTCGTAGACAACCGGTGAATACAGGTGCCCCAAACCTCGCTCCACTATCTCGCTGAAGCGGTCCCGAACTAAACGAGCACCAGCCGCATCTACATCAAGCTGAGCGGCTAGAGCTAACGCGTAGTCGAGATCCTTCACGGAGTAGGTAGTAGGAAACCGATCCGCAGGGTACTCGCCTGTAGTCATGAACGAACCATGGCGTCGAAGAGCGAAGCTGTCAGCCGACCCCTGGCCGAGTAACTCAAATACACGATTGCGATCCACGCCTGCCCTGGTCGCTATAGCCATGGCTTCTGCGAGAGCTGAGACATTCTCGAATAACACCATGTTGTTCATTAGCTTCATGACGGTTCCGGTTCCCACAGGACCACAGTATGCAACGTCGGACCCCATATATCCGAGCCAAGGCACTACGCGACTAAAGGTCTCTTCTTCAGCGCCGACGGTGATCGATAAAGTTCCTTCAACCGCGTTAGGCACCCCACGAGCCACAGGCGCGTCAGCGAAATGAGCACCCTTGGAAGTGAGGGCTTCTGCCACATCGAGATTGACGGATACGGTCGCCGTCGTGCAATCGACAACAATCTGCTCCGATCGAGCCTGATCACACAGTCCACCTCTACCAAGACAAACGGCACGTGTTTCGTCTTCACCAGGCACACAAACGAAAATGATGTCGGCTTCAGCTACCGTCGCCAGATCTTTTGCCCCCACAGCTCCAGCACGCACTGCTGAAGCGACCGCATCAGCATTCAAGTCATAGGCAAGGACTGGAACTGGCGACTTGGCGGTCAGGTTGTTGCACATCGGGGCCCCCATTGCCCCCAGGCCTACAAACGCAACGAGATCTACTGACGAATCTGCCATGACAAGGAGTCTCTCTCACAGCGAGGCCAGATGCCGTCATCTAGAGTGAAAAGAGGGAACCTATGACTGACACACAGCGAAAATCAGAGTGGGATAACTCCGAATTCAGACAATATTGCGCTGAAGGCGAAACGAGAGCGTTCCAACTAGGTAATCGAGGTCCTATCCGGTTCACCCCCGAAGGACGTCTTGACCCAGACATCTTGGACGCGTACGAGCGGTGTGGCTTTTACGTTTTTGAGAATGTCATCGGCGAAGACGAACTACAAGAGTGCCGAAACGAAGTTGATGAACTTCTAGAACGAGCTCCCTGGCCTCATCGAGAATCAGAAGTCGATCGCAATGGTCGACCAGCGTTAGGACCGGAATTCGCAATTAACCCGTGGATTATGACCAAACCGTTGAGCGACCCGTTGGGCGGTACCGCAGAAAACAACGGTAGACATCCGGTCAAGATGTTCGAACCGGAACCAGGAGCGGGCAGTCCAGTACATGTTCCATATCTCGTCGCTGGATGTTTACAACTGCTCCCGTCATTCTTAAGGATTTCTGGTCACCCTGACATCTTGAGAGTCGCTGAAACCATTAATGGTGCAGATTTCACACCGTTCACAGAAGTACTTTTCGTCAAAGAACCTGAGATAGGGCCTTCGGTTTCTTGGCATCAAGACGGACAAATCCACTGGGACAACCCACAATGGGACTCAAACATTCATGGCTATAACGTTCAGGTTCAGCTCTACGGAAGTACCCCCGCAAATGGTGTGTGGGTGATACCCGGAACTCACAGGGAAGGAAAAGTCGACATTGCTGCTCGGGTGTCAGAAAACAACGATTCAGATTGGTTCGATAACGCAGTTCCGCTGGTCTGTGAACCCGGAGACGCCTTCATCACAAATCGGCAGACCGTTCATGGCTCTTTCCCTAATACTTCCAAAGATCGACGTATTACCGTCAATTTCGGTTTCCACCGGTATTCCTCAGTTATTGGCCAGACCGGGAAACTAAGCGGCGACGGGAACCTCTATACAGAAGAATATGTGCGGCAAAGATGTCGATGTATCCCTCTGGCAATTGACGCGCGGTCACAGCGCTTCCCAGATGAGCAACGTTACACATACCAACCTTTCGCTGGTCAAGAAGATGAACATCGCTACGAGCCTGAGGCAATCCGAGATATCTTGACTGATTACAACCTTCAAGATCTTGGTATCTGACAATGACTCTTAGTCCCGACGAGCAAATATTTTCCGACGCAATCGATGTAGCTAACATCCCGACGCTGCTCATGGTTTTGGTGCAACTAACCGGTGAACTTCAATGGTTAGAAGAACCGTACTTACCGAAACGACAACCAGGGCTAGGAGACAACGACACCGGCGGCCTCGAACCCCGACACCAGCAAGAAGTTCGCGAAGCATCTCTGGAGGCGATATTGGCGTGGCGCGACGGTCGTCCCGTTGCCCTTCCCGAACCTGACTACGATCTCATAGTTCGGATGCTTAGCGTTTCGATGGCTGAGTCTGTTCCGGCTGAATATGGCCAATTCACTGCTGCTCAGCTAGGCCAAGTGAAATTTCTTGACCACCAGAGCATCAGTTCGCCTCCCGATTTCAACGTCATCGTTATCGGAGCAGGAGTTTCGGGTTTGTGCGCCGCCATTAATCTCCAGATGCTCGGTATCAACTTTCAGGTAGTCGAACGCAATTCAACGGTAGGGGGAGTTTGGTGGGAGAACCGTTACCCGGGTTCCGGTGTAGACACCCCAAACCACCTGTATTCGTATTCATTTGCTCCTTACGACTGGCAAAAGTATTTCTGCCTCCGCGACGAACTGCACGAATATTTGGAACACGTCTGTGACAGTTTCGAGGTGCGAGACACCATTCGATTCGAAACCACCGTCGAACGAATCGAATACCAAAACCAGAAACAGAACTGGCTCGTAACACTTTGCTTACCAGATGGAACTCAAGAACAAACTGAAGCCAATGTCGTGATTAGCGCGGCAGGAATCTTCAACCCGCCTGTGTCACCAGATATCGATGGTCTCGAAGACTGGGAAGGCGAAAAATGGCATACGGCGCGCTGGCCTGAAACTGCAGATCTCCAAGACAAGAAGGTAGCAATCATCGGTAATGGGGCTAGTTGCATGCAGATCGGCCCAGAAATTCAAGACGAAGTGGAATCTCTTACCATCTTCCAAAAGTCAGTTCATTGGGCAGCACCATTTGAACAATTTCGGAAAGAGGTGCCTGACCCGCTTCGTTTTCTGTTGCGAGAAGTTCCCCTTTACCGCAACTGGTATCGAGTTCGACTTGGGTGGACATTCAATGACCGGATCCACTCGGCGCTTCACAAGGACCCCGATTGGGAACACCCGGAGAGATCTCTCAACGCTCAAAACGATGGGCATAGGGCGTACTTCACCGACTACGTCGTCAACGAATTGGGAGACGATGCTTCGGAGCTGCTTGACCGTGTGCTACCGACCTATCCGCCATTCGGTAAAAGAATGTTGATGGACAATGGGTGGTATCGGATGTTGCGAAACCCGAAGGTCCAACTGGTAGATGAGCACGTAAGCAAGGTTGACGCAAACTCCTTAATCACTGCAGACGGCAGCGAATACGAAGCAGATGTGTTGGTTCTCGCCACAGGTTTCGATGTCCTCAACTTCATAACCACCTATGAAGCGCAGGGCCGTTCAGGGGCCTCCCTGATGAGTCAATGGGAACAAGACAATGCCAAGGCCTACCTCGGCACTGCGGTCCCTAACTTCCCAAATTTCTTCACCCTCTACGGCCCGAACCTTCAACCCGGTCACGGCGGCAGCCTGATCTTTGTGGTGGAAATGCAAGTCCGATACATCCTGGATGTAATCCAGAAGATGTTGGAACAAAATCTTGGTGCCGTCGAAATTCGGCAAGACATCCACGACAAGTACAACGAAGATGTCGATGAGGCCCATACACAGATGGTCTGGACGCACCCGGGTATGGAGTCCTACTACCGCAACGAACGCGGGCGCATCGTTGTCAACTCACCATGGCGAAACGTCGATTTTTATGCGATGACCCGAGAAGCAGACTTAAGTGAATATTTGACTGAACCCGTTGCCGAATTGGTAGCCGACTAACAGTTCAACTCTTCTGCAACCGATGTGATGACAGTTGCGACGTCCGCTTCGCTGACGTCAAGATGTAAAACCATTCTGCTGGTATTTCCTGACCACCTGGTCATAACGCCTCGGTCCAATAACCGGTTCTCTAAACCGCCGATATCGCCTATCACACGAACAAAAACCATATTTGTGTTCTGTGCATCTACCTCTAAACCGTCAATGTCAGCGAGACCCTCAGCGAGAGTTTCAGCGTTACGGTGATCATCGGCGAGCCGGTCGATGTGATTGTCTACAGCGTGTTCTCCTGCAGCAGCGATAAGACCAACTTGTCGCATTGCCCCACCGAGCATTTTCCGCCATTTCCTAGCCTCATCAATCAGCTCACTCGAACCTGACAGCACTGAGCCGATCGGGGCACCCAACCCTTTAGACAGACACACCGACACAGTGTCGAACGAAGCGGCAACATCCGCGGGGTCCACCCCCAGGGCTATGGCTGCGTTCCAGAGACGAGCCCCATCAAGGTGGTATCCCAAGTTGTATTCATCAGCTAGTTCGCGACCAGATCTCAAATCATCAAGACTGAGGACCTTCCCATCAGTCGTATTTTCAAGACATAAAAGACGTGTCCTAGCAAAGTGGGCGTCGTCGGGTTTTATCGATGAACGCGCTGCATCTAGATCCAGCATCCCTGATTCCAACATTGGGACCGTCTGAGGTTGGATACTGCCGAGCACCGCAGCCCCACCACCTTCAAACATATAAGTATGGGCATGGTCACCTACCAAGTACTCGTCGCCGCGTTGACAGTGAGCCATTAACGCACAGAGATTCGATTGGGTCCCCGAGGAAACAAAAACCGCTGCTTGTTTGCCAAGCAATTCAGCGACATTATTTTCCAAACGATGTACCGAGGGGTCATCGCCGAAGACGTCATCTCCCACTTCGGCGGTAGCCATTGCATGGCGCATCGCCTGAGTTGGGCGAGAAACTGTGTCAGATCTTAAGTCGATCACCCTATTAATCTGCCACGTGGAGACGTCACACACATAGCCTTACAGCATGAATGCAATTACCGTCACCCCAATTACCCCAAGGATTGGGGCAGAAATAGGGGGCGTGGACCTACGCGAAGAACTCAGCGAAGCGGCTGTTGAACGGATTCGTGAAGCTTGGTTAGAACATCAAGTCCTCTTCTTTAGAGACCAGGACCTGACCCATGAGCAACACATAGCGTTTGGTGCCCGGTTCGGAGAGCTACATATTCACCCAACTGTTCCCCACCACCCAAAACATCCCGAAGTGTTGATCATTCACGCTGATGAGAACTCACGATCTGTAGCTGGTGACGGTTGGCATAGCGACGTCACCTTTGAAAAGAGTCCACCATTGGGAAGCATTTTGCGGCTTACCGAAATTCCACCCAACGGCGGTGGGGCCACTCTGTTTAGTTCGATGTACTCGGCATATGAGGCGTTGTCGCCCGCCTTCCAAGATTTTCTTGAGGATCGAGTCGCGTTACATCGACTAGGCAAACTCCCCGGCCACCGGCAAGACGCGACTCCGCCTTCGGCTCAACACCCAGTTGTGCTTACTCACCCTGAGACGGGCCGGAAGGGTCTCTTCGTCAACCAAGGTTTCACCAAACGTATTGAAGACCTAAGTCGGGAGGAGAGTTCCGCGATCCTGCAGTATCTGTACAAACACATCGAAAATCCTAATTTCCAGGTGCGTTTTCACTGGTCTGAAAATTCAATAGCGATGTGGGATAACCGTTGTGTCCAACACCTCGCGACGTGGGACTACTTCCCGGCGACTCGTCATGGTTACAGGGTGACTCTCAAGGGCCCCGAATAGAACTAAGGGCGAACGGCGCGTTTTGGGCGCTGCGCTAATTCCTGTAATTTCGGTTGAGCGAGATTCACAAAACGGCAGGCTAACGCTCTTGTCTCTCGAGGATCGATGAGGTCGACGACGTCTCCGCGGTGAGCTGCTCTGAAAGGCGACCGGAGACGAAGTAGTCGCTCCTCGATAGCTTCTCTATGGGCATCAGGATCGTCTGCTTCAGCGATTTCCCGTCGGTAGGCAGCAGCAACGCCACCTTCTATAGGAATTCCACCCCATTCCCCTGATGGCCACCCAAAACGAAGATTGATGCTGTCCGGTAATCCAATTGAGTTCGGCGCGTCAGCAGCAACTCCGTAACTTTTCCGCACCATGAACTCGACCTTAGGTACCTGACACTCAGCTGACGCGATGAGTGCACGAGCACCTCGACGCATCGTGGCGATTCGTTCAGCATGTGAGCCCAACATGAAACCAGGCATGTCGAGGAGAATGAGTAACGGCAAGTTGAATGTGTCGCAGAGGTCGAGGAAGTGGGTGTATTTATCGGCAGCATTGCCGTCCATCGCCCCGGCTTTGCTCATTGGGTCGCTGCCGATGACACCTACAGACCAGCCGTCTAACCGAGCGAATCCTGTGATGAGACCGCTCGCATACAATTCCCTCATCTCGAAAAAGTCACCGTTGTCGACGACATGACGGATAAGGGCTCTAGCGTCGTAGCCTTGTCGACGATTCGTGGGAACGAAATCTAAGAGTTCTTGTGGTCGTCGCTCAGGGTCATCTCCTGTGTCGACTCGTGGGGCTACTTCTCGCACTGTGTTTGGGAGATAAGAGAGAAAGTCTCGTATTTGTTGGAATGCGTCGTCCTCGTTTTCAGCAACGTTGTCTACTTGTCCACTTTCGACGACATGCATCCGCCATCCGCCGAGTTCTTCTTTGGAAAGTATCTCTCCAATGGCTCTCTCCACGACAGGGGGTCCAGATGGAAAAATTTGGGATTTGTCCTTAATCATTACGCTGAAGTGAGATAGCAAAGCAGCGGCGGCTGGCCAACCAGCAACCGATCCTAGAATCGCTGAAGCGACAGGAACATTTCGCAGTAGTTCAACGCTTTCGTGCCAAAGATCCCCCTGGGGGAGCCCCATGTGGCCGTCTTGTTCGTCTTGTTTGGATGAGTGCCCGACACCTTCACGGAGTTGGACATAGGGAATGCCGTATTGCAGCGCTAAGGGTTGAGCGAAATGGTGGGGCAGTTTGTGTACATCATGAGGACTTCCACCTGAGAGGGTGAAATCATCGCCACCAACGGATACTGGCCGGCCGGAAATTTCACCTAAGCCCATGACATAGCCACCTGGTGAAAATTCAACTAGGTCGCCTTCTGAGTCGTATTCAGCGGCACCGATCAGATGGCCCATCTCGAGAAACGAGCCGGGGTCACAGAATTTTTCCATTCGTTCTCGAACGGTGTACCTACCACCATCATGCTGTCGTTGAACCCGATCGGCTCCGCCCATCTCATCGGCTAAGCCTTTGACATATTCGATGTCTTCAATAGCTTTAGCCCAACCCATTCCGGGTTTCCAGAATTCGCGGTTGGGGTCGATAGGCACTCGTTAGCCTTTGCCCTGACGGAGCAACTTCCCAGGTAATGCAGAGTCAGCAGAGACCGTGTCTTGTCCGTCATGCCTAATAATCGTTCCGTTGACAATCACTGCATCGATTCCTTTAGCGTCCGAAATCAAACGGTCAGCTCCAGCTGGAAGGTCGTAGACGCGACGTTTCCCGTCGTGTCCGACGTGGTCCATATCGAAGACAACGACGTCAGCCCATCCGCCCTCGCGGAGGGTTCCGCGGTCTTCAATCCCAAAAACTTGTGCTGGGCGTTGGGTGAGCATGTGAACCGCTTGTTCCAGTTCGAAACTTTCCCGTTCCCGTACAAAGGTTGAAAGAAACTCGGTCGAGTATTTCGCGTCGCATAGCTGACTAGCGTGCGCCCCTGCATCTGAAAGTCCGATAACAGTGCTCGAGTCATGTAAGAGCTCGTCTATCTCGTCTCGATCGTGGTTGACAACGTCTTGAACGATTCGCATATCCAGATCAGCGTCAAGCGCCATGTCCAGCATGACATCGACAGGATCTTGACCTAATTCGTCAGCTAGGGCTTGAACGTTTCTGCCTTCCATCGATGTATCCAGAGGGAACCAACTGATTTCAGTTCTGGCCCACCTGTCACCGATTTTGCCGCCATTACCTGCTTTTTCTTTGAACAGCTCTCGCCATTCAGGGTCCGCGTAGTAACCCTTGCGGCCTTCTAGGTCGCTTTGAGCGACAGGCTGAAAGAGCCGCATCCCCTCATAGATGAATGGAGCCTTCCAACTCATCTCGAACTGGACAGGTTGTACTGCAACCTGCGGAAACACGGGGAGACCTCGCTCGGCTAAAGCACGAGCCTTCTCTAGGTCCTTAAGGTGGCTTCCGGGGCCTAAGGTGCCGGCGAGCAACGCTGTCCAACTGACATTGGCACCCGTGGTTTCGGCTACCTGAGCGAACTCATCGTGACTTAAGCCCCTGCCTTGGGTTGCTTGCATCATTCCACCAACATCACCGAGTGCTTGAGCAATCTCAATTATCTCTTCAGGGGTTGCCAAACGGCTCGGGACTGGGCGACCTTCGTAACCAACATGAGTGTTGGCTCGGCTAGTAGCGAAACCTAAAGCACCTGCTTCAAGGGCTTCGGTTACTAGCTCTCGTTGACGTGCAATTTCAGCTTCGGTGGCTTCCCGTTCTGTGGCTTCTTCACCCATTACGTACATTCGCAGGGCGGTATGGCCGATCATTGCCGTCATGTTGACTGCGCATCCGTTTGACTCAAGCGCATCGAGATATTCGGGGAAGGTTTCGAAGCCCCAGTCGCCCAAGCCGGTGCGAAGGGCTTCAACGCTCATGCCTTCCACATTTTCAAGGGTGCGCATGATTAGGTCTCGATGTTCCGAGCGAGTTGGCGCTACAGAAAAGCCACAGTTGCCCATAACAATGGTTGTGACTCCATGCCAAGGCGAACAACTAACTAAAGGATCCCAGAGGACCTGCGCGTCGTAGTGGGTGTGGATATCTACAAAACCAGGAGCAACAATCCGGCCGGTCGCATCGATGGTCTTGTCAGCTTCAGCTGGGGCATCGCCCAACGCAACAATCTGTTTGTCCTTTATTCCTAGGTCTCCGGAGTATCTAGCAGCTCCCGTGCCATCGACGATGGTGCCGCCCGTGATCTTGAGGTCGTAAGACATTTGGGTCCCCTTGTGTGGAATAAGTCCAAAATAGTTCGATTCGAGCGACATTGCTGATTTATTGGCACGTCACCTTGCTCCGGTAGACTATTTAGAGAGCTATTGAAGGGAAATTGGTTTGCCGAAACAGAAGGACGACGCCATCCTGCTTGAGGGTAAGACGGTTGAAGCGCTCAAAGGCGGGCACTTCCGTATCGAGTTGGATAATGGACATGAAGTTCTTGGTCACCTGAGCGGCAAAATGCGGAAGCATCACATCCGTATTCTTCCCGGAGACCGCGTGCAGGTCGAAGTTTCTGCTTACGACCTGACTCGAGGGCGAATCACCTACCGATACAAATAGGCCACTGTTGGTGTGTCTAGGCTTAGCCGTTCGTCGGCGTCGCCGACCATTGACAAGGCGTGAGTACCTCAAGCCAGTCGTAGCTTTCCAACGAAACCTCCAAAGTACGTTTCCCGGATTCAGATTTGACTGGCCGAACGGTCCGTTGGAAGAAGTCGGCACCAACCTCTTTAATGAAGACTCCTGGAGTATTCGAACAAGCGGGGTCAAGTTCGAAGACCCATGTGGTTGTCCCCTCGTTACACGGTGCGTGACAAGCGTTGTAAATCCTTAAGTCACCCATACCTTGTGCGGTCGGAGTCAGTTGAGATCCCACAAAGGTCAGACCCTGCGAGGAAAAAAGCATTAAGTCCTCAGCCTTGGGCGTGTTTCCTGCATCCATTTGCTGATTCCAAAGGAATGCGTCAGGGAGGAGATCGATTTCCCAACCGGCAGTGGCCGTGACAACTATGAATTCGACGTCTTCTGTAATTTCAGTGAGGAAACGCAGACCTTCAATAGAGGAGTTGGTATCTGAGTGCCCGAATGAAAAAACCGGAACCTGGTCGTCGTCTCGCAGGTCGATAAGTAGTTCAGACCCTGAGCCCTTACTTCTGTAGATGACTGTTCGATAACTTGGCCATTCATCGCCTGCGGTTATGACCGTGGGTCCGTAGCCACTGATTCTTACGGCCCCTTCACCAATAGAGGCGGTGGAAGTCGGTGAATAATTGATGCTGGTTTGAGGGCTGGATGGAATGGGCGTTGTGATGGTGGTTGAGGAAGCGTTAGTCGGCGGAACCGACGTAGATGCGATGTCTGAATCCGCTGTCGATGTCTCTTGAGACGAGGAAGATGACACGGTTTCAGGATCGACAGGATCAGGCGAGCTATCGCCGCCAATTGCCTGGATGATGGCAGCAATAGCCAATAAGAGGCCGACGGTTACGACAAGTAGCCTTGAACGGTTTGGTGCCACTTCCTCCAGAGTAAAGATAATCAGCCCAAAAGAGTGGAATGCCGAGCTCTTTGTAGAAGGTTTCGTTACATCGGTGTGGGTGTGGGATCTACGCTCGAAAGGTGGACGAAACTGAACAAGCACATCAACCCGGGATCACCCCATACCTAGAAGGCATCAGTGTTTTGGATTTCACTCAGTATCTTGCCGGACCCTCCTGCACGAGACTGTTGGTGGAGATGGGTGCTGACGTGATAAAGGTCGAATACCCACCGTACGGCGATCCGGTTCGACCGAGCCCCCCTAGGCGAAACGGCCGCTCGGCATATCACGTGCAACAAAATCGTGGGAAGCGCAGCTTGTCCGTCGATTTGACCAGACCGGAAGGCATAGCTCTCATAGAGGACCTCGTACCAAAGGTCGACATAGTCGTCGAAAATTACAGTCCAGGTGTCATGGAACGACGTGGCCTTGGATACGAGCGCTTACGAGAGTTGAACCCGCAGATAATCATGGCTTCCATCTCAGGTTTTGGGCAGTCTGGTCCGCTATCAGAAAAGACGGCTTTCGATTTTATCGCTCAAGCCTATTCAGGCTTAATGCATATGACCGGTGAGCCAGATGGGCCGCCGATGTTAATCGGTGCAGGAATTGCAGATACCTCTACAGGTGTTCACGCCTTCGCAGCGTTGGGGTATGCCCTTTATCGCCGCGACCGGACAGGTGAAGGCTCGCATCTTGATATCGGAATGGTCGACGTGATGTACCACATGCAAGAAACAGCCGTGTCAGGACCTTCTTTGTCTCAAGGCGAAGTAGTCGGAATGCGCACAGGTCGTCATTACGCTCCGGCGAGCCCAGCCGGAATATTTGAGGGCCCACAAGGGTGGATCGTAGTTTTCGCACTGGAAAATCAGATAGCCAATCTATGGGCAGCACTAGGTAGGCCTGAATTGGCTGAAGATCCTAGATTTCAAAATAATCGGACCCGTTTGGAACACCGCGACGCGTTGACGGACATCATCGAGAATTGGATGAGCACATTCGACAACGACGAAGCTGTCGTAGCAGTCCTGGAACAGCACAGAGTGCCGTGCGGCCCGGTAGTGGAACCGGTCAAACTCGCAGACACACACCCACACTTCCTCCAAAGGGGGACGGTTCGCGAAGTAACCGACCCTCTTGCAGGGCCGATGTTGATACCCGGCTTCCCACTTCGTTTTTCTGATGCCCCCGATTTACCCGATCTGGTGGCAGCTGAAGTTGGGGAACACAATGACTCCGTCCTCGGTGATCTACTTGGTATGGATCCTGAATCTGTGTCGGCTCTTGAAGATGAGGGCGTTCTTTATAGACGACCTCCCCGAGATTGACGTAACTTCTCACCATGACTAGTTCAAGCATGCCCAACGGGGTAGTCCAATACAGCCAAAACGACGGTGTGGCAACGATCACTTTGGATCGGCCCGAGAGTCTTAACTCCATGAACAACGAGCTGATGCAAGACATCAGCAGCGCACTGGCTGTTGTTCAAGAAGATGAAACTGTCCGTGTCGCCGTGATAACAGGATCAGGTCGCGGATTTTGTTCCGGCGCCGACTTGAACAACGCCGCGGATCAAAGCGAAGATTTCGGCCCGGATGACCCAACAGCCTCTATGGGAGACTTTTTCAATCCCGCATTGGCTGCTCTGCATAACTGTCCAGTCCCGACTGTAGCCCGAGTCAACGGAGTGGCTGCAGGCGGTGGTCTTGGACTTGCATTGGCCTGCGACATAACTATTGCGGCCGAGTCAGCATTCTTCGTCGCAACGTTCGGTCCTCGATTGGGAATAGTTCCCGACTTAGGTTCAACCTGGAGCCTTCCGAGGCGGGCTGGAAGATCAAGAGCGTTAGGGATGGCAATGCTTGGAGATCGCATAACCGCCGCAGAAGCCGCCGAGTGGGGACTGATTTGGAAATGCGTGGCTGATGATCAACTTGATGGGGAAGTCGCAGCGGCCACTGACATATTGAAACGAACGAGTCCCGACGCCATGGTGAGGATTCGACAGTCGATTGATGGTGCTTCCACAACAGGATTTGTTGATCAACTCGCAGTTGAAATGGAGCACCAATCAGTTCTTATCCCTCGCAACATGGCAGCAGCGGCCCAAGCTTTCTTAGAAAAGCGCGACCCTGAATTTGATGGGCAAAGAAACTAGAAACCGATCTTTTTCTAAATCGAAGACCTGTGGGCTTGTCCTAACGGTGTTCCGTTAGCAAGACTGTCACTATGTCTGACACTGCTGCCACAACTAACAATTCAGAAGAGACACAAGTCACTTCGGCTATCGACGCCTTGCTGTCCGAAAATGATCCTAAGAAAATGAGCTACGAAGAATTTCGTGGCGCCCAGTTTGACCACGGCCTCGCATGGGTTTATTTCGACGAAGGCAGTGGCGGTCTGGGAGTAAACCCTGTGCTGCAAAGGCACGTTGAGGTTCGGCTACGTGAGGCCGGGGCTTCGCCGATGAAGCCGGCAATGTTCTTCATGCACCTTGCCGGTCCAACCATTCACACCCACGGAGACAAGGAATCAAAGGACAGGTTCTTACGTCCAATGTTCACTGGTGAGGAACGCTGGTGTCAGCTATTTAGCGAACCTGGAGCTGGCAGCGACTTCGCCGGGCTGGCAACCCGAGCGATCGAAGACGGTGACTCTTGGATTGTCAACGGCCAAAAAGTCTGGAACACAATGGCCCATCTAGGGGACTGGGGGATGCTGGTGACACGAACCGACCCGGACATGCCTAAACACCGCGGGATGACCTACTTCGCCATGGATATGAAAAGCCCCGGAGTGGATGTGCAACCGCTGAGGCAAATTACAGGTGAAGCAGAATTCAACGAAGTTTTCCTCACCGACGTGCAAATACCAGATTCCAACCGCATCGGTGATGTCGGGGACGGATGGCGTGTGTCGCTCACAACGCTAATGAATGAACGCAACGCAATCGGTGCTGGAAGTGGTGGTGGACCTCCCAAAGCCGGGTCCGGTCCTGTAGCAATCTTGACGAAAATGTGGCGAGACACACCTCAATCCGGGCGCAACAGCGTCACTCGCGACCGCATAATGAAGCTTTACGTGCGCTCAGAAGCACAACGCTTAACCAACATTCGAGCCGGGCAGAACCGTCGAAAGGGAAACCCGGGACCGGAAATGTCGATCGCTAAGCTTGCGTTCGCCGAACTGAATCAAGACCTTCTTACGGCGGCAGTCGACATGATGGGCATGGCAGGCCAAGTTGATTACGATTACACCTTCCGTCGACCAGAAGACCTGTCTGTTGATGGATCAGAAAATGGTGTACAGCATGGCTTCTTGCGGGTGAGAGCCAACTCCATTGAAGGTGGAACGTCGGAGATTATGCGGAACATACTTGGCGAGCAGGTTCTTGGGCTTCCTGGTGAACCACGCATAGATAAGGATATTCCGTGGATAGAGGTCCCTCGAAGCTGAACTTCTCGGACTTCAGACTTGAGAACCGATTCCTAGTAGATCTCTAATGTTGGGCGCCCAACTAAGGGTCCCGGGTCTTTGACTCGATATAGCCGTCCCCAAAGTTTGAGCAGCAGGGTGACCGCCCGAGACGATCGCCACCTGTTGAGTGCAACGAGGGCTTCCATGATTTCCTTGGGTCAAAGGTTCTCCACGGCCAAACATTCGATGAGGCTCGGTCCATGCCAAGTAAATATTTGGAGCCGCCAACACACCGCCTTCCACTCCTTCTAATCGAAGTATCTCCAACTGGAGTTGAGCAAATTCTTGCTGTGAGATCTCCTCAGAAGCGACCACGATTGCCCCGGTTCCGTCGTTTCTAATTTGAACCGGCCATCCGGCCGCTTTGGCGTGATCCCGAAGGTTGACACATTCGGGATGATCGGTTGGTTCTTGGCAGTGATCGCTGACTGTGATTAGCACTGTGTCGTGCCAGAGGGGACCCAACAAATCCACAAGTGAACCGTAGGAGTGGTCACTGCGACGGTACTGAGTCAGTGCTTCATCGGAGTCTGGTCCATACATGTGCATTGAGGTGTCAGGTTCATTTAGATGAAAAAGAACGAAATCTGCATCTAAATCCATGCTCGCTGCCGCTTCGATCACGGCCTCATCTTTGGGATAGCCATAGGCATCGAGAGGAGTTCCTTCTGGGGGAGTACCCGCTGGTGGCCAAGACGCATCTGCTTCTAAGGCACCCATTGTTGCCAACAATTTGTGGTCGCCGACTACAGCCACTGACGTCAGATTCGCGGCCTTGCAATCATCAAATACAGTGCGGCCCTGAGGTCCACTGTCGTAGGTTTTCCCGAACTCATTGTTGATCCAAGCCCAGTTCCCCCAGTGTCCTGTCTCCACGGGAGGCAGACCTGTCATAAAAGCGGCGTGATTCGAGTACGTGACCGACAGCATCAGCGATTCACCACCAGAAGCCGACATTGCGCCGAGCGCTGCCTGTTTTGACAAATTTGGGGTCATATCGGAACTAATCACCGAATGAGGAAATGCATCAAGGACTAGGAAGACAACACGCATACCTTCACCGTATGCGACGCGACGCCCATCGCCGGTCTACCGTAATGGAATGAGCGAATACGTCACCCTTGAACAACATGGCCACGTCAGCGTCCTGACTTTGGATAATGGTGAGAACCGGTGGACCACCAGCATGGTGAGAGAACTAAATGCTGCATTAGATGAGGTCGAGCAAACAGATGGGCCTCACGCGCTCGTAACTGCCTCATCCGATCCCAAATTTTTCTCCAATGGCCTCGACCTTGACTGGATCACCAGCAAAGGTGAACACCAAGGAGGAGATCGAAAAGTCTTCGGTGATGAGGCGATGAAGCTGTTCTCTCGTCTCATCACGTTCCCGGTGCCGACTATTGCGGCAGTCAACGGTCATGCGTTTGGTGCGGGATTTATGTGGGCCTTGTGTCATGACCAGAGAGTGATGCGCCGAGACAGAGGGATGATGTGCGCAAACGAGGTAGAGATCGGCATGGCTATCCCTGAACCCGAATTAGCACTCTTCCACCACAAACTTCCGCGCCACGCCTTCTATGAAACTGTCCAATTCGCGAAGCGTTGGACAGGAGAAGCAGCGTTCTCCGCGGGCTTTGTTCAAGAACTGGCAGAAGAAGACGAAGTCACTGATAAGGCAATTGAGCGTGGGGAGGAACTATCTAGGTTCGGTGGCAACCGAAATGTCTTTGGATGGATGAAAGAACATATTTGGGGGCCTGAAGCTGCTATCAACAAAGTCGATGGACCTGCGCACATGCTTGCCCACAATGATGAATACCCGCATCCACCAAGGTTCAGCTAACTATTCGGCGACATCAGTGACCAGTTAGGGGCCGGTCTCAAGCCGGTAACTGTCGCCATCAACGTGCATAGTGCCCGCAGTTGGTGTGCCAAAGTGGGTTCCAATCACCAGAGTTTGTCCATCCGCCCATCGCGCGAAGGCTTCGAATCGAGTGGCGCGAGCCATATCTGGATCAGTATCAAAACTGGAACTTAAGTCTGGATTGGCTATTTGAATCGGACTGTGCGCCATGTCGCCGGTGATGATGGCCCGCTCGCCCCCAGACTCGACTCTGACGCTGATGTGTCCCGGTGTGTGACCTGGAGTGGACTCAAACGATACGAAGTTTCCGATTACATGGTCAGACCCGACAAGGTTGGCGAGTCCAGCGTCCTTGATAGGTGCTACTGAATCCTCAAACACGGGATCACCAAACAAGTCCTCAGTGCTAGACCAATGGTCGAATTCGATGCCTACGAAGACATATTCGGCATTCGGGAATGTCGGCACCCACTCGCCGTCAACTAAACGAGTATTCCATCCAACGTGATCTACATGCAGGTGAGTACATACGACGTGGGTGATCGATTCAGGAGCATATCCGGCGTCAGATAGACGTTCCAGGAAAGGTCCTTGCTGCTCGTGCCACAGAGGATTTCCACGTTCTTTGTCGTTTCCAACACAAGTGTCAACAGCGATCCGCTCGGCGCCGGTGTCGATGACGCAGCAATGAATTTTTTGAAGAAGATGACCCTTTTCTCCAACGAAAGGTGCCAACCACGGAGATTTGCTGCGAAGGTCCAACACCCCATCTTTATCGATCGAAGAGAACATGAATTTTGGGGAGGTGGGATCAGAAGATTCCGGAACTGAGGTAATCGTGGCGTCCCCAACTCGCCACTTCAAAATGTCATCGTGCATAGGGCGACGATAGTGCCGGAACCGATCACTTTCCCAAGAGGTGCAAGTAAATGGACGTGGACATCGATATTGCACCCATCCATAGTTGTCGTAGAGCTAGGTCTAGTAGAGCCCTGTCCATGACAACTGTTCACGATACGGAGTCGCATCAAAGCCCAACGCTCCATACCTCGCTTCCACTGCATTGACCTTTTCTGAATCCCAGTAAGAGTCTCCAGGGGCGGGAAACCCGAGAACCGAACGCTGTTCAGGGGTCGCTTCTGCTATCAGTCGTTCCATTCGCTGATCTGGTTTGTACATGGCCCAAGCCCACCCAGGATGAAGCGTGCTAATCCACGAAGCGCCGGCTTTCCTGAATGTCAAATTTTGAGCTAAGCGAATAGCTCCGGGCAGCAATGGTGTTCCTCGATGCCACGTATCGTGTCGATACAGAAGCACCGAACCTTGACGATATTCGGCGTATACCTCACGTTCGTAGAGTTCTTGGCGAAACTCTGCAACTTCAGGACGATTCTCTATGAACCATGCCTCTGCCCGCGCGCGGTCATTGATCCAAGGAATATCACTGACCCCAGGAGTATTCGTCATTGGAGAGGCATAAGCCACGTCATCAGGGCCTCGACGTGGAACGACCGCAGTCGCTCCGCCCACATCAGTTTCTTCGCACAGATAGACGATGATTTCAACTGCTTCAGGTTCATTCCACGCCGCTGGGTGGGTCAACGTGTGATTTGGATAATCAAGATGTATCCGTTGGTCTTGGTTATCGAAATCACCACGATCCCCAGACGCTCGCCCATATTTGGGCCACAAATCAGATTGGCTAAGTCTCAGGTCATGAACTGGCACATTCAACAATTGAGACGATGCCTCAAGTAGTCGGGGATGCAAAGACAGTTGATTGAAGTAAGCGTTTCGATCCGGGAACGTCATTCCGTTGCCAAAATCGTTCAAGTTCTGAGCTTCATTGGAATCAGCATTAGGGAACCTAGATGTAGCTGCCTGAGCGACGTTGTGAATGAGTTCAATCGGGAGGAGCCCATCGACAAGAACGAAACCCTGCTCACGCCAACTTTCCACTTGAGAGTCGGTGAGAGCCGAGCTATCGACATCCACCAAACTTGGCTGAACGAACTCTTTCATTGAATTCAAGATGTATCAGGTTTGTTAACTGGGATCTCGACCAGTGAGACCTAAGAAACGTTCAGAGGCCGTCGCATTGTCAGCAACTTGAACCTCGCCAGCGACAAGACCCCACTTGGCGAGGGTCTCTCTCATCGGCTCAATAAGTTCATGGCTCTTGGCTGCCAAATCATCAGGAATATGAGCATCGATTCCGGTTGCTCTACCAATGTCCCACGCATGGGTCATCGGATCCCACTGAATGACCCTGATCCACTCATCAACCGTCATCGGACCAAACCAGAACTGCCCTTCTCGTTCCAGAATGCCTGGCTGGTCGAGAGCTTCCAACGCTGCATCTCGTGTTGAATTCCAAAGTGCTTCCGGATCTGGAGCTGAATCAACAGACTCTGGTGGAACGGTTTCTCCACTTTCTAAAGTGGCCGTCATGGCCGCTAGAACTCCACAGTGGTGTCGGAGTACGTCTCTAGCTGACCAACCTTCGCAAGGTGATTGGTTGTCCCAATCCTCTGGGGCGACGCGGTGGACCACTGCATCAAACACGTATACGGACTGAGTGAAGTTTCGTAGGTTGACGCTCATGAAAGGCCATTCCCCTTGGCTCTAATTGACAATAAAAGGTGTAACTATCCTCGCAGGTAAACCCGTAGCCCGCCGAGTAAAACTTGTTCGTCATTTACAACGCAATCCCGCTGCTTCGCTCCGGCAAGAACGGCATCACGATCTACGCAGTCCACGTCAATGCCACCGAGCCCGTCACCGCGCCCGTCGGTTGCCTCTACGAAACGAATCGAAGCATTGTCAAACTCAATAGTGGGGTTCCCTGCGGCATCAGTTTCCAATTCGAGCTGAGCTATCTGAGCCCATCTAGCAGCTAGCCGTTCAGGGTCGACTGCTTGTAGCTCGGCTGCAGAAATTGCGCGGACGCGCTCAGTGCGCGAAAAATCGGCCCACTGAGAACCAGCAGGCCACCAAGGACCGTCAAGACTGTCAGCCCCATCCACTTTCATCTGGTCCATTTCGAAAAAGCTTCCACCAGTGTCAGCTGGGTGCAGTTGAATTCCTTCGAAACCACCCTTGTCGTACTCCATGTGGTTCGCTATCCGAACCCCAAGCTCTCCCACATGAGCAATTCGAGAAGAGACATCATCTACTTGGTTGATCACCATATATCCAGTGTCACCACCACGGCGTTCGATGTAGCGACCTCCGGCCGTGGGGCTTGCAACAGGTGTGACACATTCGAGGAACTGATTCCCTATAGGCCACAGGGTGTTCTTCAAACCAAAAGCACCCACCCCTGGGTCGATATGGCAGGCCTCTACACCTAGAACTGTCTGAACATCAAGAGCAGTCTTCAACAGATCTGAAGTAACCACGGCAATTTGACGAAGACGAATCCACATAGAAATACCCTAAGGCCTTCGGTAACCCTTCCGCTGAGGCTTTCAAGAAGTTGTCCTGAAACACACCGTCTCCGAGCAGAGTATCGGTGCCCCGATAGGTCGTCATGGTCTGGAATGTAGGGCCTACCCTTTAGGTATGGCACTACACCCGAACGGCGTTAACCATCTCGCCATTTCCACTCGAGACATGAAGACACAGCTCACGTTCTTTGCCGACGTGTTGGGGTGCCCAACCAAGGCTTTGTATTGGATGCATGGGGTTGAAGGCTGTTACCACGGCTTTGCAGAGTTATCGGAAAGCTCGTACATAGCTTTTGTTCAACATCCCGAAAACGCAGAAGAAATCAAATGGGGCGTAACCCACGCGGGTAATGGTGGTGAACCGGTGACAAAAGGCGCAATGCAACACGTTGCGTTCAACGTTGACGACATCGAAGAACTATTACAACTCAGAGATCGCATCCGATCCCACGGTATTCAGGTATTAGGGCCGTTAGACCACGGCTTCATCCAATCGATGTACTTCGCAGGGCCTGAAGGTCTCAGCCTTGAAATTTGCGTTGGTAGCAACATCAACCCTGAAGCGTGGGTAGACCCCGAGGTACGAGACCTTTGTGGCATTGACGAAGCCGAGATGAAATCTCTCAAAGATCCCGCCGAATTTGATTCAGACGGCGAGTCGCTGCCGAATCCGCCGTTTGACCCAGACAAGCCCCATATGCATTATCCACCTGGAGTGGTGGAGAAAGTTATGGCTGTGCCCGATGAGGTCGTATGGGACAAGTTCAGCGAAACCACTCCGCCGGTTGAAATTGACTAACCAATAAATGACACACAAGTGATATATGAAGAGCGTCGACCATCTGTTTTTGCTGTCAAGCAAAATCTAGGAGCTACAACTCCGCCGGATTCGAACGAACGCCTTTTGACACCGCACTTTGGTGTTCTATGTCTCTCATCATTGTTTTCCGCTCTCGGATTCTCATCGGTTATTCCCACGGTTGCCCGTTTCGTCGCAACGGATCTCAACGGCGGAGACCTAGAAGTGGGGATAGCCCTTGGAGTGTTTTCGTTTTCAGCAGTACTTGCTCGTCCCTGGATCGGGCGACTTGGAGATCGAAAAGGTCGCCGACTATTAATCGCTGGTGGATCATTCGTTACATCGATAGTGCTTGCTGCGCACGCCCTCGCTGATAGCTATGTCGTTCTTTTGCTCGCTCGTTTAGCTATGGGAGCGGTCCAGGGGGCATTTTTTGTTGGCACCGTGACCCTCACGACTGACCTTGCTCCTGAACACCGGAGAGGCGAAGCGGCTAGCTACTTTTCGGTAGCCATATATGGAGGCATGGCGTTTGGCCCATGGTTAGGGGAGTGGGCAGTGGGCCGATGGGGTTTCGATGGGGGTTTCTTGCTAGGTGGTTTGTGTATGGCGTTGGCTGCACTAGTCGCATGTTGGTTGCCTGATTTTGTAGGTGATCAAGAGCCAAACGTGCAGCTGAACCAAGACACAGGTCGCCGGCCACTCCTGTACCGGTCAGCGATTTGGCCAGGAGTTGTAATGGCGTTGGGGATAATGATCTTCCCTGCTTTACATGGCTTCATGCCCAAACTCATGGATGAACGGAGTTTGGGAGATGCAGGCCCGATCTACGCGCTCTATGGCCTGTTGGTTCTAGCTCTAAGGCTGATATGTAGCCGTCTTCCGGACGTTCTCGGGACAGGAAAAACGGCCGCGATGGCTCTCATGGGGTCCTGTATCGGGATGCTAGTCATGGGTAGTTTCGTTTCAAGGTCAGGCATGTTTGTTGGAGCAGCAATTCTGGCGATAGGAGGATCCCTGCTGTATCCGGCCCTTATGGTCGCGGCAGTCGATGGTGTCCCAGCAAATGAGCGGGCTCAAGCGATGAGTACCTTCACCATGTTCTTTGAGCTGTCAGGTGGAATAGGTGGCCCGGTGTTGGGCGTCGTGGCCTGGCTCAGCGGGACGACGGTCGCCGCATTTTTCGGCGCCTCAGTTCTTGCAGCGATTGGTCTCCCGGTTCTTTTCACTTGGAAACGTAGAAATCCTGCAATTACGTAGCAACGGCGCGCGATGTGCTACTGATCGGCAATCATGGCCACGTGACAAATGTTTTGTTCTTCATTACAGATCAACAACGCGCAGACCATGTGGGGTTCATGGGCAACGAAACTATTAAGACCCCCAATCTCGACGCGATCGCTGAGAACGGCATGGTTTTCGATGATGGGTGGGTAGCTAATCCGATATGTATGCCAAACCGGTCAAGCATCATGACCGGGCGACCCCCAAGCGCCCACGGTTGTATTTTTAATGATCGATCACTTGATTGGCACGCGAATACCTTTGTGCGGCGTTTCCGCTCGGCCGGGTACCGCACCGCCCTAATAGGTAAGGCCCATCTCCAACATGGACCAAGTCGTAATTCTGTGATTCCAGTTAGATCGAGCGGAATATTGGCACAACCCCATCACCCGTCAGGCTGGGATGAACTTGAGAACTTCGAAAACTATCTAGATGGGCGAGCACCCGATATCGAAGATTTTTATGGGTTCGACCACGTCGAATTTTCGTTAGAGCATGGGTCGTCGGTCCTGGGTCACCATTTGATGTGGGCATTAGATCGGGGAGGACGATACGAAGATCTGGTTGTTCCCATTTCTGAAGATGCGCCGGCGCTTGATCGGTCACAAAGATGGTGGCAGGTGTATCGACCTCCCTATGATGCTGAACTTCATTCAACAAATTTCGTCGCAGATCGAACGATCGCGTTTATCGAAGAGGCAACAAGCCAAGACAAGCCTTTCTTGGCTTGGGCTTCGTTCCCAGATCCCCACCACCCCATGACACCGCCCGGGCTTTGGTTCGATCAATACAAGCCTCAAGACATGCCGATACCCGATTCTGTCGGTGATTCACCGGAATTCTTACCCCGACACCTCCAAGAAGCTCATGCTCGACACCCAAGCGATCAACACTTCTGGGTTCAACCCTGTGGAGTCGCCGGTGACCACCAACTCGTTCGAGAAGCTATGGCAGCTACCTACGGGATGATCGCGATGATCGATGAGGCAGTTGGTCGAGTTACCGCAACACTTGAACGGCTTGGTCAACTCGATGACACCATCATTGTTTTCACTTCAGATCACGGCGACATGATGGGTGAACATGGCCTGATGCTCAAGGGCTACATGCCGTTTCGGGGGACTCAACAAGTACCCATGCTCGTTGCGGCGCCGAAACTCGCGCCTGGGCGCACAAGTTCTTTAGCGTGCAGCATGGATCTGGGTCCGACGCTGATGGATCTCTGCGGAATACAGCCATATGAGGGAATGCAAGGAATAAGTCTGGTACCAGTCTTGAACGACCCTCGAACGACAGTCAGAGACCACGTTCTCATTGAAGAAGACTTCCCTGATTTTCCAGCTTCGCGCACGTTGATACCCTCAAAAACAAGGACGTTGGTTACTAGCGATACTCACTACACCCGAAACAGCGACAGGCACGAAATGATGTTCGACAAGCTCGCTGACCCGTCGGAAAGAAATGAGTTATCTAAAGATGATGAGTCCAGGCGACAAGACTCGTTAGAACAGTTGACTGATGCTTTGATCAAAAGTGCGGACGCGGCACGAGGCACACCCATAGACCAAAGTTACGTAGAGGAGTTCGGGTGATGTCGAGTCAAGAACTCAACTACAGCTTCGGTAAATGAGTCATTGTCATCACCGGCGACCATATGACCCGTGCCTGCCACATCTACGAATTCCGCATCTGGTACTAGCTCACGGAAACCCTGCACGGCTTCAGGGGTGACGAGTTCTGATTGCCCTCCGCGTACAAGAAGTATCGGAGCGGCAGTGGCGAGCATGCCTTCGCTCATCGTGCGACTGACTCGTTCCATATGGGCAGCCAAGGCTGATTGGTTGTCTGAATCGAAGCCTGGTTTAGAGGTCACGTAAGCGGGATCCCATTTCCAAATCCACCGACCATCAGACCGTTGCTGCAACACCCGACTTAGACCAGACGGATCGGTAGGCCGCTCACGATGAGGGTTGTAGGCAGAAATCACATCAGCCGCCTCGTCCAGGCTCACAAAACCATCGGGGTTACCTGACATAAACCCAATAATCTTGCGGGCCCCTTCCATGTCGAAGTGGGGGGTGATGTCAACCAGGATGAGGGCCGCAAAAAGCTGATGCTCGGAAACACGTTGAGCGGCGAGGCTTGCCATCCCTCCCATCGAAGCGCCGACGACCGCAGGAGGGGTATGAAACTTGTCAAGAACAGCGATGACGTCTCTCCCTATGTCTTCCGCTTCGTATTTGTGGTCAGAGGACCAGTCGCTATCACCGTGACCTCTTGCATCCATGGTCATAACGAACCAGCCACGCTGAGACAAAATTTCAGCTGAAGTTTTCCACGCGTAACGATTTTGGCCTGCCCCATGGCACATCAACACGGCTGGGTTAGAGGGATCACCCCACTCATCTGCCGTTAACCGAAGACCATCTGCGGCTTCTATCTCTACGGTACGCACGACCGGCGATCCTAGGTCGGTCGTCGTTTGTATGTGGGGTTACCAAGGGTGAACTGTTCCGTCCCACCGTAAGAACGAGCCAGTGTCCTCATGCCGGAAAGTCTTCATCGTCGAAAGTATTCCTGCGGCCGACTCATGCACACTGAGATCAGCGCTTGATCCACCCATATCTGTTCGTACCCAGCCGGGGTGAAAAGCAACGACTGAAATGCCTGCCTCTTTAAGTTGGGTGGCGAGTTGCACCGTGACCATGTTCATGACGGCCTTTGAAGCGGCATAGGGCAAATCGTTGAAGTTCGCCCCAACGACCATGGACCCTATTTGGCTTGTGATGTTGACTACTTGGCTACCAGACTCCAAATGAGGCAAAAGATTCCTCGTTACGGCGGCTGCACTCAAACCATTAATGCGTATCAGGTCCAGTGTCAGATCAATCGGTGCCTTCAGCACCCCCGCCAGTTCTCGGTCTAAACCCAAATTAGAAACACTTGTCCCGGCGTTGTTAATCAAAAGATCCACGGGGCCTGCTATCGATTGGGTGAACGACTCGACAGATGCCTCGTTCCCTACGTCAAGTGCAACAATTTGCGCGGGGGCTAATTCGCTCAGCTCTGGGGCGTCATTTGGATTTCGACATCCGGCTACAACGGTGTCGCCCCGCTCCATGCACTGACTGACTAACTCGAGACCGATTCCCCGGTTTGCGCCCGTAATCACTGTGGTTGACATCCGCACCCCTGCCTTAAATCATGCGACGTTACATAAGTCACACTAATAGTGGACGTCGCCTCAAGGTGCTCAGCCGACAGCCAAATACACCATTGCGCCGGCGTAGATCGCGAGGAGCATAATCGCGTCGCTCTTCCCTATTCGTCGCTTTAGCGCACCCCGCGCGTAGGCCCATATGACTGCTCCGAGCATTGCGATGAGTGCACCAGAAGTGAGTTTTGCGTCACCAATTTGGCCAGCACCGGCCAGTCCCATAGCAGCTCCACCAGCAAGACCATTAAACAAGTTCGAGCCGAAAAGGTTGCCGACAATGAGCCCCGCTTCTTTCTTTCGCGCAGCCGCAACTGCGGTAACTAACTCGGGGAGCGAGGTCCCTAAAGCAACGAGAGAAAAACCTATAAAGCCACCACTCAACCCCCAGCTTTCAGCAAGCTTTGTTGCTCCTGAAACGGCTAGCTGAGCACCTACTAGAACGCCCCCAAGCCCTAGCAGCGACCACAACAGGCTACGGCTCACTGGTTTTTGAACACCAACATCAGTCGGAGAACCTTCCTCCGGTGTCTTTACCAAGATGATCATGGCGGCGACCAGGAGAACTAAAAGAATCGTTCCATCAGATCTGCTCAGCCTCCCATCACTCACTGCTGCAGCAAAAGCGATTACGGCCGCTATCGAAAGAGGCGCTTGTCTTCTAATCACCGATGAGCTCAGAGCGATAGGGGTAACGAGGGCTGCGACACCTAATACCAGCGACAGGTTCGCAACGTTCGATCCAACAATGTTGCCCACCCCCAACGCTGCGTTACCTCGCAATGCGGCGATGGTGGAAACCACAAGTTCAGGCGCCGATGTGCCGAAACCTAAAACTATTGCTCCGATAACTACGGAGCTCATCTTCAAAGATCGGGCGAGTTGCGCGGCGCCCTCAACAAACACATCGCCAGCGCGTACTAATACGAATAGGCCAATTAAAAGTGAAATTGCAGCTAACAGCACATGACCTCTAATGATTATTTCGTGGGGGCCCAAACGTACGAGCAGTGTCCTGGTATTTCACGGCTGGCTTTAACACCATTCCTTCGTCGAATTGTCCGACCATACCGCGTTGGATCTCCTGCCAAGGAGTATGGCTTTCAGGGAAATGGAAACCTCCGGCTTCTTCAAGTTCACGATTGCGGGACTCTATTTCCTCCTCTGAAATCAACATGTTGGCGGTGCCAAGTCTCAAATCGATACGTATCTGATCGCCGGTCTTCAAAATCGCCAATCCTCCACCCGCAGCCGCTTCTGGAGATGCATTCAGAATTGACGGAGACCCCGAAGTCCCCGATTGGCGGCCGTCACCAATGCATGGAAGTGAATGCACTCCCCGCACCAACAGCGCCGACGGTGGTTGCATGTTGACTACTTCGGCCCCACCCGGATAGCCGATCGGTCCAGCCCCTCGGATAATCAGCATCGAGTTCTCATCAATTTGCAATGAGGGATCATCGATCCGATCGTGGTAATCCTCGGGTCCTTCGAAGACAATAGCTTTGCCCTCAAACGCGTCTGGGTCATCAGGATTGGAGAGATACCGATTTCGGAACTCTTCACCAATGACACTGGTTTTCATTATGGCGCTGTCAAACAGATTCCCTGAGAGGTGAACAAAGCCAGCATCGGCAAGCAAAGGCGCTTCTATCGGCCAAATAACATTCGTATCAAGAATCTCAGCGTCACTGCAGTTAGTGGCAATTGTTGAACCGTTGACGGTCATCGCATCTGCGTGCGGTAAAAGTTTGGCATCCATTAGCTGTTTAATAACCGCTGGAACACCGCCTGCATGGAAGTAGTCCTCACCGAGGTATTCACCAGCAGGCTGCATATTCACTATCAACGGAACTTTTAAGCCAAGGTTTTGCCAGTCATCGTTGTCGAGCGGAACTGATAGGTGTCTGGCCACCGCATTGAGGTGAATAGGAGCGTTCGTTGAGCCACCAATAGCAGAGTTCACAACGATGGCATTTTCAAAGGCCTCTCTGGTCATGATGTCTGAAGGACGAACATCTTCTTTGACGAGATCGACGATACGTAAACCGGTTCGGTACGCGACCTGAGCCCTTTCTCGGTACGGAGCTGGAATAGCAGCTGCCCCGGGTAACTGCATTCCAAGCGCTTCAGTTAGTGAGTTCATCGTGGTGGCAGTGCCCATCGTCGAGCAATAGCCGGTTGATGTAGCTGAGGAGGCGACCAAGTCAGCAAATTCACCGTCGTCGATTTGGCCAGCAGCGTGGAGTTCGCGAGCCTTCCACACAATTGTCCCAGACCCGGTTCGTTCACCCTGATGCCAACCATTCAGCATCGGTCCGACCGATAAAGCGATCGCCGGAATATTTACTGTCGCAGCAGCCATGAGACAGGCAGGAGTGGTCTTATCGCAACCGATCGTGAGAACAACACCGTCGAGCGGGTAGCCCTGCAAGATTTCAACTAACCCCAGATAAGCCAGATTGCGGTCTAATGAAGCCGTCGGTCTTTTGCCAGTTTCTTGAATCGGGTGCACCGGAAACTCGAAACAGATTCCGCCAGCTTCCCTGATCCCTTCTCTCACCCTCTTAGCAAGCTCCAGGTGGTGCCGATTGCAGGGAGATAAGTCTGAACCCGTCTGAGCTATACCAATGATGGGCTTACCAGACTGAAGTTCCTCTCTGGTGAGTCCGAAGTTGACATAGCGTTCAAGATAAAGAGCGGTCATCAATGGATCGCCTGGAATATCGAACCAGGCCGCGGACCTAAGTTTCATTTCATCGCCGTTTCGCACCACGCCCTCCAGTGTGCAGCCTTGACTTGGTTCTAGCAGCCCAAAGCGGAACCCCTTCAAAAAGGTAGAAAAATCTCGGTGCCACAAACATTGCTGTCTGACAAAGACGAGAGACTGCGCTTAGTCTCTGAGTGCCTGCTCGCCCACAAAAGATAAGTAAGACCTATAGCAACTTTCACGAACAGAGGTCGTTGATGACTGAAGAGCCGATAAAGGTATACAGGGCCAAGAAAATTATCACCATGGATCCCACCACCCCGAACGCGACTGCAATAGCAGTCCAAGGGGACCGAATAGTTGGAATCGGCAATGAGGATGACTTCAACCAATGGGATGCAGAAGCAATTGACTACAGCTTTGACGACCATGTGCTGCTCCCTGGCCTTATTGAAGCTCACTCCCATGTCATGTCCGGCGCCTTGTGGGAGTTCCCATACGTCGGGTTCTATGACCGTGAAGACCCACAAGGAACCACCTGGCAAGGTTGTCGCGATATCGAATCAGTATTGGAACAACTCATCCGATACGAAAATCATATGAGTGACCCCGATGACGCGTTAATCGCGTGGGGACTCGACCCGATATTCCTTCAAGGGGACCGGCTCGTGGCAAGTCACCTTGATCAGGTGTCCTCCACCAGACCTATCTTTGTGCTGCACGCCAGTGGGCATCTAGCGACTGTTAATTCTGAAATGATGCGCCGATCCGGAATCGATCGCCACACCCCAACACCGGGAGTGGCTCGAAACGCTGAGGGTGAACCGAACGGGGAACTCCAAGAACCAGCAGCCATGTCCCTAGCCGTCAATGGGCTCTCTACTATCTGGACAGCGATCATGTCGCCTGAAGCCAAATGGAACTATGCCCGCGAGGCGCGTAACTGCGGTGTTACAACTATCGCCGACCTTGGAACAACTCAGTTAACGATGGACGGGCAACTAGAGGCGTGGCGCGAAGCGACAGACCAAACAAATTATCCAGCTCGAGTAGTCGTCGCATTCGGACACCGCGACTCGGGGGGAAGCCCAGCAGATATTGACGACCTCGCAACACTAGCTGTGCGGCTAAGGGATGAAGAAGAGACAGCGAAACTTCGATTTGGGATCGTAAAGCTGATACTTGATGGTTCAATTCAAGGTTTTACCGCCCGCCTATCACCGCCCTATTACGTTGACCCACCTCAAGGTCATCCGGGTAACGGGCTCTGGCTAATCCCACCAGAACAGATGCCACAAATTGTGAGCTCATATCACCGAGCTGGACTAACGGTGCATTGTCACTGCAACGGTGACGAGGCCTCACAAGTATTCATAGACGCGGTAGAAGCAGCTCTTCTGGAACACCCCAGAGATGACCACAGACACACTGTTCAACACTGTCAACTCACAACCACATCTCAATACCAAAAGATGTCTGAGCTAGGCATGAACGCCAACATTTTCAGCAACCACATCTTCTACTGGGGCGACCAACATGCTGCCAGAACAGTCGGAGAAGACCGAGCCGCAGCTATGGACGCGTGTGCGACAGCTGAACGCGAAAACGTCAAATTCTCTATTCATAGCGACTCACCAATTACCCCAATGAGCCAACTGCACACAATGTGGTGCGCAGTAAACCGCAAGACCGCCTCAGGCAGAACTCTTGGCCCCAACGAGAGAATTAGCATCCACAAAGCCCTACAAGCCTGCACCATCGATGCAGCGCATCAACTTCAGATGGACAATGAAATTGGATCTCTAGAAGTAGGAAAATTAGCGGACCTCAGTGTCCTGGCTAGCGACCCTTATGAAGTGCCCCCAGAAGAGTTAAAAGACATTCAAGTATGGGGAACTATGGTCGGAGGCATCTTTCACCAAGCCGCGTCGGAGTAAAGGAATGGGGGACCTTTCGCAGACGGCAATTGAGATGACAGTCATTGGCGGCTATCTAGGAGCAGGTAAAACAACCCTCCTCAACCACATACTCACTCAGACCCAGGAACCAGTCGCCGTTCTCATCAACGACTTTGGTGACATCAACATTGACGACGAACTCATCGAATCATCTGATGAGAACACCATCAGTCTGACCAATGGGTGCATTTGCTGTTCCCTCGCCGACGGGTATAGCAGCGCGTTGCAAGAAATCAAAGTTCGACAGCCTCGCCCCAAACGCCTAGTCATTGAAGCTAGTGGAGTTGCGGATCCAGCGGCGATAGCCGCCTACGGACACGCCCCAGGTCTTTATCTCAATGCTGTTGTAGTAGTAGTCGACGGAGCCAACACAGAACAACAACTCAGTGATTCGCTGGTCGGGCAAACCGTCGCCCACCAAATAGCGGCGGCAGACCTAATTGTTCTGAACAAGAGAGATCTGGTAGACGACCCATCAGCAATCTGGAGGGAATTGAAGGGATTGAACTCTGAGGCTCTGATCGTTGAATGCATGCACTCCCAAATCAACTTGAACATACTGTTTGGTTCTCAAGTGACGGCGCGACCCTCAACACCGAAAACAATGGGTCGGTTCGAATCACGCAGCCACTCATCAAACCTTCCGATCTCAAGAGCAGATCTGGTCGACTTTGTGGAACAACTGCCCGAAGAAGTCCAACGAGCCAAAGGAGTTCTTCGGATAGACGAAGAACCTGAAATTCCGATGGTGTTCCAACTTGTCGGCAACAAATGGGATCTGCGCGCTCTCGCGGAGCGCGAGAACGCCCCCTCGGGAAATCAAATTGTCGTCATAGGTCCCGAAGGGTCAGTGCCAGAGAATTGGGATCAGGCACTTAGACCGAAAGCTAGACAGGGTTTCGATAATTCAAGACCTAAGAGAGATCCATAATCTCGGCTAGTTCGTTGACTCCCTCTCGGATCGCGTCCAAGGTCGGATTGCCAAAACAGAGACGCATCTTGTTCGCTCCCCACAGAGGATCAACTGACCATCCGGCCCCAGCATTGAATTGGATGCCTCTACGAGCGGCCTCAGCACCGAACACCCCGGTATCAACATCTTCTGCGAAGGTAAGCCACATAAAGATCCCGCCTTGTGGCATATCGAAGCTCGCTGCGTCTCCGAAAGCCTTTTCAACTGACTCAGCCATAACTTGAGCCTTTTCATGTAGCACTGAGGTCAACTGCTCAGCATGATCATCAAAATGGGAAGTGGCGTACTCAGCGACAACCATCTGCTCTAACGCGCCAGATCCAGCATCTGTCTTCAATGAAAGTATTTGTTGGAGTATCGATGACTCAGCGACGAGATAACCGACCCGTAACGCCGGGGCAATGGATTTCGAGAAAGAACCACAATAAATGACCCTCGTGTTTGAGTCATCTAATTCCCACAGCGTTGGAGGCCTAGGGCACCCCCATAACAAATCGGCATAGCAATCATCCTCGAAGATTGCTGTCTGATGGTCCTCCATCACCTTCAAGATGTCGAGTCGACGATCCAAAGGCATGCAAGAACCCGTCGGGTTCTGCACGGTCGGTATCGTGTACAGATATTTCGCCGGCTGACCTTGAGTAGAACACTGCTCCAACAACTCTTTGAGGTGGTCTGGGCACACGCCGTGCTCATCTAGGTGAACTCCGTGAACAACGACTCCTAGCCGATTCAAGCGACTGATCATTCCACCGTAAGTTGCTTCCTCGACGATCACGTTGTCGCCCGGTTCCAATAAAAGATCGTTAACTAGGTCAAGACCTTGGAGCGACCCTGAAGTAATTAGGACCTCATCGGGTTCTACCTTCGTGGCGGCCCGAATATCGAGTTTGCGACAGATGAAGTTACGGAGCTCTTCATGACCCAAGGGGCTGCCGCCCAGGTTATACACAGCGAGTTTTCGGCCCTCTCGTTGAAAGACGCGAGCTGCAGCTTCTGAAAGGCCAGCGACGGGCACGTTTGCTTCATCGTTGTTGCCGCCCACAAAACTAAATGCCGGAATGCCAGTCCACTTTCCCTCTGGGGCAGGAAGACCTTCCCGGTACAAGTTGTCAATATCAAAACTCAAAGGATCCCCCTGAAACTTTGCTTGCTGCATCGTAGAGCCGAAATCAACAACGTGCGCCAACTAGCGTGGGCAGGGTCACCGATCCCAGAGGAAGAGAGTCCCGGTGTCCAAATACCAGGTCCATGCGATCAAATACGCTGAACGAGATGCGGTGCGCGCTGAACATTTCATAGGCGGAGACCCTCACGACAGCACTCCGATGCCAATGGATTACTTCGTATGGCTGATCCGTAGCGACAGTGGGAGAGAATGGATTGTCGATACAGGGTTTGAAGAAGATGACGCTCAGGCTCGAGGACGAACTTTGCTTCGAACTGCTAGCGAAGGGATCGCGTTACTGGGAGTCGAACCAGAAAACGTTACAGACGTCATCATGACCCACTTTCATTACGACCACGCCGGAGGAGTCAACCAGTTTCCGAACGCGACCTTTCATGCTCAGGACCAGGAGATGCATTTCGCCACCGGACGCGATATGACCCGGAAAGCGTCCAACCACGCATTCAACGTACGACACGTCCAAGACCTCGTAGGTCGGGTTTTCGCTCAACGGGTTACCTTTCATGATGGAGACACCGAACTCGCGCCCGGATTAACGCTTCACCTCATCGGTGGACACACGCGGGGCTTACAAGTGGTGCGGATAGAAACGGGAAATGGAGTCGTCGTACTTGCTTCCGATGCCAGCCACTATTGGGCGAACATGAACG
>PVBE011005286.1_pt1 | contig 42329 bp, 34 predicted proteins | sample 1631181 | NCBI WGS metagenome assembly PVBE01 (sample SAMN08397723, study PRJNA350692) | Marine metagenome, whole genome shotgun sequencing project. | isolation source: water | place: Pacific Ocean | collected 2012-04
CCCAAACCAAAAGACAATGCCAATGACGAGTCGGACCTGCGTTGGAAGTGCATCGTGCCAAAAAGCGAGGCGTTTGAGTATCGAGGTAGTGCCTTCGTTTTTAATTGGATTTGAAACTTGGCTTCGTGCATATTGCAAGTTCGCGGCAAGGCGACCATTAGATGGAATATATCGTTGAGCTGAACGATAGGCACCAATTGATTCACCGATTTCTCCTGCTTGTAGTTGAGCATTGCCAAGGTCGTACCACAGTCTGCCGTTTTCTATACCATCGTTTACAAGAATTTGGAATCTGTCGGCAGATCGTCGAAACGACTCCTTGGATGCAACTGGGTCAGACGTTTGCAGTGAAACACCATTCTCGTATGCGACTTGAGCTTCTTGCAAAACAGCAAGTTGTTGGTCTTGAGTGAGGTGCATTTGATTACTGCTCAATGCAAGAAGTACAGTTGACAATGTGGATAGTAGTGTCATCGGATTTGCTCCACTAAGGATGCAGCGTCTTTAGCGAGTTCTTCATCAGGAAGTCCACCAAATTGATGGGCATCACATCGTTGAAGTAGCGCATTCATTTGCTTGGCAAGTGGGGCATCGCTTACTTGATCGCTTTGAAGTGTACGCAATGCTTTTGAAATTCGTACTGCTTGTTGCTCTTTGGCAATGCTTGTTGCATTTTTTAGGGTACGAGTTGCGTGTTTCGTTGCACTTTTACGTTTTGATGAAGGTAATAGCGAGTGTTTTCGTGATGCGAAGAAAATCAAAATAGCTAAAGATACGAAAGGGGGAAGCGCAATAACTGCGATGAGCGTCGGGGTTATCAATACTTGTTCTGAAGTGAGCAGTGATTCGCCAGTGTAGTTGGCAAGAATTCCGCCATCGACTTCGATGGGCTGTTTAGGTGATATGACAGATTGATTGGTTCCAATTAAATCATTGGCATTAATCGTTTCAACGGCTTCAACTTGCAAAGGGATTGGCTGAGACCACGAAGTCTTATATTCGCCTGTTGTAGGATCGAAACTTGTAAAAGGCAAAGAAGGTATTTCAATCGCAGAGTCATTTCTTGGACGTATTGTTTGCTTGAATGTTTTCGTTCGACCGCTTACTGTTCCACCGAGTGGTTTGTCTGGAACTTTGAAGTTGTCAGTCAGTGCTGAAACTCGGTCGAGCAGGGGTGCTGCAAGATAATCGAGATTCACCTTGCCAGAAGTAAGATCCGTGACCCGCATTGTGAGTGTGATTGGTTCTCCTACTTTAACTCGAGTCGGCTCGGCTACTATTCTGAAATCAAAGTTGCCGACGGCGCCGCTGAACCATGCAGGTTGATTGTTGATTGGCGGCGTGAGTACATCAATGGGAGCGATGGTAGCTTGCGTACTTAGAAGTTGCGATTGGTCAACGACAAGTTGCTCGCCTCCAAAAAAACCTGTCCTGCGCTGCCTTGTAATCGAGATTGGGTAGTCAACAAGAATGGTGACGGGCTGTAAGTTGAGTTCGCCGGTTGTTTCGGGCCAGGCAGTTGCTACCACTTCGAAAACAAAAAACTGAGTAGGTACACCGGAGTCGTTCACGCCTTTCACGCGCTGCGCGGAAATATTACCTTCTTGAAGTGCTTCTCTAAAAATCCCAAAATCGCTGTCATTTCGGATGCGTCCAAACATATCTTGTGCATCAAGTTGAACGCCAAGATTTGGGTCTGTAAATTGTTCAATAAAAATACGGAGGGTGAGATCAATTGGTCTTCCGAGATAGATGTCGCCATGTGTTCCTGTGACTTCAGCTCTAAGAGAACCACCAGTTGGCGGTTGAACTACTTCTAGCTTTCGCGCAGAGGTCTGGAATGTTTTTCCATCAGCGGTGAATGTTAACGCTGGAATCGAAAGAGTTCCTTCGCGCAAAGGCGTGAGTACAAATGTAACTCGTGAAGTTGAGGTTGATGTGACTTTTCCATTAATAATGGTCGTTTGTGTTGACGTTTGTTCGCCTTGGCGCTTGTAGGAGGAGAATCCATCAATCTCAGGAATTGTAGGTTCTTCAAATTGTTTGACATTTTCAAAAATGATTGTCATTGGGATAGGGACACCGATGTACCCGACGTTTTGACGGAAGTCTACAAAGACTTGTTGGGAAAAGAGTGGCGCTGTGAAACATAGCGCTGTGAGGACAATAGATTGTATGAGTGTTGTTGTTTTCATTACCAATCCTTATCCACCGGAACGCGTCTTTGAGCACGTTTTGCAGCTAGAGCCTTGCGACGCTGTTGTTCCTTGTCACGAATGCGCTGCAGTAAGCGTGCGGCTTCATCTTTTGAAAGTCGTTTTCCATCTTCTTTTTTGTTTGCTTGGGGAACTTCTGTTTCTCGAGTAGGCTCTTGCTCGGTTTCTAATTCGCCTTCACTGATGTCTTGTTGTGTTTCGTCTTGTTCCTTTTGATCAGATTGTTCACCGTCTTGTTTAGATTGTTTGTCTTGCTCAGACGATTCACCCTGTTTGCCATCTTGCTGTTGGTCAGACTGCTCGCCGTCTTGTTTGGGTTGTTTGTCTTGCTCAGACTGCTCACCTTGTTTGCCATCATGCTGTTGGTCAGATTGCTCGCCGTCTTGTTTGGGTTGTTTGTCTTGCTCAGACTGCTCACCTTGTGTGCCATCTTTCTGTTGGTCAGATTGCTCGCCGTCTTGTTGTTCAGATTGTTCGCTTTCTTCTTGTTGTTCTTGCTCAGAATCACCTTGTTCTTTGTTTTGTTGATCCTTTTCTTGCTCATCTGCGGACTTCTCGTCTTGGGATTGCTCTTGATCTTTTTGTTCCTGTTGCTCTTGCTGTTTTTGTTGCTCTTCCATTTGCTCTTGCATTTGGTCTAGTTGAGTAAGCATTTGCCAAGCGAATTCACCGTTTGCTCTAGCATCCATGTCAGAGGCATCTTCAGAAATAGCACGTCGGTAACTTTGTAAGGCCTGTTTGATTTGTTCTTTTGCCTTATCTATGGCACCTATTGCTTCATCACTAGACGTTGCAGTGCCTGTTCCTTCAAGTTCCTGCATTGTTTTTTGAAATACAGCGTTGCCATAATTAAACGCGCTATGAGTTTGAAGTGCTTGGTTTTCACTTATTACCATAGCATCTTCAAATGCTTCTGCAGCCACACCAAATTGATTAAGGTTATAGTGTGCAATGCCGCGGTCGTACATTATTTCTGCAGTTGGGTTATCTTTCGTTGCAAGTTCGTCGAGAATGCTCGCTGCATCTTCCCACTGTTCTTGTAAAAGATGTGTTTGGGCAGTTTGCAGTTGGTTTGTTGTAGGTGCTGCAGGCAACAATAGAGATATAAAAAGTGCAGGAAACATCATGTTGACACCTCGTACGTTGGTTTATTGCCTATGTTCTTTGGGCGCAAACTCATCCAAGAATCACCTAAAATAATTAGTAGCGCTGGAATGGCGAACCATTGGAAACGTGGAATGAATTGTTCAAGTTTGACGCTGTCAAAACTCTTTCCTGCGTCGCTAGCGATGCGCTGCGCATAAATGGACGCAAGATCAAGGTTTGCAGTGCCCGCTGGAACAAAAAGTCCACCGCCTGCACTCGCAACCTTTGCAAGTTCGTCTGGATTCATAATTGACCAAACATCTGTACCATTGTGTGTTATATATGTTGGCTGTCCATATAGTATGGTTGGAATGCGTGCGCCAGTTGTTGAATCGCCAATTCCGACCGTGTAGACAGTGATTCCTGAAGAGGCAGCATCTGCTGCTGCTTCAACGGGAAAGCTTCCCATGTCTTCCCCGTCAGATAACACAATAATCGTTTTGTGGTCTTGTACGTCATCAGTAAAACTATCTTGTGCAAGTCGAATTCCATCACCAATTTTTGTGCCACCGCGTTTGACACTTCTTGGAGAAACATCGTCAAGCGCAAGCCGGAGTGAACCATAATCTAATGTAAGTGGAACAGTAAGTGCTGCATCTCCAGCAACCGTTACAAGTCCAGCGCGGTCACTTCCCATGACGTCAAGGACATCTTCTATAGCGGTCGTTGCCCGGTCGAGTCGATTGGGGCGAACATCTTCTGCGAGCATGGAACGCGAAACGTCAAGAACAAAAAAGGTGTCGATGCCAGTTTGTTCCACCTCTCGGTATCGTGTTCCCCAGCGTGGGTCTAATAACGAAATACAAAGTATCATTGCGGCGGCAATGAGCAAAGCAATACGAAAGCGACGTCGTCCATTTGAACTAGCAGTTGTTAGTCGTGGAACAAGCCTAGGTGTTGCAAGTTTGCTCAGAAATTTTAATCGACGTACATATCCCATAATCAACAGCAGGGCAAGCACACCAACGGCCCATAGGTAGAGCGTATTGTTTGGGTTGTTGAATTGAATATCCATCAGTCAAGAATCCTATAGAACGTGTTTCGAAGCAGAACGTCTGCAACTAAGAACAGAAAAGCGACAAGGAGTAGTGGGGGGACAGTGAAGCCAGCAAGGGCAACACTTTGTACTGCCATGTCTACATGGTTGACGTACGTGCGCTGAGTAATCTCAGTGCGTTCCATTTCATCGATTTGTGCATAAATTTCTTCTAGTGATTCCGTATCGGTTGCACGGAAATATTTGCCTTTTGTTATGTCCGCAATTTCGCGTAAGGTTTCTTCGTCGATTTGAACACGTTGATTTCTCATAACAGTATTGCCGAACATGTCTTGCATGGGCGTAGGAGCCCATCCGTTTGTTCCTGCTCCAATCGTGTAAACAGTTATGTTCATCGCAGCTGCGATATCAGCAGCAGTGCGTGGATCGATATCACCTTGGTTATTTTCTCCGTCGGTCAGTAAAATAATAACTTTCGATTGAATATTACTGCCAGAGTCAGCTTTGACACGTTCGTCAAGTGAGGAGAGACGCTCTACAGCAAGTGCGAGCGCGTCGCCAATTGCTGTTCCATCTTCGCTGCGTTCGTTTACAATTTTGATGCTATCTAATACGTCCGTAACGAGAAATTCATGATCAAACGTCATAGGGCAGTTGCTATCTGCGAAGCCAGCGAACGTGACAAGGCCAATGAGATCGCCACTTCTACCGTCGAGTGAACCCATGCCGCCAATAAAATCACCCGCAACGCGGCGAACTGCCGTGAGGCGATCAACCGCTTTGCCATCTATCGTAAAATCGTGAGCGTTCATGCTTGAAGATCGGTCGATGACCATTTCAATAGCTACGCCGTCCGCAGCTTGTTTTGTTTTTTCAAAACGTTTCTGTGGTCTTGCAACACAAACGATGAGCAAGATAATCGCAAGGGTGCGAAGAAGAGATGGAATCCAAGTAGTTTTACTTCGAAATGAGTTTGGTAATAGGGAAACATCAATTGCAGTAGAGTAGGAAATGCCTGTTTTGAAATGATGCCTTGTCCAGCGCCACCATATAAACGGAATGAGTGCGAGAAGGAGTAGAAGCCAAACGTTGTGGAAAGTCATGGTGCTACCTCCGCAGTTTCTTGGATGAATGATTCTGCTCGTTGGATTGCTTCGTCGTTGACGTTACTTCCTGGTTTATGTCTTGCAAACTTAACAAGGTCAGCTGCAACAAGAAAGGAGCCAAGCGATTCGCGGTCGGTTTGCTCAAGATGTGGGTTTTGCTTTGCAGCGTTTAAAAACTCGCGAGTGGTCTGCCCAGTTGCCGCAATGTGAAATTGTCCTTCGAGATAGTGCCTGACAATATCACTTAACGAAGTATAAAAAGTATGCACTTCGAGAGTGGATGCTTTTAGTTCTTGAATTGCGTGCATTGCTTGTTCGTTTGGCGACATGGCTGGCTTGCTACCTTTGAAAAAACGATAGAGAAGAAAACAAAGAGCAAGTATGGTGACGGCACTTGCGATAATTGCAAAGGTTACATTTTTTGTAAAGAGTGCAACGGGTCCTTTGATGTCACGAATAGACATGGTTGCAAGCGAGTCGCCAGCGACAGATTCGATTTCAATTGGGATGGAAGCGAGAATTATGGAACCGTTTTCACCAGAATTAAGTGTCCAGTCAATCGCTATGCCACTTAATTCTTTTGCTGCAGCATCGAAAGTATCGAGTTGCATCGACCATGTCCACTTGCGTCCTGCTGCGCTTGGAATGTCGAGAAGCGTTTTACTATCAACAACAGTAAACGAACCAAAACCTCCATCGTCTTCAATTGAGAGAGTTGTGCCCTCTGCCGCCGTTGCTTCGATACGTAATTCGACAATGTCACCAACAGTAAATGATGTCGGTGAGAGAGTTGCCTGTACGTCGACGCCATCTTGCGAGGTGCGTATTGTTTCTGCAAATGCACTTGAGCAAAGAGTTGTGAGAAGTAGGATGTTGGCAAACAATTTCATTATGCGCGTCTCGCCTCCCTTCGCTTAAAGAATTGACGCAGCGCACGAGTGAAAGGTTCGCCAGTTTTAACTTTTATTTGGTCGACTCGACTTCTTCGAAGCGTTTGTTCTATTGCGATTCGACTTTCGTTTGCGAGTTGGTTCCAAGCGCGTCGCACTCGTTTGTTCGATGTGTCGATGACGTGCTTGTTGCCAGTTTCGGGATCTTCGATTCGCATAAGTCCTGCTTTTGGCAAGACAGTTTCCGCATCGTCGTTCGTGCTTACTGCAACGACATCGTGCCGCCTGTTCGCAATTTGCAATTGCTTTTGCCAATTGCGGTCTTGTAGGTCAGAAACAAGGAAAACAATAGCACGTTTTTTTTGCACTTTGTTCATGAATTCAAGGGCTGCTCCTATATCGGTGCCTTTGCCTTCAGGCTCGATGGCGAGCAATTCTCGAATAACACGTAGCACGTGCTTGGAACCCTTCCTTGGCGGGATGTACGCTTCAACGCGATCTGAGAAACAGATGAGCCCGACTTTGTCGTTGTTGCGGATTGCAGAAATCGAGAGGGTTGCGCAAATTTCAGCAACGAGTTCATCTTTGAACTGCTCGTGGGTGCCGAAGTGTTGCGAGCCACTTACATCAACGAGTAACATCACGGTTAACTCGCGTTCTTCGCGGTAGAGTTTGACGAATGGTTCGCCGTACCTTGCGGAGACGTTCCAGTCAATCGTGCGAACGTCATCGCCGATTTGGTACTGTCGAACTTCTTCAAATTCCATGCCTCGACCCTTGAAGGCGGAGTGGTATCCGCCGGCAAGCACGTCATCGACGAGGCGTGAGGTTCGAAGTTCGATTCGCCGCACCTTTTTGAGGAGATCTTGGGGAATCATAGTCGTTCGTCCTTACGGTACTGGAACAAAGTCCAAAATCGCTGCAACGACGTCGTCAGAAGTTTTTCCTTCTGCTTCCGCTTCGTAGGTTGTTGCAATGCGGTGACGAAGAACATCGTGCGCGAGATCCTTGACATCTTGTGGTGTGACGTAGCCACGTCCGTCAAGGAATGCGTTTGCTTTTGCACAGAGTGTGAGTGCAAGGGTTGCGCGAGGCGATGCGCCGTTCTCAACAAACTCCTTAAGTTCTTCGGAAACCTTTTCAGGAGTACGAGTAATTTGTACGAGTTCAACGATGTAATTAGCGATTTGATCGTCTACATAAATTTGATCAATCAATGCGCGTGCATTCGCAATTGCATCTGGCTGCATTACGCACTCGACGTTGTTGTCTTGTGTTGTTGTTGCCATTCGCTTTAGGATTTCACGTTCTTCCGTTTGTGTCGGGTAGTCCACCACAACTTTCATCATGAAGCGGTCTACTTGTGCTTCTGGAAGTGGATACGTACCTTCTTGTTCGATTGGGTTCATCGTTGCAAGGACGAGAAATGGGTCTGCCATTTTGAAGGTGTCAGTGCCAATGGTAACTTGGCGTTCTTGCATTGCTTCAAGCAGTGCGGACTGTACCTTGGCAGGAGCGCGGTTGATTTCATCAGCAAGAATAATGCTTGAGAAAATTGGACCTTTGTTCACGACAAATTCACCGGTGTCTTGCCTATACATAAGTGTGCCGGTTAAGTCAGCAGGAAGGAGGTCGGGAGTAAATTGCAACCGTTGGAAAGAAGTGTTGATGCCTTTTGCCAAACTCGAAACGGCAAGTGTTTTTGCAAGTCCGGGTACGCCTTCAATAAGAAGGTGCCCGTTGGCAAGTAATCCAATAAACATACGGTGCAGGAGATTATCTTGCCCAACGATGACGTTGTGCATAGATTCTTGCAGCCGAGTGAATGGCTCGCTTGCTTTCGTTACTTGATCGCCAAGGGCTTGAATGTCGGTATGTGCTGGGTTAGTCATTTGATTTAATATGGTCATAGAGACCTGTACGCGACCATTTTACGTTGGTTCGTAGAGAAATGCAGAACTTTTTTGGCAAAGTAGTACAATGCCATTATGACAGATTCAAAACATGTAGATGGGCGTTTAGTCGCGTTACACTGGCCTCGTAATCTTACTGAAGCCACAATGGCAGTGGATACAACTAAATTGCAAGAGGCAACTGCTGAAATCGAAGATGGCTCAGGAATGACTCATCGCCTTGAAGTGCTAGCTGGTTGGGACGCTGATTATCTCGTTGGCAAAGACGTTGTTGTACAGACAACCGACGAAGGCACTGTCCTTAGCGAAAAAGCATAACGAAAAACTACCCTGCGGGAGAGTTTATTTTATACGACTCCTTGCGCCATCATCGCATCTGCAACTTTGACAAATCCAGCAATGTTTGCACCGTCCACGTAATTGCCTTCGCAGCCAAAATCCTTTGAAGCGTTCACACATTGGGTATGAATATTTGTCATGATTTGACGCAATTTTGCATCAACTTCTTCGCGTGTCCAGAACAACCTCTGGCTTGCTTGCGCCATCTCTAGACCTGAAACGGCTACGCCGCCTGCGTTTGCAGCTTTCGCTGGACCATACAAAATACCTGCATCTACAAATGCGTTTTGTGCATCAGCAGTACTTGGCATATTCGCACCCTCGCTAACAACGTACACGTCATTGCCAAGAAGGTTAGCCGCATCTACTGTGTTAATTTCATTTTGTGTTGCAGATGGAAACGCGCAATCAGCGTTAACCGCCCACATTGGATTGTGGTCTAGGGAGTCATCGCGTGGGTGGAACTCAGCGCTTGAGAATTGCTCTGTGTATTCACCGATACGCCCTCGACGATTATTTTTTAGATCCATTACCCATGCAAGTTTTTCAGTATCAATGCCGTCCCCATCATGAATCCAGCCACTACTATCTGATAATGTCACAACTTTGCCACCGAGGTCATTTATTTTTTCAACTGTGTACTGGGCAACATTTCCTGATCCAGAAACGAGACACGTTTTGCCATCAAAAGTTTCACCGCGTGTTGCAAGCATATCTGCGGCAAAGTAGACGCAGCCGTATCCAGTTGCTTCGGGTCTGATTAAACTTCCGCCCCATTCCAATCCACGTCCGGTCAGGACGCCTACAAACGTGTTTGTAAGTTTCTTGTATTCACCAAACATATAACCAATTTCACGGCCTCCAACACCGATGTCGCCAGCGGGGACGTCAGTGTCTGGTCCAATGTGTCTAAAGAGTTCAGACATAAAGGATTGACAGAAACGCATGACTTCGCCATCACTTTTTCCTTTAGGATTAAAATCAGCGCCACCTTTGCCGCCTCCCATAGGAAGCGTTGTCAGACTGTTTTTAAAAACTTGTTCAAAGCCAAGAAACTTTAGGATTGATAAGTTGACAGTTGGGTGAAAACGCAGCCCGCCTTTGTAAGGGCCAATCGCGCTGTTAAACTCGATTCGGTACCCGCGGTTCACTTCTACTTCGCCCGCGTCGTTTACCCACGGCACTCTAAATTGAAATGCACGTTCTGGTTCAACAATCCTGCTCAAAATATTCCCGCTTATGTATTGAGGACGTCGTTCCATCACGACTTCAAGGGATGAAACCACTTCATGTACGGCTTGTAAAAATTCTGGTTCTTTTGGGTTTCGAGCAGCCACACTGCCCATAAAGTCCTGAACGAATTGGCTATCAGTATGTGATGTAGTACAGCAAGTGGTAGTCATTGTGAAGTTTCCAAGTTTCTCTGGTGGGGTGAGATTACATTATCTGAAACAAAGATGGTACCCTGTTTACTATTGAAATGGAACAACAAAATCAACATAATTTAGTCCCAGATGGCCTTCTCCCACTGAGGGCAGAAATCGATAAAATCGATCATCAGATTCTTGACCTTTTGAGCCAGAGAAATGCAGTTGTAGAGAAGGTCGCGGAAGTAAAAAAAACAACTGGATATGGGATTCGCGATTTTTCTAGGGAGAAAGAATTGCTTGCTGATCGAGGCAATCGCGCAGCATCAGCTGGGCTTCGCAGCGAGGTCATTGAGAGTTTATTTCGTGTAATTTTATGGGCAAGCCGTGATCGCCAGGCGTCTCTGGGCGCTGAAGTCCCAAGAACAATGGAAACAAAAACTATTGCGATTATTGGTGGCAATGGTGGAATGGGGCAACTCTTTGCGCATCTGTTTGAGGATTTTGGACACGATGTTGTGATATCCGATCTTGATACTGATTGCACTAATAAAGAGGCAGCACGTGAAGCGGATGTTGTTGTCATCGCCGTGCCAATTGCATGCACAATTGAAGTTATTGAAGAAGTTGCTCCGCACTGCAAAGAAGGTTCGCTCCTCATTGACATAACGTCTACGAAACAAAAACCAATTGAGGCGATGTTGGGAAATTTTTCTGGAAGCGTGATTGGCACACACCCTTTGTTTGGCCCATCGGTACACTCCCTGCAAGGGCAACGGATTGCAATCGTTTCAGGAAGGGATAATGGCAATTGGCACGATTGGCTCTGCACAATGCTTCACGCAAGAGGATTGTCTGTACTTGATACAACTGCGAAGGAGCACGACCAAGCGATGAGCATCGTCCAAGTTCTCACCCATCAAACAACAGAGGTTCTTGGCAGAACAATTCAACAATTAGGTGTTGATGTTCTGAGGACACTTGAGTTCACCTCGCCTATTTATTTGATGGAGTTGTTGATGACAGCAAGGCATTTTGCACAGTCAGCGGATTTGTATGCTTCGATTCAGATGAACAATCCCGAAACAATAAATATCCTTGGGGCACTCCAGCGTGCAGGGGATGAACTTCGCGATATCGTTCTCAGCCAAGATTCCGAACAATTTAGAAAACTGTTTGCAGAAGTACACGAACACTTTGGTGATTTCTCTGAACAAGCACTAGAGCAATCAAGTTTCTTGATAGACCGACTCGTTGAACGTGGCTGATTGCATAATTCGAGAAACGACCTGTGGTATTGTTTTTGCGCTTATTGAGAAATAAATGACCTGCGGATTTATTTATTTGTGATGTTTTTCTTTGATTTTGTTGTTTTTGTGTTATAATTTGAGGCATCGGGGATAGCGTTGTGTGCACAAAGGAGTGACGCAACATCTGGAAAATCAAACTCGTATCGGCGTACATTTTACGATAGGCGCTGTAGATATTTTAGGACAATGGCAGCATTGAAAACTATGACTTCAATTGAATTTGGCGACCGCGTAACACATCCTAAATTTCCCGAATGGGGAAGCGGTGCTGTAATCAAGGTTGAAAATACACCTGTAAATGGTGAGCCGTCAACAAGAGTGACGGTTCGTTTTGCACACGCAGGTCTGAAAAAATTTGTAGGCGACTCTATCCCACTTGACATCATGCTAGATGAACACGCGATGCCAGGCGATAGGGTTTGTAAGCGACCGGCAATTTCAGCAGTAGAAGATTTAGAGCGATCGGGATTAACGCAAGCAGTCGAACAAAAACTTGAAGAGATTATGTGCAATATTCCGCTCTCATGCCGCGATCCGTTTAATACAATTGAGCATAGGATGCGAAGAACACTAGACCTTTATAAATACGATTTGACCGGAAAGGGTTTGATGGAGTGGGCGATGGCACAGACAGGAATGGACGACCCCCTAACTCGATTTAATCGAACGGAGTTAGAGGTTTATTTTAAGCAGTACTCCTTTTTACTCAAACAACATCTCTCAAAATTGCTTTCTGAAATGTACGAGGACAAAACTTCGTTAAATCGTTTGCTTGCTGAAGCGCCAGAAGGTGCTAGGCGAGCTGTTGCAAAGATGTCGTGATTTAATCAGCGCCATCTTCACCGAAAAATTGATTGTCATCTCGGTCGTCTTGTCGCGTACTATCACGGCGTATTTGTTCAACTAGTTTTCTCAAGTACACGTTTTCTCTACGTGTTGCTTCCAAGTCGAACACCATGTACTTCACGCTTAGACGAAGATAATCAAGAGAATCTTGCAACTTCGCAACCGACTCTTCGATTTGGGATCGTTGCGTACCGTCGTGCCTGCAGAGCTTCTCTAGTTTTTCTCGATACTCATTTGGAAGTGATTGCAGTTGTTCAATCAATCTGCACATTCTCTCTTCTATATTTCGCTCGTTCATCTCTGTTCTCTCATTCAGTTCTTAAGTTATCTGTAACAAACCATTCGCCACACCAACAAGATGCATCAACTTAAGTTAGAGTCCACCCATCGTCTCATTTACTATTCCACAATCGAAAAAACGATGTTACTCTCGGACGTTAAATTCAGTTTGTATGGGCTATGTGCCCTAGAAGAGTCGTAACACGCCATATAAGAACCCGATGAGCATCATGACGACAATCAGAACAATCATTTTATTGCGGAAAACGTTTACAACTGGGTCACGATGGGATGCTCCATCTTTCATCCAACTTCCACAGGAAGGGCATTGGTTGACATCATCCCAAACCTCTTTGCCACAGTGAGGGCAGAATCCGGTTTCGTCTGATGAAAATCGATTGATGTCGTCTTGACTAGGACCTTCATACATACGAGTAAATTATAAAAAAACAAGCCGACCTCTGCAGAGATCGGCTTGTTCAAATGTAAATACTTGTTAGTTCTTATTTCATTGGCTCTTCTGCGGTGTCTACTGTAGCTGTTTCAGTTGTTGTTTCAGTCGCTGTGTCCCACGCATACGTATCCGTCATAGGGCGTAAGTAAATTTCGACTCTACGATTTTCTTTTGTTCCATCTTTACGGTTTTCAACTATAGGTCGATATTCGCCGTATCCAGCAATTTCGAATCGTGATGGGTCAATGCCGTTTGAGGACAACGTCTTCACAACAGTCGCTGCCCTTGCAGTTGAGAGTTCCCAATTGGTGGGATACCGTTGTGCCGATGACTTTGGTTGAATGTTATCGGTATGACCAATTACTACGATTTCAAAGTTGCTAGCATCTTTGGAATTTAAAATAGTTGCGACGCGGTTGATTAATTCAGTTGCACCCTTTCGCAAAGTTGCGCGTCCACTTGAAAAAGTAAAATCACTTCCAAAACGAATCATGCCAGTTTCTGCGTTAAACCACATGTCGTTAGGGTAGTTTGCCGCAAGAGCAGCAAGTTTTCGTTGAACTTGGATTGGTAGGGGGCCAAACTTAATGTTTGTAACATCGGTCAACAATTGATTGTTTTCAGTATCAATGTTGTTAAGGTCTTCTTCTAGTGATGTGTACTGATCTTGTAAAGCGCTCAGGTTAGCATCTGCTTGAGCAAGTTGTCGGTCACGTGCAGCAAGTGCGCTTTTTGCAGTGTCACAATCTGATTGTGCAGCAACGAGTTGCTCTTGGAGTGAGTGCGTTGTTGTTTTGTTTGTGTCGTAACGTTCTGAACGGACGCAGCCAGTTGTAGAGAACATAGCAAGCGTCATGATGCCCGTTGTGAAAAGTAGTGTGTTGCGCATAGTGGGATCCTCCTCTGTTGGCGCTAAAAGTGTCGGGATCCGTCCCAACTTCGGGTACAGTGTAGCAATCATTACGTACTCAGGTTCCTATTTTGAGACATTCAATGCCTAGATTTTTACTCCATTCTGAAGTTATTGCAGATTATCGTGGTGTAATTGCCTCACCTGGGGCAATTTTGCTTGATGGCAATTGCATAGATGCAATCGGTACGCCGCAAGAAGTTGGGCAAGTAGACGGCGTGGCAATTACCCAAATTAACGGATTGGTCACCCCGAGTTTTGTTAATGCACACTCGCATTTGGATTTGAGTGGCGGTGGTAATGTTACTTTTGAAAACTCATTTATTGATTGGCTAATAGATGTAGTAAGACCGATTCGAGTAGATACGAGTCAATTGCGCAAAGACGTGCAAAAGGGAATTGATTTGTCATTCGCGGGCGGCTGCGCCATAGTTGGCGATATCGCTGGCACGGTACAAGCCGCAGAAATTGTGGACGCATCGGAATTAATCTCTGTTTCGTTTGTTGAAGTGATTGGCAGTGGTGCGCGAAGCAAGGAGGCGATTGAAAAAGTAGAAACACTTTCCGAGAAGTTTTCTGTTACGCCACACGCTCCATACACATGTAGCAAGGAGGTGTATAAAGCGTGTTTTAAGTCTGGAAAAAAAGTTTCTACACACCTTTCGGAATCAAAGGCTGAAATAGAATTTGCTCAATTTAGAGAAGGGGAATTTGTCGAAGTGATGGAACGGATGGGTGTTTGGGACGAAACAATAGAAACCTATGGTCAGCACCCGATTGAAGCAATATTGGAGATTGCAGGCGAACAACAATTTGTTTCTGCACACTTGAACTATGTTGAAGATGTCCACCTTGCACAGATTGCACAATCAAATATGTCTGTAGCATACTGCCCAAGAGCGAGTGCCTACTTTGGTCATGTGGGACATCGGTGGAAGGACATGATTGACGCTGGAATCAATGTTGCCCTGGGAACGGATTCGCTCCTTTGTCTTGATACACCTAGCCGAATCAGTGTTCTCGACGATATGCGTTTGTTGTATAAACGGGATGGTGGGGACGCAAGTGTACTGTTCGAAATGGCAACAGTAAATGGTGCGTTGGCGCTTGGTATTGAACCTTCACTTGTGACGTTGACCAAGGGAGAAACCGCTGGGCTTCTTGGTTATGAGGGGATCAATTCGATGGATGCGTTGTTTGAATCTGACAAAGCTCCAGAATGGGCAATTTCATCTAAGACGTAAAAAAAATGTAAAAAAAGGGGTTTGAGTGAAAGAAAAACCGCATATTGTGGCGCAATCGCAAAATTCGCCGATATGATGGCGTCCCTGTTATGAGTCAAGTAACGATTCCCATTCCATTTAATTGGACCCAGATTGCATCTGGTACACCGTATTCGCCCGGAGCATTTGCCTTTGTGCAAAACGGCTTGGGGTATACAACTGAATTTTTTGCAAGACAGACTTCAAGTCAATATGAACTAGATGAATTTGAACGACACGTGAGTGGGCAGCAGTTATGCATGGGTTTGCGAGAGTTTGCAATTGTTCGATTCGGGCTGCTCGCTCCAGTGGTACTTCGTCACTGGGGCATTAGGAGAACAGAAGATTTTGGAGCGATTGTCTTTCGGATGGTTGAATTGGAGTTACTCCGAACAAGCCCTCAAGATTCCGAAGATGATTTTCGTACTGTTTTTCAGTTCGATGAAGTATTTCATCATGGCGAATTGGCTGATTGCATCGGCTCGAACCTTTAAGGTTCTTTCTTGATGGAAGACGAATCAACTAAGACAACGCAACATGACATTACTAAGTTGCACCTTTGGCAAATACAGTGGGTGCGAGATTTATTGTTACTGATTATCGTTATATGCGCAATTTGGCTTGGATATGCCATGCGAGACATTACGATTCCGTTACTTGTTGCGTTGTTACTTGCGTATTTGTTTGAGCCGTTGATTTCTGCATTAGCAGATAACCCGAAGTTTCCACTTGGAAGAATACCGGTTATATCAGGCATTTTAGTTATTCTTTCAACAGGCATACTGATTGTTTTGGCTGTCACAATCCCATTGGTCATATCGCAAACATCATCGCTCATTCATGAAGTGCAAGATGGGCATTTGCGAACGAAACTTGAACAGTTGAATACTAAATTTGTTCCTATTGATATTCAAGAAGAAGTTAATCACACTCTTACTTATTTGCCGTCTGGGGAAAAAGAGGTGAATGCAAAGAGATCGGCAGTTGTTGAACAAGATAATGCGGACTTGTTTACACTTGCAAAGACAACTGGAGGTGTTGCTCTTGGACTTGCAGGGAAAGCACTCAGCGTAGTCATTTTGATTGTGCTTATTCCATTTTACTTTTTCTTTTTCAGTTTATGGTTTCCTAAAGTGGTGGAATTTGCAAAGGGAGTGGTCCCCGACCGAGGAAAAAACGATACGTTTGCTTTGTTAGAAAAAATGGATGCTGCAGTTGCGGGTTTTGTGCGTGGTCGAATCGTAATTGCTTTTATCATGGCCTTGATTCTTGCCATTGGCTGGCTCATCGTTGGTGTGCCGTATGCGATTTTGTTAGGTATTGGTGTTGGTGTTTTATGCTCCGTCCCATTTCTTGGTCTTATTGGCATTCCTGTTTCGATTGGTTTGTTATTTTTGAATCAACTCGGCGTGCCAGAAGCCGAACGCATGGTCTGGTGGGGCATTCTGCTTTGGCCAACACTTGTCTTCGCAATCGTGCAAGCGCTTGATGGTTGGCTATTGACACCGCTCATTGCGGGTAAAGCAACCAACCTTGATCCAGTCACTATTTTTGTTGCGGTTTTAGCAGGCGGAAGTGTGCTTGGTGCTTATGGAATGTTGCTGGCAATACCTGTTGCTGCCTGTATCAAAATTCTTATCCAAGATCGATTACTCCCCAAAATTCATGCGTGGTCGCGCGGCGAAGCCGATGACCCGCTTCCATTCGACGATTAAATTAGCTCTAGGTCGATTTATTTGCGTTTGCGTTGCTTGAAACGTTTTTTGTGGCTTTGGGTCTTGGTGGACCCACGAGAGCCCATGTTGAGCATTGAGGGGTCAAAATCACCACCGGCGTTTTGCATGGCAGCCATTTTTTCTGCCATACCACCACCTGCCATCTGTTTAGACATTTTTTTCATCATCTGGAACTGCTTGACGAACCGGTTTACTTCTTGCTGATTTGTGCCGGATCCAGTTGCAATGCGCTTAATCCGACTTTTTCCAAGAAGAGTGATGTCTTTGCGCTCTTTATTCGTCATTGAACTTGCAATAGCTTCTATGCGGTCAAATTGTTTGTCGTCGACTTGGATGTTCTTCATCGCTGCGCCAACGCCCGGAATCATGCCTAGCAACGACTTCATTGGACCCATTCGACGGATAGATTTGAGTTGCTTGATGAAGTCATCGACCGTCATCTTGCCACTGGCCATTTTGTCGGCAAGTTTCATCGCGTCTTCTTCTGAAATTTCTTCTTGTGCTTTTTCTACAAGAGAGACAACATCACCCATGCCAAGTATGCGACTTGCAATTCGATCAGGGTGGAACTCTTCAAAGTCAGCAAATTTTTCGCCTGTGCCGATGAACTTAATGGGAACGCCTGTCACTCGTTTGACCGATAGGGCAGCACCGCCTCGGGTGTCCGAGTCAAACTTTGTCAGAATGACACCATCTGTAGCGAGTTGTTCATGGAACGTTCCAGCAGCATTGACTGCGTCTTGTCCAATCATTGCATCGACTACGAGGTAGACTTGGTGGGGTTGAGCTGTTTGCTGAACGCCCCGTAATTCCTTCATCAAATCTTCGTCTATGTGCAAGCGACCAGCAGTATCAAGAATGACAACGTCAATTTTATCTTTTCGTGCTTGTTTTACACCGCGTTTGCAAACACCTACTGCAACACCAGTTGCAGTCCCGTATTCACCGCATTTTTCCGGTTCGGCATAGCATGTAACTTCGCCAACACCTTTTGCGTTTGCATTGACCTCGCTTGCGATGACTTGCAGCTGTTCAACAGCAGCAGGACGTTGAAGGTCAGCCGCAACAAGGGAAACTGTTTTGCCACGGCTCTTAAGGTATGCTGCAAGTTTTCAACAGGTTGTTGTTTTAACCGAACCATGAAAACCGCACATCATAATGATAGTTGGACCAGGATCAACCATCATGACGTGGCTGTCAACGGGGCCCATGAAATCAATGAGCCGCTGATTGACAATGCCAATCATTTCTTCGCCCGGCTTTAGAGCAGCTGTAACCTTTGCTCCAATCGCATCTTGCACAACACTTTCACAGAAATCAGTGACGACATCTACGTGAACGTCAGCTTCAAGCAGCGCTCGTCGAACCTCTTCCATGGCTTCGCGGACGTTGGATTCGCTGATTTTCCCACGACCCGAGAGGTTTCGGATTGCTGAAGTTACTTTTCCTGAGAGGGTGTCAAACATAATGAACTGTGTATTCTAGCAATTGCGGAGGAGCCAAGTTTGCAAGTCATCATGATCAAGACAATTTATGCAATTTTCGGGGGTCAGCCATCCGCGCCTTCCAGTGAGAACACCGTAGCGGAGTTGTTCAAAATCATCTGGTCTGTGCGAATCTGTGTTGATGGAGAGCATCGCGCCCGCTTCGACCGCTGCCTTGACGTGGATGTCACGTAAGTCAAGTCGGTAACTGTTCGCATTAATTTCAAGTGCGGTTTTGTGTTGCAAAGCTGCAGCAACAAGCGTTGGTATGTCGGGTTCTAGCCCCTTTCGCTTGTTGATGATTCTGCCAGTTGGGTGTCCAATGATCTGCACGAGCGGATGTTCAATTGCAGCAAGCAAACGTTTGGTTGCGTCTTCAGGCGATTGGGAAAGCGCTGCGTGCGGTGAAGCAACAACGATATCAAGCATTGCGAGTAAGTCGTCATCGTAATCGAGAGAACCGTCGGGCAAGATATCCACTTCGCTTCCTGCGAGAATTGTAATTTCGCTCATGGATTCGTTGACAGCCCGTATTGCGCTGAGATGCAGTCGAAGTCGATCTGGTTTGAGCCCATTGGCTTGTGTCTGGGATTGGCTGTGGTCGGTGACGGCGATGGTGTGGTAGCCACGAGAAATCGCTTGTATCGCAAGTTCTTCAATGGACATATGTCCGTCGCTTGCAGTTGTGTGGCAATGCAAATCGCACCGAATATCTTGCACACAAATTAGGTTTGGTGTTTTGTTACACGATAGTTCGCCTCGGTCCTCGCGTATTTCTGGCGGAATAAACGGTAAATCAAGATTTCTATATATAGCTTCTTCGGTGTCGCTAATATTCGCTGGCTCTACTCCATATTCGTTGAGTTTCTTCCCTTGCTTAATTGCTCGCTCCCGAAGAATAATGTTGTGCTCTTTACTGCCAGTGAAGTACAACATCGCAGCGCCGAACTTGCCTTTGTCAACAATTCTTAAATCAACTTGCATGCCAGTTGCAAGTCGCACACTGCATTTTGTTTCGCCCTTGGCTTGCACCATTGCAACATCATCCATGCTGCAGAAAGTCTCCGTAAGTAATTCTAGATTGTCCGTGCTTGCAAGAACGTCAATGTCACCTATGGTTTCCTTGCCACGTCGGAGTGAACCAGCAAAAGCAATATCTGTAACACCTTGAATAGCTCCAAGTGTTTGGGTGATGCGTTCAGCAATTCTCATTGCTTCTGTGAGCCGAACGCGATCGCCAGAAGCCTCAACAAACGCAAGCGCTTGCGAAATATTTTCAATTGTTTTCTTGCCCATTCGTGGAAGATTGTCAAGTTTTCCCTCATCAATTGCTTTGCGAAGTGTTGCAATGTCAACAACTTCAGCTTCCCGCCAAAGTTGCCTGACTTTTTTGGGACCAAGCCCTTGTACTCGCATGACATCAAGTAAGCCAGATGGAATTGAATTACGTAATTCTTCAAATTCAACCATCTTTCCCTCTTGAAGGTAGCGTTGTATTTTGGTTGCACTGGATTTTCCAACGCCCTGAATAGATGTTAGATCGCTTACAGAAGCGACATCTTCAACGAGATCTTCAAGGGCTCTTGCAACTTTTGTATTTGCATTAACTTTGAAACCGCTCTCGCCTTTGATTTCAAGAATGGTCGCCATCGTATGGAAAATTGTTGCAAGGTCTGTGTTCGTTGACATTACGCGACGTCTCCAAGCCCGAGCGCCTCTCCGTGGAGATGCATGAGCCTTGCCTTAAGAAGCGGTGCATCTTTCAGAGTGGGGTCGCGTTCAATCCAACGAGCGGCAGTTCTTCTTGCAAGCCGAAGCAATTCAAAGTCGCGTGGTAATCTCGCAACTTTAAATGGTGCAACTCCGCTCTGCTTCGCACCAAACAATTCGCCTGGGCCTCGGATTTCTAAGTCGCGCTCTGCAATGATGAATCCATCGGTCGTGTCAACGATGGCTTCAAGTCGTTTAAGCGCGTCGTCCGTTGTTGGACTAGCAACAAGTACGCATACTCCTGGAAGAATTCCTCGTCCGACTCTTCCTCTAAGTTGATGCAATTGTGCAAGTCCAAAACGATCAGCATGTTCTATGACCATTATCGTGGCATTTGCGATGTCAACACCGACTTCAATCACCGTTGTCGCAACGAGCACGTCAATCTCGCCAGCACGAAATTGGTTCATGGTCTCTTCACGCTCGTCCGATTTCATTCGACCATGCACAACGCTAATAGTTTTGCCACTCAAATATCCATTTTGAAGTGAATCTGCATGTGCTACAACTGATTTAAGTCCAGATTCTGTTTCTTCAACAAGTGGCACGACTACGTATCCTTGTTGCCCCTTGTTGATGAGGTCAAGCATGTATTGGTAGACTTTTTTTGATTGCTCTGGTTGCACGAGCCGAGTAGTAATCGGCGTTCGTCCCGGTGGCATGCCCTTAATCGTTGAGACGTCAAGGTCGCCAAAAATAGTAAGTGATAACGTCCGCGGAATCGGTGTTGCAGTCATGACGAGTGTGTGCGGTATTGAGAAAGTATCATCAGATTTATTTCGAAGCAAAGCTCGTTGGTGCACGCCAAAACGGTGCTGTTCATCAGTAATCGCAAGAGCAATGTTAGAAAAGACAACGTCATCAGTTAGTATCGCATGTGTGCCAACGACAATATCAATGTTGCCTTCGCTTATTTCATGAATAAGTTCTTTGCGGTCTTTTGTCCCAAGCGAACTTGTGAGAAGGGCAGTTGTTACGTTTGAGTTTTCAAGTAATGTTGTAATCGTTTTGTAATGTTGTTCGGCAAGTAGTTCAGTCGGTGCCATCATCGCCGCTTGCGCATTGCACGTAACCGCCATGAGCATCGCATGCAGTGCAACAACTGTTTTCCCTGAACCTACATCACCCTGCAATAAACGATTCATTGGAGTAGTAGTTGTGATATCGCTTGCTATTTCTTCGATGACATGTTGTTGTGAATCAGTGAGGGTAAATGGAATACGCGCATCGATGCGTTGTTTGATTGTCTCGTTCCAATCTAGTTTTGGTGCGCGCATCGTATCTATGCGGTGATGTCGTTTCATCATGACGCCAAGTTGAAGAAGGAGCAGTTCATCGTAGGCAATTCGTCTTCGCCCATCGTTTGCTTGATCTTCCGTTTCCGGTCTGTGGCACATCGAATACGCGTCGGCAAGTTTTGGCATTGCTAAATCGCTTAGTATGTCATCTGTTAAATGGTCGTCGATTTCAGGAAGTGCGCCATCGAGGACATCTCCAATTCGTTTTGCTATCACACTTGAAGAGAGGTGTTCGCTCGCTCGGTACACAGGGCGCAAATCGCCATCGATAGTAAGAGTTGGTTCATCTTCTTCTATCTCTTCCCACCTCGGGTTGTTCATTTGCAAGAACCCCTTGTGCATGGAAAGCGAACCATGCAATCGAACGTGCATATCTGGGTGCAAAGAGCGCGCAACCCACGGTTGATTAAACCAGTTGATTCGCATTTGACCAGTTTCATCTTCAACTGTGATTTCAACTTTGGATTTTCTCCCTCGCCGCCAGCCTGGGCTGACCTTCAAGATGGTTGCTTCAATCGTCACAAGTTCCGGCGTGGAGTCTTGGTCGCCAAGGAGTGTCTCCGCTGCTTCGATGGTCATGCCACCATGGTGGGTTTCGTATCGCATCGGAAGATGTTTAATAAGATGCGAGACTCGGAAGATGCCAAGTTCATGGAAGGCGTTTGCCCGATCTTGTGTCATATGAGGCAAATCAGTAATGAGGGTAAGAAGGTGTTTTTTTTCGCAGGTATCTTGCATAACTTGACGTGTGCAGGATACCATCACATTTCGTGGCAGACCTCTTTACAAATCCCGAAAAACCAACCCAGCCGACGGAACCACCAAAACCCGTTAGTGTTTCGCAGCTTAGCAAGCGTATTCATGAGACACTTGAGGGAAGGATTGGCAGAATCGACGTTGTCGGTCAAATCAATTCTCCTAAACTTGGAAACCATTGGTATTTCACTCTTGCTGATGAAGAGGCAAAAATTGACTGTGCAATGTGGGCATCTCGCGTTTCGACGATTCGCAGCGCTGAGTTTGAAGGTGGAAAACCAAAGCAAGGCGACATGGTCATTGTTCGTGGAACGGTTGGGCACTACGCCAAATATGGCAAGACCCAGATGTATGTGGAGCGAATGAAATCTGCAGGGGACGAAAAGGGCTCGTTGCAGAAGGAGTTCGACGCGCTTGTTAAAGAGTTGCGCGAGAAGGGGTGGTTTGAGCAAGAACACAAAAAACCGTTGCCACAGTATCCAAGAAAAATTGCTGTGATTACAAGCGCTACCTCTGCAGCAGTTCGTGATGTTATTGAAACAGCAAGGCAACGATGGACTGCGGTTGAACTTCTCATCGTCAATGTTCCTGTGCAAGGGAACGCTGCAGTTCCGTCCATCATTGATGCACTGAGACGGGTTGATTGCTGTGCATCAAATATGAATATAGATGCAATCATCGTCACCCGTGGTGGTGGTTCACTCGAAGAACTCTGGTCATTCAATGACCGCGGGGTAGTTGAGGCAGCTTTTCAATGTAAAACGCCAATCGTTTCAGCCATTGGGCATGAATCTGATACGTCTATCATTGAATTGGTTTCTGATTTGCGCGCATCAACTCCAACGCAAGCTGCGATGGCACTCGTTCCAGATAGAGATGAACTCGCACAAATGATTGACCACAACGAAGTTCGACTTGCAGGGCTCGTCAAGCGGGCAATCGAGAATGGTGCATCTCGCGTTCAGCAGGGTGCAACGATGTTGGCAGCCTCAATACGCGCATGCGTTCACCGTAAAAGGTCACAAATCGCAGCACTTTCTGAAGCGCTCACCGCTCGAAGACCTCATAATTTGATTCAGAAACGGCAAAAGAGAGCGTTGACTTTAGAGGTGTCACTCAAGACACATATTGAGCAGCGAATTGCACAATCCATCTCCCGAATAGACTTGTTAAAGGGCAAATTGGAAGCAATTGACCCAACGTGCGTTCTTCAACGAGGTTTCAGTTTGACTGAAGATGCGTCGGGAAAACTTATACGAACTCCAAAAGATGTGCAAAAGGGTCAGAAAATCCGCACTGTTCTAGCAGGCGGAACCATCGAGTCCGAGGTAGAGTGCACGCATGAGTGATAAGACATTGCCAGATCCAAAAGAGATGACGTTTGAACAAGCCGCGGACGAACTTGAAGAAATTGTGAAAAGGATTGATGCTGGCGAAGCGGATTTAGAAACAATGATGAAAGAGCATGCTCGTGGTCAACAACTCGTGCAACAATGCAGGGGATTGCTTGAAGAGGCAGAACAACAACTCAAGACCATTGAAGCGAAAGAATTAGATTAAGTAGTACGAGGGAAAGGACTCCCGAATTTTGCTCATAGCAACAACATCAACCATTGACCAACTCTTACTCAAGGCAACGATCCTTGAGCATTTGCCTGCAGCCATATTTGCGTTTGTACTTGGTAGTTGTGTTGGAAGTTTTTTGAATGTGTTGGTGTATCGTTTGCCACGGAAAATTCGCTTATTGACACCTCCAAGTTGTTGTCCATCTTGTGGTTACCAACTCCGTTTTTTCAGGGAAAACCTACCGATTATTGGATGGCTTGTAATACGTGGAAAATGTAGGTATTGCAAGGCTCCAGTGTCGAAGGAATATCTAATTGTTGAATTGATTACTGCAATTTTATTTTTGGGTTGTTACATTCTTTGTTATTGGGTGTCTCCATCGACACCGTTTCTTGGCGAAATTTTCGGTGACTGGTGGCACACTAATGGAATCTATAAATCGCTTCCAATGTTCTTAGCATTGCTCACAATGGTTGCAGGATTACTTGCTATGACATTAATCGATTCGCGTACATTCACGATTCCAATTCAAATTCCCATTTTTATGACTATTGTTGCGTTTGTAGCTGCGATAGTGCAAAGTCAAATGAGAATGCGGTACACACCAGATCAACTTTGGCCGTATCCTTTGATTAATTGGACTTGGGCTTCTGCTGCGTTTGGTGGAATGATTGGTGTTGTGTTCAGCACAGTTCTGTTAAAACTTGGTGTTTTTAAGTATAGTTTTGCTGACTATGAAAAGTACTTGCAAGAGGATGAAATTCTTTGTGAGTATCCTCATGCGCGTCGTGAAATGTTCAAAGAGTTGATTTTTCTTTTGCCAATAGCGATTTGTTTTATTGTTGGCTGGGTGATTGGTTATGAAACAGGCATGCCGCCGTTGCTAGTTCAAGGACTAGCCGGCAGTATGCTCGGATATATAGTTGGTGGAGGATTAGTGTGGGCAATTCGAATTTTTGGAACATTGGGTTTTGGTCGAGAGGCGATGGGCCTTGGCGATGTCCACCTTCTGGCAGGGATTGGTGCGGTTGTTGGTTGGTGGGATCCGGTTTTGATTTTCTTCATTGCACCATTCAGCGGCCTTCTTTATGCTGCTTGTGCAGCGATTCTTGAGAAGATAGGTAAGAAGCAGAAGGAAATTCCGTATGGACCGCATTTGGCGGTGGCAACCCTACTCGTTGTTTTTCTTCGTCCAGGTATCAATTGGGTTTGGTCCGTTGCAATGCCGGGTGTTTCTCAGAAAACATCTGAAAAATTACAGACAGAATTATCTCTGGTCGATTTGACTTATTGGGGGAAACAGGTTTCAATACCAATAACGCCACACGTCGTTGGATGCGACAAGGTGATACAGGATGTGTCACTCGTATGTGGTTTTTAAAGTCCTCTGACACGGAGAAAGGACACGCACGATGCGACGAAACGTACTACTGGCAATAGCGGGTTTGGCAATGGGTTTTTCAATGCTTGGTTGTAACAACAACATGAAAACGGAAAATGCTTTGTTAAAAACGGAAAATGAAGAATTGCGAATGCAATACAAAGAAGCAACAACAGCACTTCAAGCGGCGGATGACGATCTGACAAGAACGCGAGGCGATTACCGTTCGGCGCAAGACGAAATTGATACTTTAAAAACAGCGCTTGATACACGCCCAGAAACGATTAACGTGTTTGAAAACATTAACGGCGTTGACGTGGAACTTCGCGACAAAGACCTTGCACTTACCGTTGCAAGTGATTTGCTCTTTAACTCTGGAAGCGCATCATTGAAAAAAACAGCAAAGGGTACGTTGTCCAACGTTGCTTCTGCGTTGAACTCCACGTATCCAAATCAATCTATTGTAATCATGGGATATACTGATACGGATAAAATTACAAAGAGTAACTTCAAGAGCAATTGGCACCTTGCCTTTGACCGTGCGTGGTCCGTTCGCGACTACCTTGTAAGTAAGGGTGTAAACAAGAATCGTATTGCAATCGAAAGTTGGGGGCCAACAAAACCGCTCGCTACTAAAGCTGAAAGTCGCCGAGTTGATATCGTCGTCGTAGACGAGTAAAAAGGGTCTGGCACAAGTTTCTTCAAGGGACAGTCGCGATGCGACTGTCCCTTTTTATTCATTCGATTTGGGACAGTCCCACATCTGGTAAGATGCGCGTATATGGGAATTCACGATAGAGAATATGCAAGACCGGCAAGAGCACGGAAAAGTTTTGGTGGCCAAAAGCGTAAGAATTGGTCTGTAACTACTTGGCTGATAGTCATTTGTGCAGCATTTTATTTCATAGACCCATTTATAAATCATGTACTTAGAGACTGGCTTTATATGTCGACAGACCATGCCATTTGGGGTCTGCAGTATTGGCGATTAATCGGATTTCAATTCCTCCATGCGAATTTTCAACATCTCTTGTTCAACATGATTGGTCTCTTTTTCTTTGGCCCATTAGTTGAACAGTATCTTGGCGGAAAACGTTTCCTAGCGTTCTACTTACTCTGTGGTATTTTCGGAGCAGTACTCTATCTGATTCTAAATTTGGGTGGATATATCTTTGATGATTCGATACCTGGCTTACTCTTTAACGATACTGCAACGCCACTTGTTGGCGCATCGGCAGGCGTGTTTGGGATACTGCTTGCAGGTGCATTTTTAGCACCCAATGTAAAAGTGTTGGTCTTTTTTATTATTCCAATGCGGTTGTCAACTATGGCGTACCTACTTGTCGTTGTTGCATTGTTTACAGTTATCTTTGGCAAAAATAATGCTGGCGGTGAGGCGGCGCACTTGGGCGGCGCTGCAGCGGGCTGGTATTTTATTCGACATCCTCATCATTTAAATGGCTTCTTTGACTTTCTTGGGAAAGCAGATCCAACATCTGATCATTTTGCTTGGCGCGACAAAGGTGCTTCACAAGGCGATGTTGATCGAATCTTAGACAAGATTCACAATAAGGGTTTGAACAGTTTGAGCTCAAAAGAGAAAAAGATTTTGCATGACGCTTCAAGAAAAGGCCGCGAGGACAAGTAATTGCCAACGCCTTTAACATTTAATATACATCATAAAAGCAAGGAAAACGCTGCAAGAACTGGAACAGTGTTAACCCCTCACGGCACATTCAGAACCCCAGCTTTTATGCCAGTTGGCACGAGAGCAACGGTGAAGGGTCTGGCCCCGCATCAAGTTCGTGCAACCGGCTCAGACATTTTACTAAACAACGCATTTCATTTGATGCTTCGTCCAACTGATCAACGCATTGCTGAACTCGGTGGAGTACACAACTTTATGCGTTGGAACCGCCCAATTTTAACAGACAGCGGGGGATATCAAGCGTGGTCGATGGCAGACATAAATACGATAGATGAGGATGGCGTTACTTTTAAGTCAATCATAGATGGTTCTAAAATACGAATGACGCCAGAGCGCTCTATTGAAATACAAAACAATTTAGGCGCAGACATCATCATGGCTTTTGATGATTGCCCTTCAAGCGTAGAACCCCAAACACAAAATTTAGCTAGACGAAGGCATGCACTTACTACAAGAGATGGTGAGATGACAGAGAAACAGCATGCATCACGATTACGTCAATCATTGGATCGAACTGCTCGCTGGCTTGAACGGTGCGATGCAGCGCATCAGAAAAGAGATGTTCAATCCCTTTTTGGCATTGTGCAAGGCGGGGTGGATTTGGAATTACGTTCGAGAAGTGTTGAACAGGTCTGCAATGTTGATCTTCCGGGATATGCGATTGGGGGAGTTGCCGTTGGTGAATCGCCTGAAAAAATAGCAGAAATCGTAAAATTTACTGCAAAATTACTTCCTGAAGAAAAACCTCGATATTTAATGGGCGTTGGATATGAACGAGATATAGTCGCTGCTGTATCTGCTGGTATGGATATGTTTGACTGTGTCCTTCCAACGAGAAATGGTCGAAATGCACACGCCTTTACTCGAAAAGGCCCTTTAAACCTACGTAATGCCCATTTTGCAGACGATGTTGGGGTCATCGAAAAGGGCTGTACATGTGCTTCTTGCTCTTCGGGCAACAGTAGGGCATATCTTCGACACCTCTTTAAATGTAAGGAAATGCTCGCAGGAACCCTCTTGAGCATCCATAACATTCATCACTTCCAGTCGTTGATGATAGACATACGGCTCGCTATCGAAGATAATTCATGGTCTGCGCTTCCGAGACGGTGGCCAGTACTCACGAAGACCTAAGACCCAAGAGGACAATACTTTTTATGTTTTTACATCAAATTTCAAATGGAACAATTGTGCAAGTAGCGTGTGCGAACCCATTCGGGGATGAGGGAGCACAAGGAAGTGCAACAACAACTGTCGATGGCGCGCCCGCTGCAGGAGAGGAACAGTCAGCACCAATGTTATTTGGAGACAACTTTTTCCCCATGCTTATGTTGCTTCTTGTTGGCATGATTGTATTTAGTTTCTTTGGTGGGCGAAAGCAAAAAAAACGACGTGCTTCGATGCTTGACGCACTTTCGAAACGTGATCAAGTGCTTACTCGCGGTGGTGTTTTCGGAACTATCGTAGAAATTAAACCAGATCGAGTCGTGTTGAAAGTTGACGAATCATCTAACACAAGAATCACCGTTCTTCGTGATAGCATCGAACAAGTAACTGCCGATACATCTACGTAACTTTTATTTTTTATTCATCACTGTTCACTGACCCCACTTGGATCCTTACGTTATGCAGAATCTCCTCTGGAAGATCATCCTAATAGTTTTACTTCTCATCGGTTGCGTATTTGCAATCACGCCTCCTGATAAAAAAATTCGCCTCGGTCGAGACCTTAGCGGTGGCGTGAGTTTGATTTACTCCGTTCGTATGGACGAGGGCGTCGACCGACAAGCAGTTCTTTCTCAAACAATTGAAGTTTTGAAAGAACGAGTTAACCCTGACGGTGTGTTTGATATACAGATGACACCACTTGGCACAGATAGAATTGAAGTCGTTATGCCGTTGCCAAGCGCCGAAGTCAAGGAATTGGCAAATGTCTATAAGGGTCATCTTGATGATTTACTCGAAGGGGCACAAATCCGTGCGGGTTCACTTGATCAATCGCTTGCAGAGGGGAGTGCTGTTGCGATGTTTGGTGGAGAAGGTGCAAGGGGGACGCTTGTTGCTGACTTGCAGCGAATGTTTAACGAACTTGAGGGCGCAGCAGAGAGTCTTGAAGCGGACCCGACAAACGGTGCGCTCGAACAGCAAGTTGCCGATGCAGAAATAGATTTTGAGGATACGCGTGAGCAATTGCTCGAGATGAGTTTAAACAGAAACGAAGTTTCTCGCTTATTGCAACTTTCCCCGCAAGGTGAACCTCTAAGAGATGAAAATGGCCGTGTCATTCGTGATGAAAACACTGATGTAGTTTTACGTGGCGTAGCACCGAGAGATGTTGCATTTGCTGATCTTGAAAGTGGGTACCCTCATCTTGCTGCTGAACTCGGTGCTCTTATTGACTCATTTAATGATTATCAATACAAAAGAACTGGATTCGACGATCCAGAAGATTTGATACGGATGCTTCGAGGTGCTGGTGTATTAGATTTTAGAATTGCAGTCCAACAGGGTAAGGCAGAGGGTCTTGACGTTAACGATTTGCGTGAGCAACTTGCAGATGTTGGCCCAGACAACACAGACTCTCCTGTGGCTTCGTGGTTTCCGATTAATAGTTTGAAACAATGGGTCGAAACGCCTGCTCAACTTGCTTCGCTTATTGCTGACCCGCAAACCTTTCTTGCTTCTCGCTCATTAGAAGCAGCAGAATACGACGGTTCTGTATATCTTCTTCTGTACAACGATGATTCGAGAAGTATGACGCATCGTAATGGCAGCAAGTGGTCTGTTACGAGCGCGTACCAAACGGCGGACCAATTTGGTCGCCCAGCAATCGCATTTAGATTAGATGGTTCAGGTGGTAGCAAAATGGGTCGAATGACTGGCCCCCACGTCAATGAACCAATGGCAATCGTGCTTGATGGGCAAGTGTACACTGCCCCAAACTTGAATTCGCAAATTAACGGTCAGGGACAAATTACAGGTAGTTTCTCCCAGGATGAAATAAATTACTTGCTTCGAGTTCTTGCTGCAGGTTCACTTGAAGCGCGATTGAGTAACGATCCCATTGCAGTAAACATTATTGGTCCGTCCATTGGCGTTGATAACTTGAACCGAGGTATGAGCGCGCTTGGATGGTCAGTTATAGCAGTTATGATTTTCATGCTGTTCTATTACATGACTGCAGGACTCGTTGCAGACTTTGCCTTGCTTGCGAACGGACTTTTGATTTTCGGAATTATGGCACTCATTGATGGCACGTTTACGCTTCCTGGTTTAGCGGGCGTTGTCTTGACAATGGGTATGGCAGTTGATGCAAACGTTCTCATTTACGAACGTATCCGTGAGGAAATCAATGCTGGCGCAAAGGATTTGAGAGAAGCAATTCGTGAGGGATATAATAAAGTCTACTCCACGATTATCGATGCAAACTTAACCAACTTAATTGTCTGTTTTGTGTTGTATCGAACAGCGACTACCGAAGTTAAGGGTTTTGCCGTTACTCTCTCAATCGGTATTATTGCAACACTCTTTACTTCATTGTTCGTGACTCGAGTTATTTTTCAGTTGTATACCAATGTCTTTGGTATGCGGAAATTGCCAATGCTCCCAACAGTTGTTCCTGCTGTTGCGAGGATCTTGCACCCCGCTATTGACTGGGTGAACCTTCGAAAAATATTCTGGGTATTAAGTTTTGTTGTTTGCGGGCTGTCGATATTCTTGCTTCTTGGTCGCGGCGTGACAATGCTTGACACAGAATTCCGTGGTGGTGTGTCAATGACAATGCGAACGCTCGTTGTTGATGATGGACGATTACTTTTGGCACACACTGGAGAAGATTCAGTTGAATCTCGTGTGCATGCCATTGGCGCAGCTGCAACAGGTGACTCCCAAGAGGATCGTATTCTTGCTGAACTTGCGGGAGCGACAGTACTCACGATTGGCGAAGCTCAGATTGATGAAGCTGGGCGCGTTGTTTCAGACGGCTTCCAGGTCAAGGTTTCAAATCCGCCGGGCATTGAAGACGATGCAGTTGTTACTGCTACGGTTGTAGAAGCAATAACGGAAGCATTTGGTAAAGATCTCGATGTTCCACCCGCACTCGTCTTCGAAGGGTCGGGCACATCTTCATTTGAAAAATTTACTCAGCCAATTCCGCAAACGGTGAATACGATTGGTGAAGTTTTAGGTACGAACGCACGTGGTGACCTTTCAGATTACCGCGGCGGTGTACTGGTTCTGATTGAGGATATTACTCCTGCTGCAACAATCGAAGACATTTCAAAACGGATAGAACGAATGCGCCAGCAGCCAGAGTATGCAAGAGATGCCGGCGGCCGTGAAATTGAGATATTTGGCATCAAGCGCGGAACAGGTGATGGATACACTTCCGTTGCTGTAGCTGTTTACGATCCAGACATGAACTACTTCAAGAATAATCCTGAAGTGGTTGACGAACGGGTTGCGTCAAACGAATGGAATCTTGTTTCGACTGCGCTTTCTCAGCCACAGTCACTCGAACAAGTGAGTAGTTTCTCTTCCCAGATTGCTGAAACAATGAAGGCAAATGCAATTGTTGCTGTTATCCTGTCGTTACTCGGCATTCTTTCGTATATCTGGTTCCGGTTTGGTTCGTTGCGATATTCGCTCGCTGCTATTGTTGCGCTACTACACGATGTTCTCGTGACACTCGGTGCACTTGCACTTGCAGGGTACGTTGCCAACATCACATTCTTCAGCCAATCTTTAAAGATTGAAGCATTCCAAATTGATCTTGGCGTGATTGCCGCTCTCTTGACAGTGATTGGGTACTCACTGAACGATACTATTGTTATTCTTGATCGTATTCGAGAGAACCGTGGTAAGCGTCCTCTTCCAACTCAAGAAATTGTGAACAATTCTATTAACCAGACAATTAGCCGGACAGTGTTAACATCCGTCACAACCTTGATTGCAGTTGCCATCATTTACTGGGCCGGTGGTGGAGGTATTCGTCCGTTTGCATTTGCACTCTTGGTAGGCATATTGGTTGGTACATACAGTTCAGTTGCGATTGCAGCTCCTCTTGTGTTCAAAGGCCACTCGCCGAAGAAGACAACTGCACAGGAGTAATGACCGGCCACAAACTGTTGGCGCCCAAAGTCTATTCAGGGAGCATCGCGATTAGTCCCTAAGAGATGATGTTCAATTTCTTTAGCTTAAGTCTCGATTTTTGAGGAGTTTTCAAGAAAAACTTACTAAGTAACCGAACATATATATAGATGCCAAGGAGGGCTTCTATTATGTCCGGAACAAGCAAAGCTATTCTTTCAATTTGTGTTCTTCTTCTTGCCTCGCTCGTTGTCTACTATGGTATGACCCCGCCACAATTGAGCACCGCAGAGCCAATCGTTGCTCCTGAAAGACCATCTATGTTTGGTGGTGACCCAACTGACAAGTTGGCAAAGTTAGGGTTCCCGCCAATCGCAGCCGATTTGACTACAGAGCCAGCGAACGTTCCCGTGATAGTCATTGAAGAGGAGGTTGACTTGGCGGTTGTGGAGTCCTCAGATGAAGAAATGTCAACGTGGGAATCTAATCCAATCCTTGTCGATGAAAAAATAACAAAACTCTATGTCGTGCGAGATGGAGAAACGCTTGGAGAAATTGCTTCACGTGAACTTGGGAGTTTTAGAATGTGGGTAGAAATCGCTACCATTAATGGAATTTCTGATCCAAGCAGAATTATGCCAGGACGAACGTTGAAAATGCCTGTGCAAAAGATTGTAGCGCCGAAAATTGAACAAGCAAGCACCGAAGTAGATAGCAACATACAACATCGTGTTATTGAGGGCGAAACTCTAAGTTCAATTGCTGACGATTATTACGATGATGCAAATAAATACTACATCATCGCAAATGCGAACCCTTCGGTTAATCCCAATAGTTTACAAATCGGAGACGTCCTAGTTATTCCCGAGAACTAATTGGTTTGCTCATTGTGGTTACAATGGCACCATGCAATGCAAAAACTGGAAATTGTCAGGAAGTCGGGGAGAGGATATACATGGAACGACACATGAGACGACGGGAGTTCAACGAGGCACGGTGCTTCTTGGGCATGGGTTTAAAGGGTACAAAGATTACGGCATGTTTCCGTGGCTTGCTGAACAATTTGCACAACTAGGTTTTATAGCACATCGATTTAATTTTTCACACTCTGGAATGCTAGATGGCGATGGTTCATTTGTCCGACCTGATCTTTTTAAGGAGGCAACATGGAATACGCAGGTAGATGATTTGGTTGTACTTTGCGACACGTTTCGTGAAAAAAATTCACACCTATACGTGCTTGGGCATTCTCGAGGCGGGGTGGCTTGTTTGCTAGCAGCGGGAAGGGGGGCAATCGATGTGGATGGTGTGATGTCACTTTCTGCACCCTCGACGTGTAATCCACTTGCAGAGGAAACACAACGATTATTACTTGATCAAGGATACGTTGAGTCGCCATCTTCACGTACAGATCAGATGCTGCATATTGGGGCTAGCTTCTTGCAGGAACAACTTGATAACCCCGAATCCCATGATTTACTAGATATCATTTCGGGATACGATGCACCAGTTCTTCTGGTGCATGGTGAAGACGATGAAACCGTTTCGGTTATGTCTGCCGAAGAAATCGCAGCGGTTGCTATGCAGCCAACGTTAGTGCGCGTTTCCGATGCCAATCACGTGTTCAACACCCCAAATCCATTTCCAATCGATGGCACACCATCAACACAATTGCAAGCGGTTTGGGATGCTATTGAGGTTTGGTTGTAGCGAATCTTTCGTTTTTTAAGTTTACTCATTGACCCAAGTTAATGCTCGGCGTCAAAAAGTTCTTAAAGTTTGTCTTACTTCGTAGTTTAAGTTACATTTTATAAAGTAACAGATACGTTGTCGGTAGCATTTGTCTCGACGAGTGGCAATTCGGCCTTACGTTCATGAGCGGCTGATGCAATTTCGCCTTTATTGCCAACTTCGTCAACAGTCACTGCAACGTGCTTGGAGACACCGCGTTCTTGCATCGTAACTCCATACAGTTTGTCGCATTCCATCATAGTTCGTTTTTTGTGAGTGATCACAATAAAGTGGCTTCCGGTAAGGAAGTGGTGTAGTGAACTTGCAAAACGATGTGTGTTTGATTCGTCGAGGGCAGCATCAACTTCGTCAAGAATGCAGAAAGGCGAAGGTTTTGCTTTAAAGATACTTAGCAGGAGTGCAACGGCAGTCATTGCCTGCTCCCCACCACTTAACTGTGAAATGACGCGAGGTTGTTTGCCCGGTGGCTTGGCTTTAATCTCGATACCCGCTTCAAGGAGATCGACATTGCCATCTTCATCAGGCAACATCATAATATCTGCGCTTCCTCCGCCAAACAATTTTCGGAACATGCCTTGTGGTCCAGCGAAATGCTCCCGAATTAGATTAAATGTTTCTTCAAATTTGGTCTTGCTTTGTTCTTCAAGTTCCTTAATCAAAACGGAGAGCGATTCTACCGAAGCGTCAATGTCAATGACTTGTTGGGCAAGGTCGATGTTGCGCTCTTCAAGGTTAACTTCTTCTTCAATCGCGTCAAGATTGATGTTTCCGAGTTTCTTAATTTCATCGCGTAGGTATTCGCCTTCTTCTTCCATCTCTTCGCGATTTTCTGAAGGACGCGTATTAGGATTGGCCTCGCCACGCCATGCGTTGTACGCATTGCTTATGTCAAGTTCTAATTCCTCAAGGGTGCGGTCCTCAAGATTTTCTCGTTTGACTTCGGCTTCTCGTCTGCTCAACTCAAGTGCATGAAAGTTTCTGACGATTCGTTCGCCAAGTTCGCGAGTGGTTTGTAGCGTAATCGCTGCTTGTTGAACGTTTTTGTCTGCTGCTTCTATTGTTTCATTGAATGTGTCAAGTTCTTCTTGGCATTTTTGTGCAGATACTTTGCGTCGTTCGATTTCAGTTTGGCTGTCTTGCTTTGAAGCTTCAAATTGTTCAAGTTGCCCGAGTCGTCTTGCGATTTGATCTTGTAAAAGTGACCGTTGACTTCTGGATTCTTCAACTGCCGCATCGATGTGTCGGAGTTCTCTGCGATCTGCTTCATGTTTTTCGCCGACCTGCCCGAGGTCAACGCGAGCAGACGTAAGTTGCTCTGAAGTTAATCTGGAATGTTCAAGGCAATTGTCAAGGTTGCCTCGTTCTTTAGTGCGATCAGCGGTAAGTTGTTCGATAAAGGTGGATAGTTCGTTTGCTTCTTGTTCGGCAGATCCGAATTGCTTTTTACCCTCTGTGATTCGGGATTGTAGGTCTTCGCACTCTTCCATAAGAAGATGGATTTGTCTATTGCATCGGTGAACATCGTCATCAAGTCGTTGGAGGTGGTATTCGTGTTCGACAACGGAGTTTCTTGCCGAGCGAACTCTCGTTGCTGAGTCTCGTTGTTGCTGTTTCGCTTGCTCACTTTCATCGAGCAAGTCCCCGAGTTGGCCTTGCCTCTGGTCGATTTGTTTGTCTAGCGCAGTGCATTCAGTGGTTAACGCATTTATTTCAATTCTTCTTGTGAGCCAGCCCTTTTGGTCACCAGTGGTTGTTTTCCCGACAAACACTCTGCCATCTGATTCAAGTAGTTCCGCTGTCTTAGTTACAAAACGCCAATTTGGCATTTTTGATCGCAAACTCATCGCAGTTTGCATATTTGAAACGACGGCGGTTCTTCCGAGTACTTTTGCCGCCGCATGTTTTGCATGATTTGTAACTTGGATAAGAGAGAGCAGTGGAGTTGCTGGGTAATGCGCAAGGCATGCGTTGTCATTGGATGCATCAATTGACAATAATCCAACGCGACCGTTGACATCGGCAAGCGCTTCCTCAACTTTTGAAATAGCAGCATTTGATTCCACAAGAAGGAGTTGGACGTTTTGGCCAAGGGCAATCTCTACAAGATGTGCATCTGCGTGACTTGCATCGATGCCGTCTCCTAGCATTCCTTTTACTTGTGGAAATTTTTCTGGATTGTCGAGTACATGTTTAACAGCATCCGTCAATCCTTCTCTGGCGTGTTGCATCTCTTCGAGGAGGTGCAGGCGAGATCCGGATGCAGCGCGTTGATGACGCATTGTTTCCAGGTCATTTGCGAGTTCTTCTGCAAGTTCGCCTAAAGAGTGCGCAGCCTTGTCGTGTGTTTGCAAAACAGCTTCGTGTTGCATAACGGTACGTTTTGCTTCATCCAAAAATGTTGTTGTTGCTTGTCGATTCGCCTGTAGTGTTTTGAGTTCTGCTTGCGCTTCTTGCTTTTTACTTGTGGAACGTGTTTGTTGTTCGACTTGGCTGTTAAGACGTTCTCTAGCAGATTGTGCGATTGCATGAAGTTGGGATTGTTTGCTGCTTTGTTCTTCAAGTTCGTCTTGAATGTTTGAGAGTAGGTCTTGTAAATCGACAACCTTTTGTTGAAACGAGGCGTGTTCACTTGAGATGCGGTCAACTTTGCGGTCAATCTCGGCAAGTCGCTCCGCAGAAGCTGCAATTTGTTCTGAAGCGCCTTCGCGTTGCCCTAAAAGCGATTTTTCTCGACTTTTCAAGTCTTGTAACCGTGTTCGTTCATCATCCACCTGAAGTTTTGACTCTTGGATTGAGCGATCCATCATCTCAATCCGTTGTTGGGAGTGTCGGATTGTTGACTCATGTTCGGTGGACTTTTGTATGAGTACTTGATGATTTGATTGTAAATTGTGCCTGTCGACTTCTGCTTGTCGTTTCAAGTCTTCTTGTTCTACAACTAGCGCAGTAATCTGTTGTCGCTCTTTTTCAAGTGATGAAAGTTGGCTTGTCAGTCCGTGTAACTGCGTGTGGAGTTCATGGAATTGATCGAGGACAATGTCGGTTCGAATCGTGCGAAGTCGGCCATCAAGATCCTTGAACTTCCTAGCTTTTTCTGCTTGCCCGCGGATGGTTCGTAGTCGCCGTTCGGTTGAAGCAAGTTGTTCGCGCACGCGAACAAGGTTTACTTCCGTGCGTTCTAGTTTTCTTTCGGCTTCTTTACGACGAGTTTTAAAGCGCGCCACACCTGCGGCTTCTTCAAGAATGCCTCGTCGCTCTGCTGGGTTTGCTTGTAACATTGCAGCAACTCGACCCTGTTCAATAATTGAGTATGCATTTGTTCCTATGCCAGTATCAAGAAAGAGCTCGCGAATATCTTTGAGGCGAACTTTGTTTCCATTGATGAGGTATTCACTTCGCCCATCACGGTAGAGCCGCCTCGTAACACCAACCTCATCCAAGTCAACTGAAAGAAATCGTCTATCCGTGGGATCTTTTGCATTCGAGTTCGTGATGGGGTTGTCGAAGGTTAACGTGACAGTTGCGGCACCAAGGGGTTTACGCACCGCCGAGCCAGCAAAAATTACATCGAGCATGGCTTCTCCGCGTAAACTTTTTGCAGATCGTTCACCTAAAACCCACTTTATCGCATCGACTACATTTGATTTGCCGCAGCCGTTTGGTCCCACGATGCCAATAATCGGTTCGCCAAATTCAAACACAGTTGAATCGGCAAACGATTTGAAGCCAGCGATTGTAATTTTAGATAGCCGCATAAAAATAAGACCTCCTGTCTAGTGCCATGGCTTCATCCTAAAGCCATCCCCATTACGTGGGTTTGAGTCCTGCTGGGAACCCATACTAAAGGGTTAACATCGGTCATAATAACGAGAAAAAACCAATTACCCAAGCCAAAAACGTAGATAATTGCCCGTGAAGAGGTAAAAAAGAACGTTACGAGATCGGTATTTCCTCATTCGCTGACTTTTTTGGTGGTTCAATGAAACGTGGTGGCTCGGTTTCCTCTGTTTCGAGTGTGAAATCGGGCCTTGGTACAAACGAGGACTCTGATGTGAGACGTTTGATTGATGCAAGTAGTCGATCTTGCTCTACCTTGAAATCAGCATCGATATACTGCTGTCGCCAGATAGCGTGAAGGGCGCCGATTGTTCTGCTGTAACTTAAATCAAGTCCAGGTGCGGGTTCTTCTGGCGTGGACTCATGCGCGAGGAACATCGTAAATGTTTGAAGTTCGGGTGTTATGTTTTCAACGATTGTGGTTCCTTTGTTGGTGTCTTGATATCGCACAATGAGGTCGTCAGAATCGTCAGTAGAGTTTTTGATGAGAAGGTTGTTGTTCCAAGCCTGAAGAGTAAGCGGACGTGAGATTTCTATATCACCAGAAAGAATGATTTGAGGGAATCCCGTTTGTGTAACATAAATCATGTTGTATTCAGAAGGGACGTGGATTAAATCAAATTTTTCGGGAATAGAGTATATTCGAATCGAAGTATCGTTTCGTTCAACAAGCGCTTCAGCAGTTCGAAGTCGAACCTCTAAATCCTTGTCATTTAAAAGTGGCCTGAGCCCTTGCTCAATGCGGTAATCCATTGGCATCGTTTCAAGAAGTTCAATTGCATCAAGACGGCTACCAAGCGCGTTGTCAGAAGTCGCCTCTTCAAGCAAGAAAGGAACAACAATTGGGTCTTTGAGACCGCCTCCTGCGCGAAGTGCGGCAATTCGGGGAAGCATGTCAGGATGTTCGTAGAGTGGTTGGAGTACGCTGAGTGCTCGAGAGCCAAGCGCTCTCCATCTCCATGTAGCGGCGTCGGCGTTTCTTGGGCTAGGATCGGCAATGAGTAATCGCTTGATTGACATTGCAATGCCTTCTGGATTTTGTGAACGCATAGTGATATGAGTCATAATTTCCATAAAAGTCGGAACATCATCCTTCCAAGACGGGGGAATTCGTATTTCTATCATTTCACTACTAATTCCGTGGGCAGTTGGTCCGTCTTGCCCTTGTTCTTCTGGAAAAATGCGGTTAATTGCATTTTGAATTAAAGAGGCGCGTGCGTGACTTGGTTCGAAAAGAACGAGACGCATAGGCATATTGTGCAGTACTTCGCCCCCTTTAAGTATTCTTCCGGATGTTCGATGGACAGAATCAGAATTGATTGCGTTTGGTTCTGCGAATGGATTGATAAACACCGGACCAGAGGCGGCAGCAATTTCTCTAGACTGAGATTTGCCGGTTGTAAGATCGCCAGGCCTTAGAATGGTTGGTAGCAATTGGCCACCCTCTAAACTCACCGTACCGCTACTTGGTTCGGCATAGACGTGAACGTCAAAAACTGTTCCCCTGAGTGAGGGATGATCTTCTCGCATATTTGAACGTGATGGTTTTCTGCCAGATGCAGCTTGTGGGATTGCAGCTTCCACGATTACAACGGCGGTTTCATCAGAATTTAACAAATCGTTTGGTGAAACATGACCCCACCCGCGAGTAGACTCCCCGATTCCTCGCTTCGATAAATCTGCAACCATGTGTGCGCGAACTTGAGGAGGTATTTCACTTGATCCAGTTCCATCAAGGCCAACGACAAGCCCATATCCCGCAGCGATAACGGGCTCATATTGATCACTGTATTTGTCAGCATAGCCCATTAAAGCGACGTGTTGTTTTACGGTGCCACGAAGCATGCTCGGCACTTCACCATTAAACGATATTTTTGAGCGAACGGGCCTCGGTTTTTTGTCAGCGCGCTCGATGCTTGAGCAACAGGCAAGTGAAATTAGCAACAACAAATAGGCACAAATTCGCATCTTGTCATTGTACCTTGTCTTTGGCATTTAACACTAGGTTAAGTATCGAGATAAAGCCCTATTGAAGGCGGTATTGTTAGTTCCGTAGGCATGATTAGAGATGATTAAATACATAAAAATAGAGGTATTTTAATAAAAGGATTATTTGATATTATATTCGTAAAGAAAGACTTTAAGCTAGTTTCAGAAGATGTGGTTGCCCAAGAAAATAGTTTGCATAACATTTCGATTATCAGCGACCATCCATGTCAAGCGATATCGGAACACATGGTTCTTAAGATGTTCGAATTGAATGTAATACTATTAACGGTGTTATTGCCGGAGTTGGGGCAGTGGTCCCGTGCAATTTAGAGCCAAAAACAAAACGGTCAACTCTCAGTCATCGTGGAAGTCGCTTGGCTTTGATATACACTCAACGGAGTAAGAGTGTCCGTGTTTCAACAACTTTGAGTTGTTGAAACCAGTTGGGCTCCATTTAATCTATGAAAAAACAGTGTTTTTAGGTATATTTTATTGCAATGTCATAGAATTATGCCATTATAGTGGATAGATAATAGAGGTAATAAGAAGTTTGCACTTATATATATAGCTATGTACTAAGATTTGGAGAGTGATATGAAAATTTTAACGGTCATTACAGCAGTTAGTGCTCTTGGGTGTGCAGTTTCAAACCTAGATGCCGCACCACGAAAAGTGCTCGCTGAAAACTTTACCGCTACATGGTGTACCTATTGCCCCAATGTTGCCGAAGGTCTTATTCTGCTACAAAATGAGTTTCCTGATTCGATTTTTGCGATTCAAATTCACTGTATGGATGATTACGAAACCACTTGGGGAAACCAACGACAAAGCTTTTACGGTGTTGGCGGTTATCCTAATGTGTGGACAGATGGTATTTTGAATCAACCTGGTTCGTGGGGATCGCCAGAGGCTGATTACACGAAATTGCGTGAAGCGTATATGGAAAGACAATCAGTACCGACGGATGTAACTTTAGAAATGTGCGGAGAATCTGTAGATACCGATACATATTCTGTAAGCGTCACTGTTGGTATTGAAGCTGGTGGTGATGGAAAAGACTTGAGAATTCATTGCGCACAGGTTATTCATAACTATCCTTCTACTCCGAACTATAATTATGCGTGTTTCATGCAGTCGTTAAATGCGGACACTTCGCTCAAGAGCAGTGGCTCAACGACTATTGATTTTGTTTTTGATCTTGATAGCACGAGTATGGCACGATTGGATGATGTGAGTTTTATTGCGTGGGCGCAATCAACAAATAATTCTGGTCCTTCGGAAGTGTATCAAGCGGAGAAACATGCGTATGGGAGCTTGAGTTGTGTTTCAGGGGCATGTTGTATCGGTTTTGATTGTAGTACTAGTTCCGAGGACAATTGTATTGATAGTGATGGCGAGTATTTGGGTGATGAAACAGATTGTGTTGATTCCCCTTGCAACCCACCGCTTGTTATTGACTACCCATCTGGTCGTCCAAACATGATTGATCCATACGGTGGTACCTCGGTTCAGATTCACGTCACGGACGGTTACACTGCGCCAGCACCAGATAGTGGCACCTTGCACGTAAAAGTAAGCGGGATGTTATGGATGGAAATTCCACTTGTTGAAGGAATTGATTCTGAGTACGTGGGGACGTTCCCTTACATGGAGTTGGATTGCGGTGAACTAATTGACTGGTTTATTTCGTTTGACACCCTAAAGGGCAACGTTGTGGAAAGTCCAAGTAACGCGCCCGACGTGACTTGGAGTGGGTATGTTTATAGCGGGCAAGAGTCTTTATTTAACGACAACTTCCAGTCCGACTTGGGCTGGATTCCAATTGCAGCTGCTGGTGATGGAAACTGGGTGCGAGGGATTCCGTCAGGTTCTGGCGATGCTTGCGACCCACCCTCTGATGCCGATGGTTCGGGCAGTTGTTTTGTCACAGGCAACGGTGCAAACCATGATGTTGATAACGGCTTTACTATGCTGTACTCACCTACGATTCCTGTGGACCTGAGCGAAGCACCCGTGTTGAGTTATTATCGTTGGTATAGCAATGGTAGTAATTGCGGCGGTGCAAATATACATGAAGATGTAATGTTGGTCGAGATCTCCGCCGATGGCGGAAACTCAGTTGTGCCACTTGAAGTAGTTGGTCCAATGGGCGACGACGCAGAGGGCGGATGGCGTTACGTTGAGTTTAACCTTATAGAAGTACTCGGTGACACTGGCATGGTTGACCTTCGATTGTTGTTTACTTGTGCTGATGATTTTGCCCCTTCGATAATTGAAGGCGGTGTGGATAGCGTGAAAATTACAAAACCGTACTGTGATCCGCCTCCGGCTTGCCTTGCTGCGGACATTGATAGCAATGGTGTGGTAGGCGTGGCAGACTTGCTTGCTGTGATTGATCAGTGGGGTGGATCTGGCGATGCAGATGTGAACGCTGATGGAATCGTAGATGTGGGTGATTTACTTGCAATTGTTGATAGTTGGGGACCTTGCCCATAATTAATTAGCCCAGGGCTAATTAAATATTGCCTATCTTCCCAAATTGGAGGAAATGTCCAATTCTTTATTGCAAGAAACATGAAACCTGTCACTATTAAAGGCTGTATATAGAGATGTATACAATTTTTTAATGGAGAGGAACCAAAAAAATGCATTTTAAACACCTTCTGATCTTGTCGGTCACTTCACTCATTGCTGCGGCTAGTTATGCGGCATCAGATTTGACGCCTTCGCAGGCGATGAATCAGATTCGCAAAGACCATCCGAAATTAATGACTGTCAATCGTTCTGGGAAAATTCATAAAATTGTTGATAAGGAACTTGCAACAGGCAGAACACCAATTGCTTCAGCAGAAAACTTTATTTCAGTTTTTTCAACTGCACTCGATGTAGATGCCACTGAGTTCGTAGAACGTGGTCCATTCCAAGATAA
>PVBE010318276.1_pt1 | contig 42327 bp, 46 predicted proteins | sample 1631181 | NCBI WGS metagenome assembly PVBE01 (sample SAMN08397723, study PRJNA350692) | Marine metagenome, whole genome shotgun sequencing project. | isolation source: water | place: Pacific Ocean | collected 2012-04
GCCGCGCTGCGGACTCAAGCTGACGCGGAAGTACCCAAAAGGCCCTGAACTCGGCCTTCACCGAATTCAGGGCCTCTCGAACAGTTCGGTGCGTTCCGTAGAGTTACGCCAAAACTACTGGTTTAATTTTGCGCGAGCCCTAAGGGCGCTCCATCTGGCTGAGGGCGCTCCATCTGGCTGAAGGCTCCCCATCTTTCTGAGCACTCTCGCGTGCGGCGCTCAGGTCGCTGGACAGCTGCCGCCGTCCACCATCAGCGTATGCGCGGTGATGTAGCGAGCGTCGTCGGAGAGCAGGAAGCGGGCGGCGCGGCCGATGTCCTGGGTCGCATCACCGAGACGGCCGAGCGGATTGCGACCCAGGATGCGGCGAGCCATCGCGGGATCCTTCTCGAAGGCCAGCTCCATCGCGGGCGAAGCCGCGAGCGGTGCCAGGGCATTCACGCGGATGCCCTCCCGACCCCACTCGCGCGCGAGTGCCCGGACGAAGCCACGCTGGGCCGCTTTGACTCCGGCATAGGGCGAGAGCAGCGCCTTGCCTTCGAAGCCCGCCTCGGAGGTCAGGACGAGAAAAGCGCCTCGCCGCTCGCGAAGCAGCGCATAGCCCTTGCGCGCCAGCAGGTAGGCACCGCGCAGACTGACGTGCACGTGGTCGCGCAGCACTTCGAGTGAGGCGTCGGCCAGCTGCCCGGGAATCGGAGACAGGCCGCTGATCGCGTTGTGCACGATGCCATCGAGTCCGCCACTGTGCCGAACGATGCCATCGATCGCGGCTTCAATGGATTCCCGATCTGCGGCATCACATTGGACGAAACGACCGCGGCCCCCCGCCGCATCGACCTCCCGAGCCACGTCCTCCCCTTCCGGCTTGCGCCGAGCCGCGATCCAGACCTCCCAGCCGGCCTCACCACAGGCGATCGCGATGCCCCGACCGACACCGCCTGTCGCACCGGTGATGAGGATCGTCTTGTGTTCTGCCGTCTCTGCCGTCATGCCAGGGACCTTCCACCGTCGGCGGCGACCACGCGGCCCGTGACGCCGCACGCATCGGGTGAGAGCAGGAGTCGCAGCGCACCCGCCACCTCCTCATCCAGGCGTCCGGGAAAAGCATCGAGCGGCGGCGGCGGCGCGATCACGGTCTTTCCGACCAGCGGGATTGGCGTCGTCACCGCGTTGGCGCGAATCCCCCGCGACCCCTCGGACGCAGCCAGGGAGCGCAGCAACGCGACCACCCCATCAGCGATACTCATCTCGGGGGTCCAGCCCGCCGCATCGAGCGCCGCCGGTGTCTGCACCAGGGCCACGATCGCACCGCCCTCATGACAGCGGCGCGCGGCCGCACCGAGTGCTAAGTTCCAGAGCAGGTAGGGGTGCTCGAAACGCCGCAGCCAGGCATCGTGTTCCTGTTCGACGAGCACACCTTGCGTCGGTGCGGCGTTCCAGACCGACACGATGACGCGCGAACAGTCCGGGACCCCTCCGACCTGCGCACGCCAGGCTTCGAAGGATTCCGGCTCATCCAGCGCGGGAAGAGCGACGAGCTCCGCCGACAGCTGGTCGCCGAGCGACTGCATCGAGGGGGTGTCGGTCGCGAGCAATATCGAGCGTTCCGTATCCAAGTTGATCCTTCGAAGTTCGTCGAGATCACTGCGGCGCAGCACATTGTCGCCCGGCGTTGGGCCCATCCCGCCCAAAGAGCGGACACGACCGATTGACCGACGGTGGGTCGAGCCACGATACTACCAGCCGATCGAGATTGCGACGTCCGTTTGGGGCGATGCCCTCCGAACTCGAACATGGGAAATGACATCGATGGCCCTCGACCCGACTCCCCTGAACAATCGCGTCGCGATCGTAACCGGTGCGGCCTCGGGCATCGGGCGCGCGACCGCCAGCGCGCTCGCCGAGGCCGGTGCGGCCGTAGGCGTAGCGGATCTGAATCTCGACGGCGCGGAGGATGTCGCCGACTCGATTCGAGCTGCGGGCTTCCGGGCCGAGGCGCTGCTCGTCGATGTCGCGGAAGAGGATTCGATTGCAGCGATGGTGGCTGAGGCGGTGCAGCGCTTCGGCGGACTCGACATCCTGCACAACAACGCGGCGGCCTCCGGCGCCGAGATCGTCGGGCGAGACGGCGAGATCACCGAGCTCGATGTCGAAATCTGGGACCACACCATGCAAGTCAACCTGCGCGGGCCGATGCTCGGCTGCAAGCATGCGATTCCGCACATGCTCGAGCGGGGCGGAGGCTCGATCATCCAGACCTCATCGGCATCCGGATTGCGCGGCGACCTGGCCCGGGCAGCCTACGGATCCTCCAAGGCCGGCCTCGACTCGCTGACTCGATACGTCGCGGCTCAATACGGAAAGCAGGGCATCCGCTGCAACTCGATCGCGCCGGGTGTGATCTCGACACCCGCATTGGAGGACAATATCCCGGCCGAGGCGCTCGATGCCTATCTGCGCAGCACGCTGACGCCGCGTCTAGGTCGCCCCGAAGACATCGCGTCCGCGGTCGTGTTTCTGGCTTCGGACCAATCGGCTTTCATCACGGGACAGGTGCTCTCGGTCGATGGCGGAACCCTCTCGCAGCATCCGAGCGTCCCCGCCCTGCGGGAGCAGATGCCATCAGATTGATCGGTCGGCGGCGCACATGTTCTCCTATTATTGTTTGGCTGGGGGGCGAGGTCGCAGCGCCGAAGCAAACTCCTGAATTCGATGGAAAACCCATGGGCAAGAAGACATTCGACGAAATATTCGAACGCTACACGACGGCCGTGACGGCAACGGACGTGGACGCCATCCTTCGGCTCTACGCCAGAAACGCGAGCATCGAGATTCCCGTCGGCGGTCCGCTCGCGACTGGCATCGATGCGATCGAGACCTTCTACCGCGACAACGAGCTTGCGGAGTCGCTCAGGGTCGTCGGTCCAGTCTGCGTCGCGGGTTGCGAGGCGGCCGTCCCGATGCGGGCGCGGGTGCGGCGCGATGGTGTCTTGACGGAGCTCGACGTGATCGACGTCGCCCGGATCGACGCGGCGGGCCAGCTGCTGTCGATGCGCGCATTCTTCGACCTCGAAGGCGGGCGAATCGTCGAAGAGCGCTGACCGCGCCGACGCGGCTCCCACACTCCCACGTCGGTGAGATCGCACCCTGGCTTGGACCAGGACCGGGTCAGAGCGTGTTGAAGCCGTCGATGTAGCGACCGGCGGTTGCCCCACCGTCGACCGGCAGGTCGATCCCGGTGACGTGCAGGCTGGCGTCCGAGGTGAGGTAGAGCACCGCGTTGGCGATGGCTTCCAGGGGCATCGTGCCCGGGATCCCGCGATTGTTCGTGTAGAATTCGACCTGATCTCGGAAGCCGTCCATCTTCTCGAACCAGGGTCCAAACATCACCGGGTTGCCTCCGGCCGGGCAAACACTGTTGACACGGATGCCATCGCGACCGAGTTCGAGTGCGGAAGCCTTCGCCAGCCCCCGGAGAGCCCATTTCGAGGTGGCGTAGGCCGTAACGCCATTCATGCCCAGCATGCCATCGATCGAGCTCACATGGACGATCGACCCAGCCTGTTGCGCCTTCATCGCTGACAACACGGCTCGCGTGCCGAGGAAGGGACCGAAGGCGTTGACGTTCATGATGCGTTGGAAATCGGCCGGCGCAGTGTTCTCGAGAGACCCCATGTGCAGCACGCCAGCGTTGTTGACGAGGACGTCGATCTGCTGGTCCGCAGCGAGCGTCTCGTCGACGACGCGCGCCCAGTCGGCTTCGCGCGTCACATCGAGCAGGGCGAAGCGCGCGGCGGCGCCGAGCTTGTTCGCCGCCGCCTGGCCTTCATCCTCGAGCACGTCTGCGAGCACGACCCGCGCCCCGGCGGCGACCAAGCGCTCGGCGATGACGAGGCCGACACCCCGCGCGGCGCCCGTCACGATGGCGACTCGAGCTTCCAGTTCCCGCATCCTTCGACTCCTGAATTCACGCGCAGATCGGATCGCTGCACGCCCGCGACAGGCTAGCAATCTCTGTGCGCGCCGCCGCGGTGCCTCGAAGGCAGCGACTCTCCGCATGGGCGCGATCGCCCTTCACCCAAGACTCCTGGCCTGCTGAGTGCGAGAGTCATGGTTCGTGATGTCGACTTCACTTTGTGTAGTGCTGATCCAGGAAACTCCGCAACAGGTTGGCCCAGCGCCGAAACATGCGACGCGCATCCGCCGAGTTGGTTGCCCGGTTGCGCCACGAAATGCCGTCGCTCGCGCTGCGAATCGCCTGCCGATCGGCTGCGCGGCCGATGATGTCACCACTCACCGAATCGTAGAGCTCGAGATAGAGGGTCGCCGCACCCGCCGACGTCTTGACGCGCTTGAAAACGCTGAAGTCCGCATTCGGGTCGATGTAGGCCTTTGCGACCTTGCTGTTCTCGACGCGCTCCAGACCATCGAAGCTGACCCCGGCTTCGACTTCCTCGGCCTGTGCCGTCGAAATGCCGACGCTGATCAGCACCAGAGCCACCACCGTCCCCGCGGCACCGAATCCTACGAGCCTGGCCGCGTAGCCATCGTCGTTCCTCATCGCAGTCCCCCAGCAAATGGATCGTATCTGGGCCAACGGTCTGCCCGATTGCGGACCTGCCGTGCACAGGCCTCACGACTATGTTAGACCATCGAGGACCCACGAGTCTGCGCGGCAAAAGGCGTATGTGGCCACAGGGAGACGACCCGCTGGCTGGGAGAGGGGGGGGGAGGAAGCGGAGCTTCCGAGTAGCGGAGCTTCCGAGTAGAGCAGAGCTTCCGACAAGCTGAAGGAAAGACACAGAATGAACGCTGCCGAGGAAGCCCTGGCACACTGCCATATCACCTCACTGCTCTCGCTCTACTATCAAGCGCTCGACGTCGGCGACTTCGACACCCTCGAGACTGAAGTGATGGCGAAGGATGCAAGCTGGCACGTAATTCAACGCGCCAGTCGCGGGCGCGTGGAAGACGGAGCCTCCGGGCGAGACGAAGTGCTCGCCTGGTTCAAGCAGATGTTGTCCGGTGACGTGACGATGAGCGAGGGCACCGTCCGCCACTTCCTGAACACCCACGTGATCCGTGTCGCGCCCGACGGCCTCAGCGCCCAGTCGACCAGCCATCTCCAGGCGGTCGACACCGCGACCATGGCCAACCTCGCCAGCGGCTTCGCCGAGGCGGAGCACGTTCGCACCGAACACGGCTGGCGGATTCGCCACTACAAGGTCGAGGAGCGCATCACCGACAAGGATATGGAGGCCTACCGAGCGACCTTCGATCTCGAGTACGAGTAGCGAGCCTCGAGCCGATCGCGACCGGGTCCCCGATGCGGGTGGCCCTCGCTTTCGGTGCCTCCTATACCTCTTCGACGGCCCGCCGCATCTCGAAGTCCTACGCTCGGCGACGGCTGGAATTTCGGGATCAGATCAGTCCATTCGTTGGGATTCGTTGGGAGAAGCTTGAATGAAGCCGGTCGTATTGGTGCATGGGGCCTATCACGGCGCCTGGTGCTGGAAAAAAGTGGAGCAGGGACTGCGGGCGACAGGCATCGACGTCGTGAGCGTAGACCTACCCGGGCATGGCGAGAGCAGGGAAGCCTTGACCGATCTCTACGGCGATGCATCGAAAGTGCGACAGACCCTGGTACAGATGGCATCGCCGCCGGTGCTCTGCGGCCACAGCTACGGCGGCGCCGTGATCACTGAAGCGGTGGATCAGCCTGAGCTGGTGGATCACCTGGTCTATCTGGCGGCCCTGGTGCCCCAGGCTGGTGAGCTGGCGGCGGAAAACCTGCCCGAAATCCTCGATGCACCCATCTCGGCCGCTCTCCAGACCAATGACGACGGCACATTGGGGATCAACGCCGAGAGGGCGGCAGAATGCTTCTACCATGATTGCACACCGGAAGAGGCCCAATGGGCGGTCTCGAAGCTGGAAAAGCAATCAGCATCCCCGTTTGTGCAAAAACTGAATCACGCGCCCTGGCAAGTGGTGGAGAGTACGTACGTGGTGTGCACTGAAGATCGTGCAGTGCCTTTACCAGTCCAGGAGAGGTTGTCCGCGCGCTGTCGGCACAGCCTGCGGATTCGCTCCAGCCATTCACCGATGCTGAGTCAACCCGAAACGATCGTCGAGCTGTTGACACGGCTTTCGGGTAGCTAACGTGTTTCCGCTGGGCCCTCTCGAAATCGAGCAGATCGCGGTCCGGGGTACCGTCTTCGATGGGTTCGTGCAGCCACTGGAAGCATTGATTCCGGTTCTGGAACACACAGCGACCGCCGCACAGGAGCAATGAGAAATGGCAGAGCTCGACCTCCTGATCAAGATCGTGGAGCTCGATCTCGAATCCGATCGGCTTCACGACCTGCACGCCGAGATGCCCGAGCGCGAAGCGCTGCGGCAATCCGAAGTCGAGCGTGCCGCATTCGCGCGTGAACGCGGTGACATCGCATCGCGACACGCGGAGCTCGCCGAGCAGGAAGAGACCCTGGGCAGCGAGGTTGCGATCGTGGCCGCCAAGGCAGCGGAGGTCGAGAAGACCCTCTACTCGGGATCGGTCACGGTTGCAAAGGAGCTCGCGGCGTATCAGGAAGATCTGCGGCTCTTGAGGGTGCGCCAGAACAAGCTCGAAGAACGGGAGATGGAGCTTCTCGAGGCGATCGAAGCGGTCGATGAGGAGGAAGCCAGGGCCCTGGCCAGCGACTCCGGGGCGGTGGCCGAATCTCGTGAGCTCGAAGAGCACATCGCCACCGCCGAGGCGGAGATCGCGGAGTCACTCGCCAAGCTGGGTGCCCAGCGCGCCACGCTGATTGCCGGTATCCCCGCCTCGGTGCTCACCAAATACGAGGCCCTTCGCGAGAACCCGCGGCTCGGTGGTCGCGCGGCGGCGCGCCTCGGCAAAGGAATCTGTGAGGCCTGTCGGGTGAAGCTTCCCGTGCTGGTATATCGCCGTATGACGGAGGAAGCTCCGGACGCGCTGATCCAATGCAGCGGCTGCCGGCGCGTGTTGGTCCGCTAGGGAGGCCGGCGCCAACAGGACTCGGACCGGAGCCTCCAGATCAGGATCGCTACCGCCAGGAACAAGCCGAATTGTACCAATCCAGCGCGCCAGCCAGCGCCAGAGGGGCTCGAGAGATTCCAGATGAGATGGCTGAAGGCTACGTAACAGGCGTAGCCCGTAGCGGCTGGCCAGATCCATCGCAGGTTCTTCCAGAAGGCCCAGCTCGCGACGCCAAACAGCGCCCAATGCAGTGGCGCCGTCCAGAGGGCCGCTGCTGCGCGAACCTCGAACCCGAACCAGATCTCCCGATCTCGCACTTCTGGCAGCAACAGGTCGCGGGAAACGAGAAAGACGACCGTGAAGGCGCAGAACAGGGCCATCGCGATCGACGCTGCAGGGCGAGGGCTACTTCGCGGAGCGGCCATGACTTTGAATCCTATCTGCCCCAGATCGAGAGATCGGGCCCGACCCCCGCACTTCGAGGCAGGAGCAGGCAGGCCCCGAAGCCGACGCCGAACATCACGAGATTCCCGAACAGGGAGGTGTAGTAGAGATCGAAGGGCACGCTGAGGCTCTCCGGAAAGACTCCCAGCGTCCACAGCGTGAAGGTCGCGGAGGCGACGACGCCACACCAGACCGCGCGGGCATCCCCACGCCGCGTGAAGAAGCCAATCAGATAGATGCCAAGCAGACCCCCGCCGAGCAGGGAAGTCAGGCGGATCGAGATGTCCTGCAGGCTCGGGCCCTTCGCCTCGAGCATCAGGACGGCACCGCCGAGCATCGCCAGCGAGGCCAATCCCGCGACGGCCCAAGCGACGTGAAGGTAGTGGCGATCCTCCCGGTCCCTGACCCAATGTCGTTTGTAGATGTCCGCGACCCAGACGGTCGAGATCGCGTTGATGCTCGAATCGAGAGATGACATGCCGGCGGCGAGCGCCGCGGCGACCACCAGGCCCGCCACGCCGTGCGGGAGATACTGGAGCACGAAGAACGGCACGATGCCCTCCGGCTTGAGGGAGCCATCGAGCATGGCTGTCACCTCGGGCTCTGGGAAGACCTGGAAGAACGCAAACAGCGCCGTTCCCAGGAACATGTAGAAGAACCAGGTCGGCAACCCGACCAGCACCGCCGTCCACATGCCTCGACGCGCCTGGCGCAGCGATGCGGCGGCGCAATAACGCTGGATGTAGTGCTGGCTCGTGGCAAAATCGGTGAGAAAGAAGTTGAGGCTCATCATCAGCATCAGCGGAATCGTCTTTTCAGTGAAGTCCAGCCCCCAACCCGTGCGAACCAGCTGCCCGTCGACGAGATCACCGATCGCGAACTTATCGTGTGCGGCCGCGATCTCGAGAATCTGACCCAGACCGCCCGGCAGCAGGTGGATGATCGTGCCCAGGCACAGCAGGCTCCCGAGGATCAGGACGATCGTCTGGATCACGTCCGTCCAGATCACGGCGTCGATGCCGCCAAAGATCGTGTACAGCGCGACGAAGCTGCCAGCAGCGAGAATGCAGATCGTCTCGTCGATGCCCGTCAACGAATGCAGCATCAGCGCTACCAGGTAGAGAATGAAGCTCACGCGAAGCAGCTGGGAGGCGATGTAGGTCGCCGCACCGTAGACGCGGACCGAGGGCCCGAAGCGTACCTCCAGATATTCGTAGGCCGTGAGCGCCTCACCGCGCCGAAAGAAGGGGATGAACAGGATCCCCGCGATCGCAGCGGCGACCGGCATGAAGGCGTAGGGGAGAAAGCGCAGCCAGTAGGTCTTGAAGGAGTCGGCTGGAAGCGAGAGGAAGGTGATCGAGCTGACGGCGGTGCCGACCATCGAGAGACCGATCGCCCAGCCCGGAAACCGGCGTCCTCCGACAAAATACTCCTCGGTGTTGTCGTTCCTGCGGGCGAAGACGAGCCCCATCGCGATCATGCCCACGAGATAGCCTGCGACGCAGAGCCAATCGAGCCAGTGAAGGGTCATCAGTGAAAGGTCATCGGTGAAGGGTCAACGTGGAACGAGTTGGGGCAGGACGTCGCTGATCGATCCGCGCAGAAGACAGTCCGCGATCGCGTCCATCTCGGTGGCTTGCGCGTTCAAGATCACGATCCGAGCCCCGTTCTGCTCGGCGGTCGGCACCATCGCGGCCACTGGATAGACGCCGAGGGTGCTTCCGATGGCGAGCAGCAGATCGCAATCTCGAGCCGCAGCCTCGGCGCGTTGCAGATCGCGGGCGACCAGCCCCTGGCCAAAGGAGATCGTGGCAGACTTGAGGATCCCACCGCAGCTTCGACACGGCGGGTCGTCTTCGCCGGCGACGACGCGATCGAGCGCGCGTTGCATCGGAGCTCGCTCGGCACAGCCAAGGCACTCGACCTCTTCCAGCGTGCCGTGGATCTCGACGACGCGACTCGGGTCCGACCCCGCCCTCTGATGCAGCCCGTCGACGTTCTGGGTGACGAGGGTCTCGAGCCGTCCCGCGCGTTCCATGTCCACCAGCGCCCGGTGGCCGGGATTGGGTTGCTTCTTGTTGCGCTCGGTTTCCAGTCGCCAGCGCCAAGCGCTTTTGCGGACTTCGGGCTCGGCGACGTAGATCTGCAGGGTCGCCATCTTTTCCGCATCCGGATCCCGAGTCCAGACGCCCTGCGGACCGCGAAAATCGGGGATGCCGGAATCCGTCGAGATGCCGGCGCCGGTGAGCACACTGACAACCCGCGCCGCCTCGATCCAGGATCGCGCTCGCTCGATGTCGTCCGCAAGGCTCATCTCGGACTGCCTCCTAGCAACACGAGCCACCACTGGCTTCGCCACTGCGCCGGTCCCGCCACGGCCCCATGTCGAGGAAGAGTCCGCGCTGGGCCGCGGCGCGCAGGGCACGCCACGGATCCAGGACCCAAGGCCCTTCGCGCAGGATCGTGAGCTCGACGCTTTCGCCCTCGGCCAGCTGGATCTCTCGATCCCCATCAAAGGCGAGCAGGCCCGGGCCACTCCATTCGACGGGTGTAGCGAGCTCGACTCGCTCGACGGAATCGATGCCCACGGTTTCAAAGAGCCCGGGCGAGATCGGCGCGCGCAGGGTCTTGCCCGTATGCGCCGGGTCGGCACCGGGGCGGGTGCGCACCTCGACCCCGAAGTCATCGGTTGCGTCGCAGGGCATGACGAGACCACCGACAGGCGAGAGCCCCACGCCGCTCGGCTCGGCTCGCGTCAGCAGAATTCGGGCCAGCTTGCTGGGATCAACCTGAAGCAGGCTTCCGATGTGATCGTTCACCAGAAATGCGGCATCGATCAAGGCCATGCTCTCGAGCCCATCGTCGCGGCAAATCCGAATCATCTTGGCGCGACTCGCGGCTTCCTTTCGCGGCAGGCGTCCCGCGGCGACCAGGCCGGCCGCGGCGCCCGCCGCCGTCGCTTCGACCTCGAAGGGGAAGACGTTGTTGGTTCCAGTGGAGAGCGGCAGGAGCACCACGTCGGGCCAGGCCAGACTGATGGCGCGGCTGGTTCCATCGCCACCGAGAGCGACCAGCACGCTGCAGCCCGCTTCGCGCATGGCACGGGCCGCATTCTGGCTGTCGATGCCGTGTCCAGTGGTCTCGAGGTCGAGGATCTCACACTCGATGGGGAGCTGTAGGGCCTCCACTGCGCTGGTCGCAATGCGAAAGGCGTCGCGAGAGAGCAGCGCCTTTTCACATCCCGCGGCCGCAGCACCGACGACGATGCGGGTCACCTGATTGCGTTTGTCGTCGATGGTCGAGGTCCCGGCGCGTGCGAAGAGCCGCCGGGCGTCGCGACCGGAATGCGGGTTGATGATGATTCCGAGACTGCCTTGGTGGGCCATCGCCCAACGCTATCTCGCCCCACAGCTCTTCGCGAGGCAAGCACCGGGGACTCTCCAACTTTCCTGCTCCGGATGAAATCCGAGCGATCGGGCCCACAGGCCCGGCCGCTAGGGTCTGTCGCGGGGGGGACCCGTCGCGATTCGATCCGCCATGCTGCGCACCATGCGCACCGCGATGGCCGGATTACAGGTCACCAGCTGCTCGAGTTCTGCCTCGTTGAAGAGGCAGCACCAGGTCGGCCCCAGAGCGCGCAGGGTGGCTACGCGACGGGCGCCGGTGAATGTCGAGATCGTCCCCAGGAAGGTGCCCTCGCGTGATTCGACGGCGACCTGGACATCGTCGATCTCGACGGCGAGGTGGCCGCGCAGCAACAAGACGGTGTGTTGCGCGGGGTCCGTGAGACCCGCGATGGTTTCGCCGTCCTCGATCTTCACGAAATAACGATCGAATCCGTCTCCGCGACAGACCGACGCCCAGAGCGGGTCGACGAGATCTTCGATCAACGCCGCGATCTCGACGGGATCGGCCGAATCCCGACGCGTCGCAGCGATCGTCTCGCCGCCGAAGCCGTGGCCGCCGGAGATCGCGATCGCGCGAATTCGAGCCAGGACCTCACCCGTGCCGCCCGGACGACGCGCGGGATCGATGTGGAGCATGCCCATGATGATCTCTTCGAGGGGCGGCGGGCAGTCGAGGGCGATATCGGAGAGGCGCTTGAGGCCATAGATGTTGCCCTGCTCTTCGGTGCGCAGCACGTCCTGGCGTTTGTTCAGGTCGATCCCCGTGAACAGCGCCCATGCGGTGGCGGCCAGGCCCCAGAGATCCGTGCGCAGATCGAAAGATTGGACCGCCCCGGTCGCCTGCTCCGGCGCACGGTAGCCGTGGGTGCCCAGACCGATCGAGAGCTGTCCCTGGTGGAGGAGCTTCTTCGACATGCGCGAGGAGTGGGAGACCCCGAAGTCGGTGAGCACATAACCGCCGTTGCCGTCGAGCAGCACGTTGGACGGTTTGACATCGAGATGCAGCACAGACGCGCGATGGGCTGCACCCAGAGCCTGCATCAGGTCCGAGAGCAGCCGCCAGGTCTGCTCCACCGAGAGGCGGCCGAGGAATGGCCAGGCATCCGCCAGGCTTCCGGCGGGAAAGTACTGAATCGCGGCAAAGCAGGTCTCGCCGTCGATATTCCAGTCGTAGAGCTTGGGAATGCGATCGTGCCGAACCGCGAGCAGAGCCGCGAGCTCCCGCTTGAGCGAGTTCCGCGCCTGGGGGTCATTCGGTTTCGCCATCACCTTCAGCGCGACGAGCTTGGGCGGAAGCTCCGGATCCGGCAGCTCCGACCCTTCGAGACAGCGAGCCACGAATACCGATCCGAATCCGCCGCGACCGAGCCGACGAAGAACCCGGTAGCGAAAGCGCGCGCAAAGCTCGTCGCCCGGCTGGGGGGGGCGGACGCCGTCTATGCCCGGGTCGCTGCCAGCCGTCGCCGTGCGGTCGGCAGTCGGATCTTCAGCGACTTCGGAGGAGTCGGTCAGCACCGTGCACGGTGCGCCCTTGGGGGTGCTGGACTCGTGGGAGACGGCCAATACTTCTCCAAGGTGATTTCGGGCTCCAATGGGAGCGAGATCGTTGGAGATCGTTATCGGTCGGTCGGGCGTCCGGCCTCAGATGAATCGATGGGTTTACCACGCGGGCATCTCGGCTCGGCTGGCGTCTCAGGGAATCCTGCCTTCCGCCTGCTTGCGAGCTGCCGCTTCTCGTTCCTCTCGAAACTCGCGAATCCCGCGCGGCACGAAGCGCAGCGAGAAGAGCAGGGTGACTCCGAAGAACACCCGGTTGAAAGTCTGGTGCTTCAGCATCTCCGGATCCGTCGTGATGAAGCCGTCCCAGAAAAACCAGAGCATGAAGCACACCATCAGGACCGGAAGAAAGAGAGGATGGTAGAGCGGGTTCGGCGGCGGGCCGCGGCGGGCCGCGGCGCTGGGCGCCTCCGCCGTCGAATCGGACCCGGTCGCTGAAGGTTCGTCCTTCGTCATGGCGGGTAGCATAGCGTGCGCTGGACCCGCAGCGGCTCGAATCGGCGAGTTTCTAGCCTCGCCACACCACGCCACGCCACGCGGAGTCCGAAATTCATCAGCAGCTGGTAACGAGCAGGCAAGCGGGCTGGGCTTGGGCTATTGGACCCGGCTGCAGTGGGTAGAAATCTTGGCACAACAGAGCAACTACATCACTCGAGGCGGCTTTCGGAAGCTCGAGACCGAGCTGGACTGGCTGTGGAGGCAGGAACGCCCGCGCGTCACCGAAGCCGTCGCCATCGCGGCCGCTCTGGGCGATCGCTCCGAGAATGCCGACTACATCTACGGCAAGAAACGACTGCGGGAGATCGATCGCCGGATTCGCTTCCTGACGAAGCGCATCGACGAGCTCACGGTGGTCGACAGCGGACCACGCAAGGACGCAGATCGCGTCTATTTCGCGGCCTGGGTGGAGCTCGAGGACGAAGACGGCCAGACGGTTCGCTATCAGCTCGTCGGCCCCGACGAATTCGACGCCAAGGCCGGAAGGATCAGCGTCGACTCTCCCGTCGGCCGCGCACTGATGGGCAAGCGCCTTCACGACGAGGTGGCCGTGCGTCGCCCGAAGGGCGAGACGGTCTACACGATCCTGTCCATCGACTACACCCAAGACACCCAAGACACCCAAGACGCCCCGCAGCCAGCAGACTCCGACATGGGTGGAAAGGCCTGAGTGCGTCGGAAGCGCTCCGCGATGGACTATCCTTGGCGGGTGTCGGACGGGTCTCTCTGGATTTTCGGGTACGGGTCGCTCGTCTGGCGTCCCGCCTTTCCGCATCGCCGCCAGGCGCCGGCCGTGATCCACGGCTGGGCTCGACGGATCATCGCGGGATTCCTGGCCATCCCGGACGCGTGGTGACGCTGGTCGCGGCGGAGGATCTGGCGAACCTCGCCGAGCCCGCGCCAACCCCGACGACAATACCCTGTTGGGGCCGCGCCTACGGGGTCGCACCCGACGATCGCGACGCCGTGCTCGATCAGCTGGATCACCGCGAGCGCGGCGGCTACGAGCGGATCGAAATCGAGATCACAGCTCGCATCGCACCCGAACGCGAGATCCGGGTTCCGGGTCTGATGTACGTCGCGAGCGCGAGCAACCCGAATTATCTCGGTGCCGCGCCGATCGAAGAGATCGCCCGCCAGATCCTGACCGCCTGCGGGCCGAGCGGACCCAACCCGGAATACGTATTCGAGCTCGCTCGAAGCCTGCGTCTGATGAACGCGCAGGACAGCCACGTCGAGGCCGTCGAGTTGGCGCTCGTGCTCCTGGCCCGGGATCGCGCGTCATGATCGAGTGTGAGGGCTGACAGAGCGCTACGACGGTCGGATCGCCGCCTACGATCTGCTGGTACTCGAAGACGATCTGGGCGTGATCCCGCCCTATGACGCCATCGTGCTGGGCAGCGAGCGCCTGGTCCGCGAGGCGCCGCAGCTGGCGGGCCGGCTGCGCGCACTCGAGGGCGTGCTCGACGCCGAGACGATGCGCCGGATGAATGCCGCCGTGGATCTCGAGGGCAGGAGCCCCGGCCAGGTCGCGCGAGAATGGCTGAGCCGGAAGCGGGCCGCCCACCGAGCGGATCTGCCTCCCGGACCGGCCCCGAGGCCGCAAACATTATTCAGCCCTTCTGCGGTCGGGTCGATGCAGTGGCATGGTTCTGGATCTGATCTTCACCACGATCCTGCTGCTGATGGTGGCTCTGGGCGCCTGGCGTGGCGCCGTCGTCTCGGGATCGGGACTCTTCGCAATGATCTGCGGCTACCTGGGTGCGATCGTCGCAGCCAGCAACGCCACTGATTGGGTTGCGCAGACGCTGGTCGTTTCACCGCTGCTGGCACCGGCGGTGGCGGGAAGCTTGGGATTCGTCCTGACCTGGCTGATCGCCAGCTCATTGGCCGACATCCTGGTGGCCTGGGACGCCGCCCGCATCGAGAGCTTCGGGCGCGGCGCGCTGGATCGTGCATTCGGTGGCTTCTTTGGTCTGGCGCGCGGCGGACTGATCGTGGTCCTGCTCGCGATCCTCGCCAGCTGGCTGGATGCGGCGCGGGATCTGGGCGCGGTCGACGGGCTGGCCGCGATGCCCGATGCGGAGAGCTCGATCCTGGCTCGAGCCAGCGGTGGCTGGTCGAGGCCGCCGTCGCGGAGGCCCTGTCCGAGGCGGGGCCGGCCGGCGAGATCGCGGCCCGCCTGACGGCCCGTCCGGGCCAGGCCCTGGGCAGCGTGCAATCGATCCTCGAGGATGAACGATTGACTGCGCTGTTCTCGGACAGCCTGTTCTGGACGCTGATCCAGAACGATTCGATCGACTACGCGATGAATCGCAACTCGGTGCGGGCGATCGTGCAGGACCCCGAGATGCGAGGACGCTTTGCGGATCTGGGACTGGTCGAAGAAGCTGCGCGCGACGACCCTCGGGTCTTCCGCGACACCATGGCCGGTGTGCTCACCGAGATTGCGCCGCGCGTCCAACGTCTACAGCACGACCCGGAGCTGGCTCAGCTGGCGAGCGACCCCGAGATCGTCGCGCTCATCGAGTCGGGCAACACCTTCGCCCTGATCAACCATCCGGCGATCCAACGCGTACTCGAACGACACACCACCGATCTCTAGCAGCAGCTGTCCTGAGGTCGCACACGACATTACTGAAGGCCGTTGCCGGTCGCTGGATTCGTTCTTCATGGGAGGCAGCGCTGAATGGCAACGTTCCAGGCGGCTGCGCACCGCTCCCCGTCAGCGGAGCAGGACGTCGCAGATTTCGCGCAATTTGCGCACCAACCCACCCAGTGCGTTGTCGGGCCTGATCAGCCGGCGAAGGGCCACCAGCAGCTTTCGTTCGAGCGCGTAGCGCGTCAGCTTGGAGCGTGGGGCAGGGCGAGCCCCGAGGTCGACGGCTTCGAGCTCCCGGGCGATCTCCGCCCGCGGATGGCCCCAGGTTTCGAGGTCCTCGTCGCCGAGCCGGGCCAGAATCTCCTGGTAGAGCGCCACCCGTTCGGGCCGCCCGGACGCAGCCCCGGACCATTTCGACAGGCTGTCGGTCGTCGGTCGTGTCTCGCGTGCGACCGTCGTCGGATCCCCGAGCCCGCGCGCCGATTCGCCCTGGGCATCTGGGACCGAGCCGTAGTCGATCATCGCGGGCTCGTAGTCCAAGTCAAGAAAAGTGCATAGATTCCGGCATTCTTCCTCTGGATCTTGAACCAGATTCTCGTATTCGATCCAGTGCATGGGCACGCTGGCCGTGCGTAGGAAACGAGCGATCGCCGGCACGTAGCGCTCGAGCAGGGGGTTGTGCGTATGCGCCACCCGATCGTCGCCATCGAAGAAGGAGTCGACAAAAGAGGACCAGACCGCGATCGGATGGCGGGTCAGTACGATGTAGCGGGCTTGCGGGTAGAGCTTGGCCAGAAAGTCGAGAGAGAGCGCATAGGCTGGCGTCTTGTCGAGCAATCGCTTGGCGCTGCCGCCAGCGGCTTCGAGCAGTCCGCTGTAGATCGAGTCGGAATACGCGCGAAGCGCGGCCAGGTAGCTGTCTTCGCCAGCGGGCAACCCGGCCACTACGGCAAGAGCCGCTGCGCGCGCGATGATCGGATCGTAGGGTGCAATCTGGACGGAGTCGTAATAGCCGAGATGAGCCAGCGGCGTGATCAGGTGCGGCTCTTCAGGCGCAAAGATCTCGGAGTGAGCGCCGAGCAGCCGACTCAGAAGGGTCGAGCCCGAGCGGGGCGATCCGATCAAGAAGACGAGCTGATCCTGCATGCGCGCTGACGACCCCCAAGCCCGCGGACGCCGTGAAGCGGCCCGGAGCGTGGTGAGCATACCCGAGTTGGCGGACCTCAGAGTCCGTCGATCCTGAGGTTTTGGGTGGGCGGGCCCGAAGTGATTCGCCGAAGTGATTCGAACGAGAAAATGGGGATTGAGTTGCGATGCGTGCAGCGCCGATACTGAGGTCACGGGTGCGATTCAGCAGCGCACCCCGAGGTCCGTCGCGCTGATCTGGAGCGGCGTGTCGAGTCCGATACGGGGCTTCAAGGCAGCTCGAGCGGACCGATCGGCTCGCCCTGCGTGCGCGCTTCGCGGCGCCGCGGCGAACCCAGGCGGATGGCCAGAGCACGAGCATTCCCCGGAGCTAGAATCAGGTGAAGGCCGGGGAGGGTCGTGACTCGATTCGAAATCGTCTTCGTCGCCGTTCTGGCGGTGATCTGGATTCCGGGTGGCCTGGCGCTGGCCCGCGTCTGGAGCGAAGTCGAATACGCCTCTCACGGCTTCATCGTTCCCCTGGTCGCCCTGTGGATCGCCACGGCCCATCGCGTTCGACTGGCTCAGCTCGAGAGCCGGCCATCGCCCGCCGGCCTGGTGGGGCTCGGACTCGCGGCGCTGCTCTATCTGTCGGCGCTGGCTCTCAAGGACGCGACCCTGATCGGTCTGGCGGCGGTCGCCACCGTGAGCTTCTCGCTACTCGCGCTGCGGGGCGTGGAATGGGTCCGGACGCTGAGCTTTTCCCTCGCCTATTTGCTGTTCATGGTCCCACTGCCCGCCCATTGGGTCACGCCGCTGATCGTTCAGCTCCAGATCTTCGTCAGCAGTACGGCGGTCTCGCTTCTTCAGGACGCCGGTGTGGCGATCTATCGCGAGGGCAATGTGTTGACGCTACCCGGCGGCAAGGATCTCTTCGTCGCGGACGCCTGCAGCGGCATCACGTCGTTGATCACACTCATCCCGATCGGCGCCATCATCGCCTACTTCATGGAAGTGCGCCTCGCGCGGCGACTCGCCCTGGTCGCCGCCGTGTTGCCAATCGCTCTGACGGGCAATCTGCTGCGAGTCCTGGCGACGCTGCTCCTGGCAATCCAGGTCGACGTCGAGTTCGTCACCCAGAGACCGCTGCACGAATGGACGGGCATCGGCAGCTACGTGATCGGCTGCCTCGCCCTGCTGGGTGTGAGCGCTCTGATGCGTCAGCTCTGGCCCGATCCGGCCATACCGGAAGGCGCATGAGCGGGCTTGTCGGAGCCTCCGAGCATCCGCGCGGCGGCGCTCAGCACGGTGTCGGCGATGACGGCGGCACGGGCTCCCTCGAGTCACGCATTCGGCGCGTCGCGACGGCCCTGGGGCTGGATGCCGTGGGGTTCGCCAAGGCGGAGCCGACCGACCGGACGCGCTTCCTGCGAGATTGGGTCGCGCGGGGCTATGCCGGTGAAATGCACTACATCACGCGGCGTCTCGACGAGCGGGTGGATCCGCGCCTCGTGCTACCGGAGGCGCGCTCCCTGGTCGTCGTGGGTGTCCTGTGCGCCAGCGATCCGGAGCCGCCGAGGACGGGAGGAGAGCCTCGAGGCCGCATCGCTCGCTATGCGGGAGGTGACGACTATCACGACGTGGTGCTGGATCGGGTTCGCGCGCTTGCGGCTGCACTGTCGGTGTTGGCCGAGCGTCCCCTGCGCTCGCGAAGCTATGTGGACACCGGGCCGGTGGCGGAGCGGGCCGCCGCCGCCGCCGCGGGGCTCGGCTGGATTGGCAAGAACAGCTGCCTGATCGACCCCGAACTCGGCTCCAACCTGATGCTCGGCGTGATCCTGACCGAGCTGGAGCTCGAGCCGGATCCCGTCGTGGCGAACCACTGCGGCAGCTGTCGAGCCTGTCTCGACGTCTGCCCCACCGGCGCGTTCGTCGAGCCCTACGTGCTCGACGCGACGCGCTGCCTCTCGTACACGACGATCGAGAGCCGAGGCGCGATTCCCGAGTCCTTGCGCGCCGCGCAGGGCGAGCACGTGTTCGGGTGTGATCTCTGCCAGAGTGTCTGCCCCTGGAATCGGAGCAGGCCAAAGAGCCCACCGAGTGACCCCCTCGGTCTGCGGACACGGCTACTGAAGCGACCGGAATGGGTGGCTCCGACGCTGTCCTGGCTGCTCTCTCTGGACGAGACGAGCTTCTTGCACGCCAGTCGAAAGACCGCCATCCGTCGATCGGGTTGGCGGGGACTGCTGCGCAATGCCTTGGTGGCGGCGGGCAACGCCCAGGACCCCGAGCTCCGTCCGCTGATCCGCAAATTCCTCGAAGGCCAGGACAGCATGCTCCGCGAGCACGCGCGCTGGGCGCTGGCTCGCATCGATGCTGCTCGAGACAAGCCAAACGGCTAGACCCTATGGAGCCGGTCACTCCATTGGTCTAAAGGCCCGTCATGCCGGGCGACGTGCGAGCAGACGCGCCGTGTGTGCCGGCGGATCGTCCGCGCTCAGCCCCTCGTCGTAGGCGATGACTTCGAGGTTCGGCACCAGGCTCGGCAGCTCCTGGGGTTGGAGCAGGAAGCCCTCGCGCCCTGGGCCCCAGCCGAGCCCACGCTGTGCCACGGTGAAGGTTTCGTAGACGAGCAGTCCGCCGGGCCGCAGGCCGCGCTCGATCCAGGGCATCAGGGGCCGGTGGAGATAGCGGAAGACGAGGATGCCACCGAAGCGAGCCTGCTCGAGGGGCGGATCGGCGGCGGACTCGAGATCGCTCTCGACGGCCTCGATCGATCCCGGCCCATCGATCTCGAGGGCGACGATCCCGTTCAAGAAGGCGCGGTTTCGGTCGAGGGCGACGACCCGAAGCCCGCGGCTCGCGGCAGCCCTCGCGTGCCGGCCGCGTCCGCAGGCGAGATCCAGAATCGGGTCGCCCCGAGCCGCCTCGGCCAGCGCCGCGAATTGGGCCTCGAAAAAGGCGGAGGGCCGGCCGGGCGGGTCGTCAGGCTCGGCCATCACGGGCGAGCCAGTCGGCCATGCGGCCGGGATAGTCGGTCACGATCCCGTCCACCCCGATCGCGAGCAGGGCTTCGATCTCTACGAGTGCGTCGATCGTCCAGACGTGAACGTGGACAGCGTGTGCGTGGGCGTGGTCGACGAGTTCCGGGGTCACGAGCGGGTTGCCCATGAACGAGGGCGGAACCTGGAGCGCCATCACGCCGCTCGGCATCGGCGACCCAGACAGCGCCGCCCGAACGGCTGCGACGATCTCAGCGCTCGAGGCACCGAGTGCCGGCTCGGCGGGATGACCGCGCAAGGCCCCGCGCAGCGGCTGCATGATCGAGTCCTCACCGGCCGTGAGCAGGGTTCGATCGTCGCGCTCGAAACGCCGGATGAGGTCGAGGGTCGCGGTCGTGGCCCGGGGATCTTGGCTCTTGATCTCGAGATTGAAGCGCGCGTCGGGAAACGCCTCGAAGGCTTCTTCCAGGCTGGGGATGCGAACGCCCGTGCTGCGCAGCGAGGCCTCGCCCCGATCGTCGCGGAAATGATGAGCCGCATCGAGACCCTGAAGCTGGGCCCAGTCCAGATCCGCCGCGTCGCCACGCCCATCGGTCGTTCGAGCCAGGCTCGGATCGTGGAGCAGCAGTGGAATCCCGTCGCGCGAGATGTGCACGTCGCTCTCGAGGATCTGTGCACCCTGCGCCAGCGCGGCAGTGAAGCTGGGCAGGGTGTTCTCCGGACAGTCGCCGGCGGCGCCGCGGTGTCCGATGACCGTGGGCTTCGCCACGTCGAAGAACGCATGCATGCGACTACGTTATCATGCCGGGTAATGTCCGTGCTGACCCGCGACGCCATCTTGCGTGAGATCGATGAAGGTCGCGTGCGGATCGATCCCTTCGATCGATCTCAGGTCGGTGTGGCCTCGATCGACTTGACCCTGGGCCATGAGATGCGCGAGATCGTGGTGGCCCCCGAGCCGATCCGGGTCGAGGACGAGACCGACTATCGCGACCACACGCGGATCAGCGATCTGGCCGAGCCCTATCGCCTCGAGCCCGGCGTCACGATCCATGGCATCACGGCCGAGCATCTGAGCCTGCCCGACAATCTCTGCGGATTTCTGGAGGGACGCAGCCGATTCGCGAGACTCGGGTTGATGATCCACGTCACATCGGCCTTCGTGCAGCCCGGCGTCTCCAATCGCCAGGTGCTCGAGATGAGCAATGTGTCGAGCCGTGCGCTCGAAATCGTGGCCGGCGTTCGGGTCTGCCAGCTCGTCTTGATGCGCACCGAAGGGCGCGCGGTCTACCGCGGCCGATTCCAGGACCAGCGGGAGATCTGATTCGTGCGGGCCGTCGTGCAGCGAGTCGCCCGGGCGCGGGTCGAGGTCGGGCCGGAGTGCGTCGCCGAGATGGGCGAGGGTCTGCTGGTGCTGGTCGGTGTTGGGCGGCGCGACTCAGAATCGGATGCCGACGAGTTGGCGCGCAAGATCGCCGGGCTGCGCATCTTCGAAGACGCCGAGGGCCAGATGAACCGGTCACTGCTCGAGACCGGGGGCACGCTGGGCCTGGTTTCTCAGTTCACACTGTGGGCTGACGCGCGCAAGGGGCGGCGCCCCTCTTTCGGGGAGGCGGAGGAGCCGGAGCGTGCGGCGTTGCTCTTCGAACGAGTGTGCGAGCAGGCGCGAACCCTGTCCGTGCCCGTCGTGACCGGGCGCTTCGGGGCTGACATGGAAGTGTCTCTCGTCAACGCCGGTCCGGTGACCGTATTGCTCGACACGGAGCGGGTCTTCTGAGCTCCAGTCTGCTTCGGATGGAGCCGGATGCGACAGTTCTGGGTGGCCGGGAGCCCCTGGAAATGCCGGGAACTTGCCGACCTCTCAATATCCGTCACACTCAAGGGCGGGGAATGTGAGAGAGCGGGTGGGCGGGCGTTCGATCGAGCGTGCGGTCCTCGCACCTACAAGTTGGACAATTCATGAAAAAATGGAAGATCGAATCGGACCTGAGTCCGAATCAGGTCGAGGTGCGCCCGGAGCACTCTCGAACCAGACGGCACAAAACCACACGAAACACAGAGTGTCTTTCCAGACGGCGCCCGAATCTCGGCCGCGTCGTCCTGACGGGGCTGCTTGCGGTTGGGCTCGTCGCTGCGCCCTCCGTGGCCTTTGCCGAAAGCGAAGGCGAGAGCAAGGCGCTCGTGGTCAGTCGCGAGGGGGGTCTCGGGGCAGCATCCGCCGTGTCGAGTCTCGTCTACGGACCCGTGAAGCTCGTCTACGCCGTGGGTGGGCTGATCGTCGGCGGGTTCGCGTGGGCCTTTACGGCGGGCGACAGGAAGGTGGCGGAGACGGTCTTCACGCGATCGGTGCGCGGAACCTATGTCATCACGCCGGAGATCCTGCTCGGCGAGCAACGACTCGAATTCATCGGACGCGATATCGATGAAGCCGAGACGCCTCCCGCAGCCGTGGCTTCGGCGGGTCCCGCTTCGTGGAGCGATGAGCAAAAGGGTTACGACGAAATGGGCTGGTAGCACTGAGCCAGCACACAGGGGCTCCTCGAATCCGGTGCTGCGCACTGCAGGAGGATCGGACGGGCAGCGCACGCGGCAAGTAGCGTGCACTGCCCGTGGGGTGCTGGCAAAACAATGGCTAAAGCGTCAATATCCGCGCTGATCTCATGTCTGAGTTCCTCGCACAGATTCCGCTCGCCTTTGCCTCCGGGCTGATTTCGGTCTTCTCGCCCTGCGTGATGCCGCTCATGCCGGCCTATCTATCGCTGATATCGGGCGTGTCCGTCGAGGCAATGGGCAAAGCCCATCGCGATGACGAAGGCGGGACCCAGCGCGCGCGGGTGATGCGCGCCTGCCTGGGCTTCGTCTGCGGCTTCTCGACGGTCTTCATGCTACTCGGGGTGAGCGCCTTTGCGTTGGGCCGCGTCCTGCGCGGTTGGCGTCTCGACGTATTCGGCCTCGAGGTCGGAATCGCGCAGCTGGCGGGCGGGCTGATCGTCGTGCTCGGTCTGCACATGACTGGACTGCTCAAGCTGGGATGGCTGCTGAGAGATACCCGACTGCAGCTCGACCTCGGCAGCAAAGGATTCTGGCCCGCCTACGTGGTCGGGGCGGGTTTTGGATTCGGTTGGTCGCCCTGCATCGGGCCAATCCTGGGCGCCGTCCTGACCCTGGCGGGCAGCCGCGAAACAGTCTTCGAGGGCATTGCGCTGCTGGCGGTCTACTCCGCGGGCCTGGGCGTGCCCTTCCTGTTGGCCGGTTGGAGCATCGAGTATTTCTTCAGCGCCTTCGCCCGCATCAAGCGACACTTCCGCACCCTCGAGATCGGCTCGGGAGTGATGTTGGTCGCTGTCGGGCTGTTGCTGATCACCAATCAGCTCGCTTGGTTCAACGGACAGTTCGCATTTCTGGCCGACTTCGTGATGTGGGCCGAGGATCACCTGCAGTGAGTGTCAGGGCGGGGAAGGCGCTGGCCTTCTCTGGATTCGCGCTGGTCGTGATCGCCGCCCTCTGGGCCACCTCGAGCGTGCAGCGCGAAGACACGACTTCGGGGAGCGAGCCGCGTCGCTCGGCCCCCGATTTCTCCTTGCCACTTCTTTCGGGCCTCGATTTCGCGCTGTCGGAGCATCGCGGAAGGGCCGTCATCATCGATTTCTGGGCCACCTGGTGTGGCCCCTGCGAGGTCCAGATGCCGGTCCTCGACGCGCTCTGGAAACGGCGACGCGGAGAGGACCTGATGGTGGTGGGGGTCTCGGTGGACACCGACCCCGCCGAGGTCATCGCTGCCTGGGTGGCGGAACGCGGCATCGAGTACCCGATCGCGTTGGGGGATCATGATCTGGCCATGCGCTTCGGCGTGGTCGGCTTTCCCACGCTGCTCGTAATCGATCCGGACGGAGGGATTCACACACAACATATTGGTGTGTTGAGTCGCCCAGAACTCGAGGAGATCCTCGACGAGATCCGATCGGAGCAGTCGGCCAAGGGTTGAGTCGGTTCGGCGCTGCGCTGGCGCGGAAACCTCAAGTCGATTTGTTCCGAGGACGAAAACCTCCGCATGCGCGGCACGCAATTGCGGCCGGGCAGTCGGGGGGATTCGTTCTGGGCGACGGGGAAACGACGCAGATCCAGGTCAAGCGCGCTTTCCAGCGTCGCTTCGAAGACGCTGAGATCATCTTCGATGAGGGCGACGAGGGCATCGATCTCTACGTCATCCAATCCGGCCATGTCCAGATCAGCCGCAGCGGTCCCGCCGGTCATCGCGTCGTCGCCAGGTTCGGGCCGGGAGAGTTCTTCGGTGAGATGAGCGTCGTGCTCGGCGAGTCGCGAACCGCGCGCGCGGTCGCGGTGGGCGACACGCAGCTCCTCGAACTCGACGGCGACACCCTGGAAGGGATGTGTCTCGAGCGTCCCGAGATCGCGATCCGTATGATCCGGCGTCTCGCGACTCGCCTGATCGCCGCGGAACGCCGATTGTCCGCCCTCGGCCTCGACGAGTTGGTGGGACCGCTGGTTCGCTGGCTGGCATCGCAATCGGAGGACGTCCTGGACGGCGAGCTGCGCATCGCGACAACGCTGCAAGAGCTGGCCGAGAACTCCGCAATGCCGATGCAGGAGACGCATCAGGCACTCCACCAGCTGATGGACCAGAAGCTGGTCCGTCTCGACGGCGATGAGCTGGTGGCTCCCGATCGAGCAGCCCTGGCTGCGGCCGTCGCTCGACTCACCCCAGCTGGCTGAGTCCGTCCCGGCGCCCCATTTGGTCCCGGCCCACGCGCTCAGGTAGCGTCCCCGCGAATCGGAGTCCGGGGGGAGGGACGCGTGGCTCGCGCCGCCACAATCTTCATTTTCAGTCTGATGCAGATCCTCGCTGCGGCACTCGTCATGGGGGCCCCTGGCCCCGCACGGATGGATGAGCCCTTCGAAATCACGGCGGACGAGATCATCTACGACGCCGAGCGCAACCTCTATGTCGCCGACGGCAACGTGCGCGTCGTGCAGGGCGAGCGCAACCTGCGGGCCGCTTGGGTCGCCTTCAGCACCGAGACCCGCCTCGGTGTCGCCGAGGGAGACGTCGAGCTGCTCGACGCGGAAGACCGCCTGGCTGCTGAGTTCATGGTCTTCAATGTCGATACGTTGCACGGCGCGCTCTTCCAGGGCGAGCTGGATCTCGGCAGCCAGGGCTTCAGGGTCCAGGCCGGGGAGCTGGTTCGGACCGGAGAGAACACCTTCATCACGCGTGAGGGATATTTCACCACCTGCCGTTGTGCGGAGAGCGAGCGAGTGCCCTGGGCGATTCGAGCCGAGAAGGCCGACGTCGAACTGGGTTCCTACGGCACGCTCACGAACTCCACCTTCGAGGTGCTCGGCGTACCCGTATTGTGGGTTCCCTGGATGTTCTTCCCCCTCAAGAGCGAGCGGGAGACCGGCCTGCTGCTGCCTGATTTCAACTTCGGGGGGCGAGGCGGGATCGGCGTCGGCTTGCCCTTCTTCTGGGCCGCTCACCCGCAGCTGAACGTGACCCTGACAGCCAACTATTTCAGCCAGCGCGGCTACAAGCAAGACGTCGAACTCGAGTACGTGTTCGGGCAGCGTTCGGGCGGCGAGCTCTTCGTCGCAGGGCTGCGGGACGAGCAGGATGAGGAGGCCCAACGCAGCGATCGTTGGGCGGTGCTCTGGAAGCACGATCAGGAATTGCCCGCGCGCTGGCGTTGGCAAAGCGATCTCAACCTCTTCTCCGACAACCTCTACCCCACCGATTTCAACGAAATGCGCCACTTCCATTCGTTTCGCTTCGTCGAATCCACCAGCAACGCGGCTCGGAGCTTCGGCGACAGCGGTGGCTTTGGCGCCATGTTGGGAGCGCGCTACGCGGACGATATCCAGGGTAGTACCTCGCTCGATCGCGACGATTACCTGCTGCAGCGCTGGACGGAGCTCCGAGGCGACGTGCTGCCCGGCACCATGCGCGGCCCCCTCGGCATCAACGCACGTCTCGACTCCGAGCTGATCTACTTCTCCGGCCTCGAATCGCCCGATTCGGAAGACCTGAATTCATCGAACCCCAGAGTGCCCGCACCGCCGCCCCTGCGCAGCAATGGACGATTCTTCGACTACGGATTCAAGGGTCGCTTCATCAATCAATCCACCAACGGCGAGGGCGACGGAATCCTCCAGCCCGGCGAGCCCCTGGACGAGCGGGGGGCGCGGGTCGTCCTGCATCCCCGTCTCACGCGCCCCTTCCAGCTCGGCGGCGTGCTCGAGGTCGTGCCCGAAATCGGCTGGCAGCAGACGCTCTACAAGACAACCGCCCAGCAATTCGCGGATCGCGGATTGCTGACCGCCCGCACCGATTTTCGGAGTCGACTGGTCCGTGACTATCAAAACGGCAGCGGGCGCGTCACGCGACACATCGTGGAACCGAAACTCAGCTGGGCCCTGGTCTCTCAGCAGCGGCAGAACAAGAACCCGCTCTTCGTGCCGCGAGGCGATGTCGTACAGACGCGACAACGCACGCTCTCCCTCGAGAACGTGACGCGCGACCCCTCGGACCGGATCGAGTCGGCAAATCAGGTCGTCCTGTCCCTGGGTCAACGTTTCTTTTCGGCGCCGGGGCCGAGAGCGATGCCGCGCTTGCGGGCCGACCTGGTGACTGCCGTGGACTGGAATTTTTCGGGAGGCGGCGGCCTGGGAAACCTGGTCGCCGAAGGCCGCCTGTTTTGGATGGGGCCGTTTTCGGCTCGCTTGCGGTCGACCTTCGACCCCGAATCCGTAGCCTTCGAAGAAGGGGGCGCGGAGCTCTCGGCCGTCATTGCGAGAAGCGACCGCTTCGTCCGTCGCGCCCACCTGATCGTCGGCTACAGCTATCTGGCCGACCCACCGCGATTCTTTGAAACCGATCTGAGCAACCCTTCGTCCTTCAATCAGCAGGGTGATACGGAGCTCAATCAGCTCGACTTCCGAGTCCAGGTCGAGCTGGCCTGGCGGCTGCGATTCACCGGATCGGCAATCTACAACCTGGTAAGCAATAACAAGGGCGTCCTCCAAAGCGGCGGGTTGGTCGAATACGTCTCGAAATGCCGCTGCTGGGGCTTCGGCGTCGAGATCCGTCATCAGAAACGAGACGGGTTCCAGGGTGGTTTCATGATCCGCTTCCTGGGTCTGGGTAACGAACGCAGCAACCTCTTCGATGGCGGCCTGGGCGCTGGCCTCAACCTCTAGCGCGGCGTCGAGCCTCCATCGGCCGAGGGGTCGCTTGCCCCAGCGCTTTCAAGGCCCTAGAATCGCAGGGTTTTTCAGCGCGTCCCAACAGCTCAGTCCACGAGAACCTCGAGACCATCCGTGCTCCGCACCTCGCCCGAGCAATTTGAAGCGCTCGCTCGACAGGGAAATCATATTCCGGTCGTGCGCGAGGTCATGGCCGACCTGGAAACGCCGCTCTCGCTGTTTCGAAAGATCGACGACGCCAAGACGGCATTCCTGCTCGAGAGTGTCCAGGGCGGCGAAAAGTGGGCCCGCTACAGCTTCCTGGGCGTCGGCGCGCGAGCCATCTTCCGCGCCTTCGGCTCGCGGGTCGAATGGGTCGAGAACGGCCAGACCGAGGTCCTGGAGGCCGCCGGAGATCCACTCGAGGTGCTTCGCGATCGCATGCGGGCCTACCACGCGGTCCAGCCCACGGAGCTCGCGCTGCCGCGATTCATCGGAGGCGCGGTGGGCATGATCGGATACGACTGGGTCCGTTTTGTCGAGACGATTCCCGACGCCAACCCGGACAAGGTCGGTCTACCCGATGCCTTCTTCGTGCTGCCGGAATACGTCGTCGTCTACGACAATGTCCGCCACACGGCTTTGATCGCCGTGCATGCCGAGGTCTCGGAGGGCAGCGATCCCGCGAGCGCCTACGCCGAGGCGATGCTGCGCATCGACGCCATGCTCGAGCGCATCCGGAAGCCCCTCGAAGCCGAGCCCCGGATGCCCTCCATCCGGACCCCGATGGAAGTCGAGCGCAGCATGAGCGAGTCGCATTTCCACGACATCGTGAAGCGTGCGAAGGAGTACATCGAGGCGGGCGACATCTTTCAGGTCGTGCTCGCACAGCAATTCCGGATGCCGCTCCAGGTGGAGCCCTTCTCGATCTATCGACACCTGCGCTCCATCAATCCCAGTCCCTACATGTTCTTCATCCGCATGGAAGATGCTGTGCTGGTCGGGTCGTCCCCGGAGATCCTGGTGCGCCTCGAAGGCGAACGGATCGATGTGCGGCCGATCGCCGGGACGCGTTGGCGGGGAGAAACGCCGGAAGAGGACGAACAGCTCGCGGTTGAGCTCCTCGCAGATCCCAAGGAGCGCGCCGAGCATCTCATGCTCGTCGACCTCGGACGCAACGACGTCGGGCGAGTAGCGGAAATCGCCAGCGTGACCCTCGATGAATGGGCGGTTGTCGAGCGCTATTCGCACGTGATGCACATCGTCTCGAATGTGCACGGCCGGCTGCGGCCCGGGCTCGACTGGCTCGATGTGCTTCGCGCAACCTTTCCCGCCGGCACGCTCTCCGGTGCGCCGAAGGTACGCGCGATGCAGATCATCGACGAGCTCGAGACGGTGCGGCGCGGCTTCTTCGGCGGTTGCGCGGGCTATCTCGACTATTCGGGAAATATGGACATGGCGATCACGATCCGCTCGCTGGTGGCCAAAGATGGCAAGGTCACGCTGCAAGCGGGAGCCGGAGTCGTTGCCGACTCGGATCCCGAATACGAGTTCGAGGAGACCATGAACAAGGCGCGCGCCGTGCTGACGGCGATCGATCTCGCCCGTGAGGGAATGGACTGAGTCTGCGATGCGTCTTCTGATGATCGATAACTACGACTCCTTTACGTACAACCTCGTGCAGTATCTCGGCGAGTTGGGGGCAGAGGTCGACGTCGTTCGCAACGACGAAGCGACTGTCGATGAGCTGCTCGACCGCGGCGTGGGAGGCCTGGTCATTTCGCCAGGGCCCGGCGAACCCGACGCGGCCGGGATCTCCGTCGATGCCGTCGCTCGATTCGGTGAAACGGGTGTTCCGGTGTTGGGCGTATGCCTCGGACACCAGTCGATCGGCGCGGCCTTTGGTGCGAAGATCGTGCGCGCGCGCTCGATCATGCACGGCAAGGTCTCCGAGGTCGAGCACGACGGGCGCGGGGTTTTTGCGGGCCTTCCCAAGCGGATCGAGGCCACCCGATATCATTCTCTGGTGATCGAGGAGGCCAGCCTACCGCCAGAGCTCGAGGTGACCGCTCGTACCGACGACGGCGAGATCATGGGTGTACGACATCGCACGCAACCGATCGAGGGTGTGCAATTCCATCCCGAATCGATCATGACGGTCGAAGGCAAGCGGTTGCTCGGAAACTTCCTTTCACGCTGTCGAAACGAGCACCCGACATGAGTGAGCTCCGTGCAGCACTCGCGGACCTCGTTGAGAAAAGGCACCTCACGCCCCATCGCCTCGGCGCTGCGATGGCTGAGATCATGGACGGCAAGGCCTCGCCGGCCGCCGCCGCCGGACTTCTGATCGGCCTGCGCATGAAGGGAGAGACCGTCGACGAGATCGTTGCAGTCGCAGAGGTCTTGCGTCTGCGCGCAACCCGGGTGACGCCCAGGGATCCGAAGACCATCGATACCTGCGGCACTGGTGGAAGCGGCCTCGATACCTTCAATATCTCGACGACCTCGGCGTTCGTGGTGGCCGGGGCGGGCGTCTGCGTGGCGAAGCACGGCAACCGAGCGGCATCGAGTCGAGCCGGCAGCTTCGATGTGCTCGAGGCGCTCGGTGTGCGCATCGACCTGCCACTCGAAGTCTACGGCGAGATCCTCGATCAGGTCGGAATCGCCCCCTTCTTTGCACGCACGGCGCATCCGGCCTTTCGCCATGTCGCCCCGGTGCGAGCAGAGCTCGGGGTGCGAACGCTGCTGAATTGCCTGGGGCCGCTGCTGTCGCCCGTCGGGGCCCGCTATCAGGTCGTCGGCGTCTATTCGCAAGCGCTCGTCGAGCCGCTCGCGGGGGCTCTGGTCCGACTGGGGGCCAAGCGTGCGCTGGTCGTTCACGGTGACGACGGCCTGGACGAGTTGACGACGACCGGGCCGAGCGTCGCGGCACTGGTCGACGCCGGGCAGGTTCGAACGCTACGCATCGAGCCGGAGACCCTGGGGCTCACGCGCTGCTCGGCGGCCGACCTGGCCGGGGGCGATGCGAAGGCCAACGCGGCGATCACGCGCCGCGTGCTGGCAGGCGAGAAGGGGCCCCAACGCGACATCGTGCTGCTCAACGCCGCCGCCGCGCTGTGGGTCGTCGAGGCGGTCACGGGACTCGAAGAGGGCCTGGAACGGGCGGCCTCGAGTATCGACGAGGGGGCCGCGACTTTGAAGCTCGAGGCGCTTCGTGCCGCGACCGAGCGGGCCGGGGAGGCGCTCTCGAGATGACGATCCTGGATGAAATCCTAGATCGCAAACGCGAGGAGGTCGCCGACGCCAAGGCTCGACTCGGCGCCCGTGATCTCGCCCGACGAGCGCGGGCCTGCGCTCTGCCGCCTCGCGGCTTTCGCAGCGCCTTGCTCAGCATGCAGGGAATCGCTGTCATCGCCGAGGTGAAACGTCGCTCGCCCTCCAAGGGGCTGATTCGCCCGGACTTCGACCCGGTCGAGATCGCGCGCGCCTACGCAAGAGGGGGGGCCGCCTGCATCTCGGTGCTGACGGATTCTCACTACTTCGGGGGCTCGCTGGAGAGTCTCGCGAAGATCCGCAGCGCGGTCGATCAGCCGCTATTATGCAAGGACTTCATGATCGACACCTATCAGATCGACGCGGCGCGCGTCGCCGGCGCGGACGCCATCTTGCTGATCGTGGCGGCACTCGATCAGGACCGCCTGAAGGATCTTCAGAGCTGTGCGGTCGGGCTCGGCCTCGATGTGTTGGTCGAAGTGCACGACGAGAGCGAGCTCGATCGCGCGCTGGCCATCGGGGCCGATCTGATTGGAGTCAACAATCGCAATCTCAAGACCTTCGAAGTGGATCTCGCAAACACGGAGCGACTCGCTTCGCGGCTGAGCCCATCCGCCGAGATCGTGCTGGTCGCCGAGAGCGGGATCGCGACCTTCGAGGATGTGAAACGTCTGGAACGAGCGGGCGCCAGCGGTTTTCTGGTCGGCGAGTCGCTGATGCGCCAGCCCGATCCGGGCAAAGCTCTGGAAGCCCTACGCCAAGGGAAACAGGGCCAAGAAAAACAAGGCCAAGAAGGGAAGGGGAGACCGTCGTGACGGGAAGCGTGCGCATCAAGATCTGTGGAGTGATGAACCCGGAGGACGCGCTGGCCGCGGTCGAGGCCGGAGCCGACCTGCTCGGCATCAATTTCGTCCCCGGATCACCGCGTGAGGTCGACGTCAAGACGGCGGTCGAGATCTGCGAAGCCCTCGAGGGCAGCGATGTCGAGCGAGTGGCCCTATTTCGAAACGAACAATGGGACAAGATCGATCGAATCCTGCGGCGCGTGTCGGTCGAACGCGTGCAGTTTCACGGCGATGAAACCGAGGAGGAGATCGAAGCGATCGACCTCCCGACGATCAAGGCGATTCGGGGTGCTGACCAGGCAGCGGCCGAGACCTACCCGGGTTCGATCCTGTTGCTGGATCATCCGCATCAGGGCGGCGGTCAGGGGCAGGCCTGGGACTGGCACGAAGCCGAGGACCTGATCGCCCATGGGCACGATGTCATCATCGCGGGCGGGCTGACTCCGGAGAACGTGACGCAGGCCCTCACCGATGTCGGCGAGATTCCACCCTGGGGCGTCGATGTGGCGACCGGCGTCGAGGGTGAGGGGTACCGCAAGGACATCGCCAAGATGCGCGCCTTCGTCGAGGCGGTTCGCGCTCGCGAGGAGATCGTCGAGGCGAGCGGCGTCGGAGTAGAGGCTTGAAGAGCGAACCCGACGAGAGAGGCATGTTTGGGCCCTACGGCGGTCGATTCGTGCCGGAGATGCTGATCAGCGCCCTGGATGAACTCGTCGAGGAGTCGGCCAAGATCCTCGTCGATCCGGCCTATCGCGCGGAACTCGACTCGCTGCTGACGAACTACGCGGGACGCCCGACGCCCTTGACTCTGGCCTCCCGCCTCAGCGAACGACTCGGTGGCGCAAAGATCTATCTCAAGCGTGAAGATCTCGCCCACACCGGGGCACACAAGATCAACAACGTCCTGGGGCAGGTGTTGCTGGCGCGCCATATGCGCAAGGAGCGAGTCATCGCCGAGACCGGCGCTGGGCAACACGGCGTCGCCACCGCCACCGCCTGCGCGCTGCTCGGACTGGAGTGCGAGGTCTATATGGGCGCCGAGGACGTACGGCGTCAGGCGCTCAACGTGTTCCGGATGGAGCTTCTCGGCGCCAAGGTCGTGTCGGTCGAGAGCGGTTCCAGAACCCTCAAGGACGCGATCAATGAAGCGATGCGGGACTGGGTGACCCACGTCGAGAGGACCTACTACTGCATTGGCTCGGTCATGGGGCCCCATCCCTATCCCACTCTGGTGCGCGACTTTCAACGCGTGATCGGCCTCGAGGCGCGCGAGCAGATCCAGCGCGTCGAGGGGCGACTGCCCGACGTGTTGGTCGCCTGCGTCGGGGGAGGCTCGAACGCGATTGGACTCTTCCACCCCTTCATGGAGGACGCTCGCGTGCGAATGATCGGTGTCGAGCCGGGCGGAGAGGGGCTCTCCACCGGGCGACATGGGGCGACGCTCACCGCCGGGGTGCCGGGCATCTTTCACGGCAAGCGCACTCTCGTGCTTTCCGACGACGACGGCCAGATCTTTCCGGCCCACTCCATCTCCGCCGGACTCGACTATCCCGGGGTCGGGCCCGAGCACGCCTATCTAAAGGAGATCGGTCGGGCCGACTACGAAGTCGCCACCGACGAAGAGGCGCTCGAAGCCTTCCAGCTGCTCTCGAGATGCGAGGGCATCATCCCCGCGCTCGAGAGCTCCCATGCCATCGCCTACGTGCAGAACCTCGCCCCAACGATGAGCCAGGACGAAATCATCCTGGTGAATCTCTCGGGACGCGGCGACAAAGATGTGGACGAGGTTCGATCCATCCTGGCGGCGCGCCAGGGGGGGGACGAGTCCGATCTCCAATCCGACCAAAAGGTCAGGTCCCGCTGATGGGCCGTATCGGAGCCTGCTTCGAAGCCTTGCGCGCCCGGGGCGAGACCGCGCTGATCCCCTTTCTGACGGTGGGGGATCCGGATCTCGAAACGACCGAGAGCCTGGTGCTCGCCATGGCCGAGTCGGGAGCGGACATCATCGAACTCGGTGTCCCCTTCTCGGATCCGACCGCCGAGGGCCCCACGATCCAGCGCTCCAGCCAGCGCGCACTGGCGAGTGGCACGAGTCTGCGCAGGATCCTGCAACTCGTCGGCCGCTTGCGAGAGCAGATCGAAACGCCGCTGGTGTTGATGGGCTACGCCAATCCGGTGCACGCCATGGGGGCCGAGGCCTTCGCCACAGCGGCCGCCCAGGTCGGCGTCGACGGCATCATCATCCCGGATCTCACGCCTGAGGACGGCGCGTGCTATCTCGATCCGTGCCGTCGGCTGGGAATCGATCCGATCCTGCTGGCCGCGCCCACGACGCGTCCCGAGCGCCTCGAGATGCTGATGCGAGAAACCCGAGGCTTCCTCTACTACGTGTCTCTGCAGGGCGTGACGGGCGCCCGAGCCGCGCTGGCCGAGGGCATCGAGGCCAAGGTGCGCCAGGCCCAGGCCTGCGGCGAGAAGCCGGTCTGCGTGGGATTCGGAGTGGCCACCCCGGCCCAGGCCGAAGCCATCGGAGGCTATGCGGACGGCGTCGTCGTCGGAAGCGCGATCGTCGACCGAATCGAGCAGGCCGGCTCGGCGGACGCCGCCGTCGATAGCGTGGCCCGGTTCATCGCCGATCTCAAGAAGCCGCTTCGGACTTGAAGGGCTCGGGATCTTGCCCGGCCAGCTGGCCGCCAGTCAGCACGGCAACCAGGGCCACAACCTGCGCGCGGGTCTGCGCCAGGCCGCCCGAGTTGTCGATCACGTGATCGGCCATCTCGCGCTTTTCATCGATCGGGAGTTGGGCGGCGATCCGACGTTCGGCTGCCTGCGCCGAACAGCCGTCGCGTGCCATCGTTCGCTCGAGCTGAACCTCGCGTCGCACCCAGACGCAGACCGTGGCGTCGAAATGCATCAGGGCACCGCTCCCGCGACCGCTCAGGCGACCCTCGAAGAGAAGCGGAATGTCGAGCACCGCGAGCGGGTCGCCGGCCTCCACCGCGGCTTTGGCGCGGTTCATCATTTCGGCGATCACGGGCGGATGGACGATGTTGCCCAGCCGGGTCCGGGCCGCTTCGTCGTTGAAGACGATGGCACCGAGGGCTTCGCGATCGAGACGACCGTCGGCTGCGATCACTTTCTCGCCAAAGGCGGCCGCAATCTCCAACAGCATCGGCTGATCTGCAGCTTGTTGCGCGTGAACGATCGCGTCTGCATCGATCGTCGTCGCACCGAGCTCAGCGAAAATCCGGGTCACCGTGCTCTTGCCGGAGCCGATCCCACCTGAGAGTCCGAGGATGCACGTCATGGGTAGAGCATCGCTCGCAAACCGGCTCGACTCAAGCGCTCGCAGTGGGATCCGCGCTCCCGATGATTACGCAGTTCTTACCGACCGCCTTGGCCTGATAGAGCGCCCGGTCGGCCTCCATGAAGAATTCCCTGCGATTGCCCGCGTAGAGCGCCACGCCCAGAGAGATCGTGACCTCGACCGGCTTCATGTTGTCGCCGATGATGAGTCGTGTGGCTTCGACGTTCATGCAGATCTTCTCGGCCAGGTGGACGCCGCCCGCCAGATCGGTATTCGGCATCAGGACCACGAACTCCTCGCCGCCATAGCGCGCAATCAGATCCGATTGCCGCGCAGAGTCGTTCATGATTGCGGCCAGACTGATCAGAACCTCGTCGCCCGCGGCATGGCCGTGGGTGTCGTTCAGCGACTTGAAGTCGTCGATGTCGATCATGATCAGAGACAACGGGGCTTTGGTTCGAGAGACGCGCTTGATCTCCCGGGTCAGAGAGTCCTGGAAGTAGCGGTGATTGTGGAGCTTGGTGAGTCCATCGGTGATCGAGAGCTGCGAGAGGATCTGATTGGCGAGCTGCAGCTCATCGTTCTTCTCACCGAGTCGAACTCGATCCTGCTCGATCTCGAGCTGATTGCTGCGCAGCTTGGCCATCATGTCGTTGAAGGTTCGTGTAAGCAGCCCAAGCTCGTCGTCGTTGTTGGCCGGCACAGGGATTTGATAGTCGACCTGGCCCTCGGCGATCCGCTGTGCGCCCGCTGAGAGCGCCTCGATCGGCTTCATGATCGCCAACGTGATCTTGAACGCGAGAACGCTGAAGAGCAGGATGATGCAGACGTCGACGATGAAGATCTGTTTGGTGATCGCGTGCGCGGGGGCGAATGCGTTTGCGTGTTCGGTCTCGCTGACCAGATACAGGCCTGTGTCGCCAAGCTCCACGATGGTGCTGACCTTTCGGATGCCGTCGGCGGGCGTGTATTCGAAGAGCGGGCTACCCGTGGCGCCCGTCAAGGGCAGGATGTCGCCCAGTCGCGAGCTCGCGCGCGCCCCCCCGGCGGCCCCGATGCGACCCGCCTGGTCGGCGACCAACAGGCGCGTACCCGCGAAATCAGGCGCTGGCGCTCCAAGCAGGCCGAACAGGCCCTCGCTCGAGAGGCAACCCTCCAGCGCGCCGACGAAGTCCGGGCCCACACGGACCGTGTCGATCCGAGCGGAAAGACACCCCAGCGCGCGATCCCCATCGCTTGCGTTCGAAGCTGCAGCCGGGCGCAGGCTGATTCGCTCGAAGAAGGCGGCGAGTTCGTCAGGCGGCGGCGGCAGACGCTGCTGCGACGCGGCAGCCGCCGATTCGGCGTCTCGTTTCAGATCGCTGGAAGCCCAGTGTAGCCCCGTCCGCACCGCTCCCGGATGTCTCGCGAGCGCGGCGCGCAGCGCGTAGTGCCAGGACGTTTCGAGGGCGGCGGAGGCCGCGAGCTGCGCCGAGGCCGCTGCGTACCAGGCCTCGATTGGTGCCGCGCGCTCATCGAGCAGCGTGCGGTTGTGGTGCACAACACTGCTGCGCACGTTTCCGTACACCGCGCTCACGCTGAGCCAGCTCACCAGCAGCGCTGTCATGAGGGTCGAGACGAAGACGCACAAGATGATTCGTGCGGACACGCTGTTCAGAGACGCACGTCGGCCCAGGGCAGAGTAGATCGGGACGACGAAGGGCTGGAAACTGTGCGACGACATCGGGCCTCGGAAGTTGGACTCCCTCTATCGACCGCCACGAGCGTCGCCTTGAATGCCGCAACCTGGAAAAAGAACCGAATTCCAGGAACTTAGGAGATTTCCCGACCGACGAAGAGGGGCGTCCGGACGGGTTTGGCGACAACCACGGTAAACCCTTGCTTTTAGAGGAGAAAAACAAACGAGGCGTTTGCGGCGTTCCAGCCCGTTCGATATGATGCCAGCAATTTCAGGGGGTTAGCCGTACTCCTCCTTCCAATTCTGTCCGCGCGGCTGCTAGCGCCGCTTCGCACGGCGACGATCCCAACCGGGATCGCGCCGGCGAGAAGCGCCAGGAGAGCACCGCGTCGTGCCGGTCGGGACGCTCGAGAGCCGAGTCGAACCCGATCGATCGGACCCTCTCCAGCATGATTCGTCCGGATCGCACCGCCGTCCAGCCAACAGGCCGTGCCTCAGGATATTTCGATGTCGCCGGCTGCACATCGAATCCTCCGATCATGCTGCACCAAGGATCGTTCGCGATGCCTCGACAAGCACCCATTCCGAGCGATCGATCGGCCCAGTCCACGCGTCCCGCCGATTCCAAAACCGGATCCGACGACACCCACCCGACTATCGATTCCCGTCTCGATTCCCCTGTCGATTCCGAGATCACTGCCCAACTCGAGACTTTGCGCGAACAGATCGATCAGATCGACGCCGAGATTCTGGATCGGCTGAATCGACGCGCCGCCTGTGTGCAGCGCGTCGGGCAGCTCAAGCAGGGTGGGCGGCGCGGCCCGATCTACGTGGCCGCCCGGGAGCGCGATCTGGTTCGCGCGCTCGTCGACGCCAATTCCGGTCCTTTTCCGAGTGCTGGCATTCCCCACGTCTTTCGCGAGATCATCTCCGCCACCCGGTCACTGGAGGAGCGTGTGCGGGTCGCCTTTCTCGGACCCGAAGGGACCTTCAGCCATCAGGCAGCGACCCTGCAATTCGGAGCCCAGATCGACCTGGTACCCGTCGCCAACATGCGCGACGTCTTCACGGTGACCGAGCGCGGCGACACCCATTTCGGGGTGATCCCCGTAGAGAACACGATCGAAGGGCCGATCACCGTCACCTTCGATGCCCTGGTCGAGTCCGACGTCACGATCTGCGGCGAGATCAAGCTCGAGGTGGCCCAACACATGATGTCGCGCACCGGGCGCCTGGAAGACATCCAGCAGGTCGCGAGTCACCCCCAACCGCTGGCACAGTGTCGGGGCTGGCTCGAGACGCACCATCAGGGTGTCGAGACCCTCGAGACCGCAAGCACTGCAGCGGCCGCCCAGCTCGCTCACGCCGATGAGAAGGTGGCGGTGATCGGTTCGGAAGTGATCGCGCAGGTCTACGATCTGCTGACGATCGCCTCGAATGTCGAGGACCACCGCGGCAACACGACGCGATTCTTGATCATCGGACGCGAGACACCGGCTGCATCGGGACAAGATCTGACGAGTGCCGTCTTCACGGTGCGTCGCGATCAGTCCGGGGCGCTGCACGACCTGCTCGGTCCCTTCGCCCGCCAGAACGTCAATCTCGCAGCCTTCCAATCTCGGCCGATAAAAGGCAAGCCCTGGGAGTACGTCTTCACCATCGACCTGGAGGGGCACCAGAACGACCCGCCCGTGCGGCGCGCCCTCGAGGAGGCCGCAGAGATCGCCGCCTCGCACAAGGTTCTCGGCTCGTTCCCGCGTGCGCCGGAGGTCGTGCGAACGGGCAAGGGAGAGCCCGAGCGATGAGTATCGTCGATCGAATAAAGCCCCATATCCGAGATCTGGCGCCCTACGAGCCGGGCAAACCGATCGAAGAGCTCGAACGCGAGCTGGGGATCACGAACTCGATCAAACTCGCCTCGAACGAGAATCCCCTGGGTCCCTCGCCGAAGGCGATCGAGGCGATCTGCGAGGCGGCCGGCGAGATCCACCGCTACCCGGACGGTGCCTGCTTCGCTCTGCGCGCACGACTCGCGGCGCTGTTGGGCGTAGCCGAGAATCAGCTGATCTTCGGGACGGGCGCGGACGAGATCCTCGAACTCGTGGCGAAGACGCTGATGGGGCCCGGCGACGAGGTCGTCTACGCCTGGCCGTCCTTCGCGATGTACCCGATCGTGATCAAGGGGATGGGAGCCACCGGTGTCCCGGTTCCCCTCGATCGCGACTTCGTTCACGATCTCGATGCCATGAGCGCCGCTGTGACTCCGCAGACGCGGGTCGTGATGCTCTGCAACCCGAACAACCCGACGGGCACGAGCGTCGGTGCAGCCGAATTCGACCGATTCGTAGCGGCCCTGCCGGAGCACGTGGTGCTGGTCGTCGACGAGGCCTACTTCGAATTCGTTCGGCGCCCCGACTTCCCCGACGTGGTGTCGCGGCTGGGCGAGCGGCCGGGGACCCTGGTCTTGCGGACCTTTTCGAAGCTGTATGGGCTGGCGGGAATTCGCATTGGCTATGGCATTGCCGATGCCGAACTCGCGAGTTATCTGGAGCGCGCACGGCACCCCTTCAATGTGAACCGGTTGGCCGAAGTCGCCGCGCTGGCCGCCTTGGACGACCACCAGCATGCGCGCCGAACCCTCGAGACGAATCGGGCCGGGATCGAGTACCTGAGCGCGGCGCTTGGCAAGCTGGGCATCGAGACCTGGCCCACGGATGCGAATTTCATGCTGGCGAAGACCGGGGCCGACGTCTTCGACCCGCTGCTGCGCCTGGGCGTCATCGTCCGGCCGCTGGCTGGCTTTGGACTCGCCGAGCACATTCGCATCTCGATCGGCTTGCCCGAGGAAAACGAGCGCTTCATCAAGGCCCTGACCGAGCTGCGCAGCACCGGGGGCCGACAATGAGTTCGGCGACCCACGCAAAGCCTCCGTTCACAAGGCCTTCGTTCAAGAGGATGGCCGTGCTCGGGCTGGGACTGCTCGGCGGCTCGGTCGCGAAGGCGGCGCGGGAGCGCGGGCTCGCCCTCGAAGTCGTGGGCGCCGCGAGGCAGCCGGCGCCCCTGGCACGAGCGTTGGCCGCGGGAATCGTCGATCGCATAGCAAAGCCCTCCGAAGCGGTCGTCGGCGCGGACTTTGTCGTGCTCGGAACACCGGTGGGATCCATGCCCAAGCTGATCGCGGAGGTGGCGTCTGGGCTCGAGTCCGGATGCCTGCTCACCGACGTGGGGAGTGTGAAGAACTACATCGTCGAAATCCTGCCGGGTCTGCTACCCGAAGGCGTGGAATACGTCGGATCACATCCGATGGCGGGTAGTCATCTGCGCGGTCCGGATCATGCGCGAAGCGATCTCTTCGAAGGGGCATGCTGCGTCGTGACACCGCGGGAAGGGCAGGATCCAGAGGCCGTGAAGCGCGTCGAGGATTTTTGGTGCGCGCTCGGCGCGCGTGTCACGCGTCGCTCTCCCGCCGTCCACGACGAAGAGATCGCATGGATCAGTCATCTGCCCCACCTCGTGGCCTTTGCCTTCGCGGGGGCCCTCGAGTCGGCCCCGGTCTCCGCCAACGAGCTGGCCGGCAGCGGCTTTCGAGATTTCACCCGCATCGCGCAGAGCGACGCGGAGCTATGGGGTGAAATCCTCAGTTTGAACGGGAAGGCCCTGTCCGGCCCGCTCTCTCATTTCCGGGAGTCCCTGGCCGACCTGGCCGAGGCCCTCGAAAAGGGCGACGGGCAGTCGCTCGAACGTCTGTTGAACCGGGCGCGTTCCCGCCTTGCCGAGGTCGCCTCATGCGAACCGGGCAGGATTGAGCCGGCCGAACAGGATGAGTCGCATTAACTGATTCCCACCCGGGGTCAACCCGGGTTACAGGGTCACCTCACGGACCTTCTCGAAGGACGCGAATGGCTACCAGGAGCAAAAAGAAATTTCATGACTGAAACCACACAACAAGCCGGAGCCGGTGAAAGTTTTGCCGAGCTCTTCGGAAACAGCGCACGATCCTTCAAAGAAGGGGAGATCGCGCGTGGCACAGTTCTCTCGATCGACGACGACTTCGTGCAGATCGATATCGGCTTCAAGTCCGAGGGGCTGATTGCATCCTGGGAGTTCATGACCGAGGAGGGCAAGATCACCATCGCCGTCGGCGACCAGGTCGAAGTTCTGGTCGAGGAAGTCGAGAACGAGGACGGTCAGCTCGTCCTATCGAAGGAAAAGGCCGAACGCCTCAAGATCTGGGACGAGATCAGCAAGGCCTATGACGACGAAGAGCCCGTCGAGGGCACGATCGTCGCACGGGTGAAGGGCGGCCTTTCGGTCGACATCGGCGTCAAGGCATTCCTGCCGGGCTCGCAGGTCGACCTGCGGCCGGTCCGGAACCTCGAAGCGCTGCTCGGAGAGAAGGCCCACTTCAAGATCATCAAGTTCAACAAGCGTCGCGGAAATATCGTGCTGTCCCGACGGGCTCTGCTCGAGACCGAGCGCAAGAGGATGCGCGAAGCAACGCTGGAGACGCTCGCCGAGGACCAGATCCTCGACGGCGTGATCAAGAATCTGACGGACTACGGTGTCTTCATCGACCTCGGCGGCATCGACGGCCTGCTGCACATCACCGACATGTCCTGGGGACGCATCAATCACCCCGGTGAGCTCTTTGCCGTGGGAGACGAGATCAAGGTCAAGGTGCTCAAGTTCGACGAGGAGAGCGAGCGCGTCTCGCTGGGACTCAAACAGATCCAGCCCGACCCGTGGATCGATGCCGGCATGCGGTATCCGATTGGCATGCGCATTCAGGGCAAGGTTGTTTCGCTGACGGACTACGGTGCCTTCGTCGAACTCGAGCCCGGCATCGAGGGGCTCGTGCACGTCTCCGAAATGTCATGGACAAAGCGCGTGAAGCATCCGTCCAAGGTCGTCTCGATCTCGGACCCGGTCGAGGCGATCGTACTCGACGTCGATGAACGAGACCGCAAGATCTCCCTCGGCATGAAGCAGCTCGAAGAGAACCCGTGGACGGTGATCGAGGAGCGCTACCCGGTCGACACACGCGTGTCGGGTCAGGTTCGCAACATCACCAACTTCGGCGTCTTCGTTGGCCTCGAAGAGGGCATCGACGGACTGGTGCACGTCTCCGATATCTCGTGGACCGAGCAGGTCAAGCACCCGTCGGATCGTTTCGAGAAGGGCGATACGGTCGAAGCCGTCGTGCTGAAGATCGACAAGCAGAACGAGAAGTTTTCGTTGGGCATCAAACAGCTCGAATCCAATCCGTGGGAAGACATCCTCAAGAAGTACAAGGTGGGCAGGGAGATCACCGGCCCGATCACGAGCGTGGCGGACTTTGGTGTCTTCGTGCGGCTCGAGGAAGGCGTTGACGGCCTCGTGTACAGCTCTGAGCTGGCCGAGGAACGCATCGAGACCCCTGCGGAGCATTTCAAGGTCGGCGAGGCGGTCACGGCCCTGGTCGTGAAGGTCGACGCCAACGATCAGAAGATCTCCTTGTCGATCCGAGCGGTCGCCGACAAGGCCGCGCGCGCGGCACTGAAGGAGCAGGCTCAGCAGCAGTCGGCGAGCCAGACCACAACGCTGGGAGATCTGCTGGCTGAGAAGCTTCAGGCCCAGAACGTCGAAGAGTCGGATGACTAGCGACCTCCGGGGGTGCCGAACCAGTTCGGCGCCCCCGCGGCCAACCCTGCTCGCACAAACCCTGATGCCGGGCAGCTGATGCCAAGGGCCCAAGACTCGGGAGATAGAATGACGAAGAGCGGTTTGATCGAAGAGGTGGCCAGGAGAACGCCGCATATTTCGAAGAAGGACACGGAGGTGGTCGTCAACACGATCTTCGATTCGATGATCGAGGCGCTTCGAACCGGAGACCGAATCGAGATACGAGGATTCGGGTCCTTCCAAGTCAAGATTCGCGAGGCACGCGACGGTCGCAATCCGAAGACGGGCGAGCCCGTCCATATCAGCGCGAAGCGAACACCGTTCTTCAAGGTAGGAAAAGAGCTGAAGGAAATGGTCGACAGCGCGCCGAAGCCCGTGCGCGAGTCTGACGCCGGAAGCGCGGGCCAGAGTGGGGCCTCCGACGAATCGGCCACCGGTTAACAATCCGGGCTGAGAACGATTCGAAGCGGGTCTTCTTCGGGGGGAGAAGTTGTGAAACGAGTATTGTTGTGGTTGTCGGGTCTCGCCGCGTTCTTCGGGGCACTCTGGTTGGGGTGGTCTTTTCGGGCACGGAATTCGCTCGAATTCGATCTCGATCTGATCTGGTTTCGCCTCCCCAGTGTGGAGATCTGGTGGGTCTTGATGCTGGCGATCGGCTCGGGGGCGCTGGTCGCCACGCTGATCGTCGGCTTCGCATGGCTGCGCGCACGACTCATGATTCGACGATA
>PVBE011899014.1_pt1 | contig 42315 bp, 37 predicted proteins | sample 1631181 | NCBI WGS metagenome assembly PVBE01 (sample SAMN08397723, study PRJNA350692) | Marine metagenome, whole genome shotgun sequencing project. | isolation source: water | place: Pacific Ocean | collected 2012-04
GATGGCCGCGGGAGTACAACACCTTCCGACCGCACAGTGCGCTGGGCTATCGTCCGCCCGCACCAGAGGCCCTCACGCGAGTGCCCGTTGGTAGGCTAGATATGAGCTTCGCTCTCTCTTAACAATTGGAACGACCATAGGGGGCGGGTCAGGGTCGTCAACTGCCCTGATATGACAGATGTCATCTACAGCTGGATGGTCGAACCTGTACCCTGATTATCGCGCGCGAAGCAGATTCATGGTTCTTTGGACCAGTCGGAGGCTGCACCAGAACTGCGAGAGTCGCGGGGACTCGAAGCGGAAGACACTGACATGGCTCCCAAAGACCCGGCCGGGTGCGTGCTCCAAATTGTCGCAGTCCCGCTGTTGGTGCTCGGGATGGGCATGTTCATAACTGGCATTGTGATCGATGGTGGCGGGTCGACCATCCTCTTCGGCCTCTTCGCGCTGGGGCTCGGCGCGGCCATATTCTATTTCGGTCGTCGGTATCAGGCAGGTGAAGTTCAAGGCCTTCCCAAACCCTGAGCGTACGGAAACCGTCGAGAGATTCATCTTAGCCCGCGGCCTCGAACGAGGGAGAGAGCATGAGCATGCGAAGGGAATCACGACGTTCGTTTCTCATTGAGTCGGCTTCCGGCCTGGGCGCGGCCTGGGTCGCGGCCAACTACTCTGGCATCCTGGCAGCTGAAGAGTATGTGCTCGAGGCGGTCCAGTCGGGGCGGCCGGCCAGGTTCGCATTTTTCACCCGGGAGCAGGCCGTCGAGGTCGAGGCGATGGCCGCCCAGATCATCCCGACCGACGACACGCCGGGCGCGCGTGAGGCCCGGGTGGTCTCGTTCATCGACCGGGCGCTCGTGACCTTCGACAGCGGACGCCAGCCTGACTACACGCAAGGCCTCGCGGATCTCGCGGCCCAAGCGAGCCAGCGCTTCCCGAACGCCGCCACGTTCTCGGAGCTGACCTTCGACCAGCAGATCCAGGTACTCACGGCCATAGAACAAACGCCGTTCTTCAACCTGGTTCGGACGCACACGATCACCGGCTTCTTCGCCAGCCCGGTGCACGGCGGCAATCACGACAAAGTCGGCTGGAAGCTCGTCGGCTACGACGACTCGCTCAACCACACGCCGCCGTTCGGCTACTACGACGCGCTCCCCCAAAGGGGCCGATAGGCCTGGAAGCCGGAGAAAACGCCATGACACAGTTCACGCCAGCAACTGAGGTTGATTTCGTCGTCATCGGGTCCGGAGCCGCCGGGGGCATCATGGCCAAGCAGTTGTCGGTGGCCGGCTTTTCGGTGGTGGTGCTGGAGCAGGGCGAGTGGGGGAAGTACGGGCACGAACAGGATTACACCAAGGACGAGTTGCTCAACCGCAACGTCAGCCCCGAAGACCGCTTGACGAGCAACCGCGGGCGGCAGCCCAACACCTTTCGCCGGACCGACGGGGACCAAACCGGTCCGGGCAGCCACTCCTACGGGTGCGTCGTGGGGGGCGGGACCGTCACCTACGGGGGTAGCAGCTGGCGCCACTTGCCCTGGGAGTTCAACGAGGCCAGTACCGTGGGCACGATTGCCGGCACCGGCATGGCGGACTGGCCGATCTCCTACGAGGAGCTGGAGCCCTACTACACGCAAGCCGAGTGGGAGATGGGCATGTCGGGTCAGCGTGTCGATTCCCCGTTTGTCGCGCCGATGTCCAAGGAGTATCCGGTGCCCCCGGTGCCACTGAAGGCCTCGGGTGCCCTGTTCAACGTGGCGGCCGCCAAGCTCGGCTTGACCGTTGTGCCCGGCCCGCTCGCGATCATCACCCAGCCCTACATGGGTCGCTCCGGGTGCGTCAATTGCGGGATGTGTTCCGGCTTCGGGTGCCACGTGCGCGCGCGTTCGAGCTCGGCGGTCACGGTGCTCCCGATTGCCGTGGAGACCGGCAACTGTGAGATTCGAGCCAGGAGCTACGTGCGCGAAATCTCGGTGGACGACAGCGGCCGGGTCACCGGGGTCATCTATTTCAACGCCCAGAAGCAGGAGGTCATACAGAAGGCAAAGGCGGTCGTGCTGTCTGCAAACGCGGGGGAGTCGGCTCGGCTGCTCCTGATGTCGAAGTCGGCCCGCTTTCCCGACGGTCTCGCGAACTCGAGCGGTGTCGTCGGTAGATACCTGATGCTCGGAAACGGCGCTGGCGCGAGCGGACTCTTCGAGCATCCGCTGAACGACTACAAGGGTGTTGTCTCCGGCACCGGCATCGTGGACTACGTTCCGTCCGATCCCAAGCGGGGCTTCTATGGCGGCGGCCGATTGACCTCCCGCGGCTACGCCACTCCGATCAGCTACGGCCTAGGGGGGCTGAGTCCTGGCGTGCCGCGCTGGGGGGCAGGATACAAGCAGGCACTCAGGGACGAAGCCGGGCACAAGATGGCGATCAACTGCTTCGTCACGCAGTTGCCGCTGGAGACCAATCGCGTGGATCTGGATCCCGAGGTGAAAGACGAGTGGGGCCTGCCGGCGATGCGCATCACGTCGAAGAGTCATCCTGACGACATCAAGGCGATGGAGTTCTTCAGGCAGAAGTCGATCGAGATTCTCGAGGCGGCCGGGGCGAAGAGGGTGTGGGCGGGTCCGGTCAGGGACAGCCGCGGAGGTGCGCACAACCGGGGCACCTGCCGAATGGGGAACGACCCGAAGACGTCGGTGGTCGACAAGTTCCATCGCGCGCACGATGTGTCCAACCTGTTCATCGTGGACGGCAGCAACCTCGTCACCGGTGGCCGCAATCACCCCACCATGACGATTCAGGCGCTCGCGTTCAGAGCGGCGGAACATCTGGTACGTGCCGCGACAAGCGGAAATCTGAGCAGTAGCGCGTAATCCCACGCCGGCAGACACTGACGCTGGCTATCAGTTATCTTGCATTCATCTCCCAGGTGTAGGGGCAATGGAACACGAGGAACTTCACCGGCATCCGGTCTTTGCGAAGCTCGAGGAGTTCGGCACCAAGATTCTGTACGCGTGTATCGAACGGGAAGCCACCAGCTGGTCGTTTTGGGTGATTGTGACTTTGGCCATGTTCGGCATAACAGCCGGCCCAGCGATCGCGATATACCTCATTCTTCGTTGGTCGTGACCTTGGTCTCTTTGATTGACCGAGGATCGTCTGTAGAATCTCGCCCTCCTCACGCGGCCATCTGTTCCCGCAGGCGGCGCTGGAGCTCGAGCGGCGAATGTGCGCGAGACGCCGACGCGGTCCACTGGCGCTGCTGACCACGATCGTGCCGTACCCGAACATCCGTCCCAGGATGCCCTGACGGACGCCGAACCCTTCTATCTCGGACAACGGCGCTTCGAGTGACTGATGTGGCAGCCATCCGGCCTTGCCGAGCACCCGCTGATCGGTCACACGGACTTCCGACGAGAGATACAGCATGAACAGGCTCAGCGCATCCAGCCCCGCGAGGGGAACGAAGAGATTGCTGAGAACCATCCAGCCGCCCGACACGATGACGATGCCAACCATCGCGATGGCGAACAGAACCGCCGGGCGCCAGAAGATCATCCAGTGCAGACTCGTGCTATAGACCACCTGCTCGTCCGCCCTGAGGCTGTCATCTATGTAGCTCATCACCGCGTGTCTCCAATGGACCCGGCCGTCGCCTGGCGGCCCTACTCCGGGGCCGGGAAATACGCGATCCTGTCACCACGGTACGAGCCAAGCCAGAGCTCGTTCCCAACCCGAGTGGCTGTGGTGGACGCCACGAACCCGTCGATGGCAGGGTGCTCGAAAATCCGTCGAACGTCCAGTGTCTGAGGGTCGATCTCGGCCACGTTCGACGTCTCTCGCAACGGCTCGCGCGGCTCGGTTATCGAGCGCCCGTCCTTATCGGTGTGGCCCGCGGCGAGTATCACCGAGCCGTCGGCCGACATACGCAGATTGTCAGGCCGAAATCCGAGGTCGACGACGTCCTTTTGCACCGGCGTTTGACCACGCGAGATACGCGTCACCTTCTCTTCGGCCCAGCCGGCGATATACATCCAGCGGCCATCCTTCGAGATCTCGAGTCCGTTCGGCGCCGTGTCCTCGCTACCCGGTATCCGTCTCCACCCGGTTCCCGTGTGCCACTCCCACACGTCGCCCGTCGGCCCGCTCGTCGCCGCAAGGCCACCTCCGGGAACCGCGACCACACTGTTGAGACTGAGCGTCGACAGTGCCGGGGCGCATCCGACCCACGCCAGACCTGGCGGCGACGCCTGGGCGTCTATCTCGAACACCTCGACCGACTCCCGAGTGCCGTGGTGGACGACATACAAGGTATGGACGGCGCCGTCTCCCGGCTTGAGATAGAGACCGTGCGCCCTGAATGCCTCCCGCTCCTCGAGTGGACCCGGGCACGTCGGGTAGGTCGTGGCATCGAACCGCTCGGCCGGTTGCACCGTCGGAAACAAGACCGTTGTGGTCTTGTCGCGCATATGGACCAGGTGGATGCGACCACCTTCCTGAGCGCCGGACGCGATGACCCACTCCGAATCGGGAATGATAGCGAGGTCTTCGGGGCTGATGAGGTCGCAGATGAACTGGATCTCGCCGACCGGTTCGCAGGGTGTCGCGCCGTAATCGGTGAAACCGGGGGGAGCCTCGCCGGCGTCAGGCGTTGGTTCCGGCATAGGTTCGGTCGCGCGGCAACCCAGTGCGAACGTTGCGGCCAACCCCAGTAGTGCCAGTGTGGGTACTCTCACGACCTTCCTCCTAGACAAACGAGCGGCGGTCAGCGGTCCCCCACTCTCTCGACGAGTGGACGGCCCTGCGCCTACAAACGGATTGCACCGCGACCGAGCACGTCGTGCCGAGAATGCTCGCACGGAGGGCTGACGTCAAGGCCCGACCTGTATAAACACCCGGCCGTGCTTTGCGCATCGTGACGAGACGCGACCGGTCTTCCCCTTCGTCTCACAGGTGGTCTAGTATTCCCTATCAGTGCGTGGCCGCTTCGACGGCCCAGGAAGGTGAACCAACATGAGTATCGACAGACGCGGCTTTCTTCAGCGTTCGGGAATGGCAGCGGCCGGCCTTGGCGCCGGCATGGCCGCCACACCGCCGGCGGCAGCGGCGATGATCCAGGCTGCGCCCACGCGGAAGATCAAGATCACCGGGTACCGCACGATGGTGCTGGACAACATCGAGCCCTTCATCGGACATCGGAAGTGGCTCTTCTTGCAGCTCGAGACCGATGTCGGTATCGTTGGTCTCGGCGAAAGGGTGTCGGGCGGGGTCCTCGAGCTGGGCTCGCAGGTCAGTCTGCTGCACGAGATGTGCGATTCGGTGGTCGTCGGCAAGAGCCCGTTCGATATCGAGCGTATCTGGCAGGACCTCTATAGCAACCCCCACGACTACCGCCATCCCGGGCTCTCGAGGACGCCGGCAATGTCGGCCATCGACATGGCCTGCTGGGACATCGTCGGCAAGGCGACCGGTCAACCGATCTACAACCTGCTGGGCGGCCAGTTTCACGAGCGGCTACGCGCCTACGCCTACCTGGACACCGCCGGGGTGTGGGAGAACCCGGCGCTCGCCGGGGAACGCGCTGCCGAGCTGGTCGAGCGCGGCATGACCGTTTGCAAGCTTGACCCGTTTCAGCCGATCACCGGCGGCCCACGCGACTACTCGCTGAAGACGATCAATCACGTGGCCAGGATCTTCCGCGCCATGCGCGACGCGGTCGGCGACGAGCTGGAGATCGGCATCGGCACCCATGGCCAGTTCAGCACGTCTGGGGCGATCCGGGTGGCGAGCCTCCTGGAGGAGTTCAATCCGTACTTCTTCGAAGAGCCGGTGTCACCGGAGAACGTGGACGAGATGGCCCGTGTGGCGGCGATGACCACCATCCCGATCGCGACCGGCGAGCGACTGGTGACCAAGTTCGAGTTCGCCGAGGTGCTTGGCAAGCAGGCCGCGGGCATCATTCAGCTCGACGTGGGCCAGTGCGGCGGCATTCTCGAGTCGAAGAAGATCGCCAGCATGTCGGAGGCGCACTACGCAATGATCGCGCCGCACATGTATTGCGGCCCGATCGCGGCCTCGGCGGCGGTGCAGCTCGACACCTGCTCGCCCAACTTCCTGGTACAGGAGTTCAACACCAACGATCTGCACAGCGAGATCTTCGTCGACCCGATCACGATTGAGAACGGGTTCATCACGCCACCGACCGGGCCCGGTCTCGGTGTCGAGCTCAACGAGGCGGTCGTCCGAAGACAGCTCTCCGACTGAACCGGCCGTCCTTGCGCCGTCAACGGCATGCGGCCCAGGTGCTCACCTGTGCTGAGCGCTGGGGCTGGTAGCAAGGGCCTTCAGGCCCGCCAAGGTGAGACCCGCAGAATCACGCAGACGCGCGTGCGGAGTCGCGTCCGGGGCGGCCTCTGGCGGAACGAGTCGCGTCAGCCGACGGTGCGTTCGTACAGATAGAGGAGCCCGACCGCGACCGGATACAGCGTGGCGCTGAAGGCGACGTTGTTCCTCCCGAGGGCCCAGTTGCTTGCGCCATACCGGGTGCTGAGCACGAGATTGATGCCGGACATCGGGTTGACCGCGCAGCCCAGGCCCCAGCCCATGGCGAACGCGATGGCGACGAAGCTCGGATCGGGGTCGATCGACTGCAGCAGCGGCACGACGACGCTGACGACCACCACCGGGTGAATGCAGGCGAGCGAGGTCAGGATGAACACCAGCAGCAACAGGCTGGCGTTGCCGGCATCGAACGTCTCGAACGGTACCCAGTCGCCCTTGGCCGAGAAAACCGCGACGAGCCCGGCCCCCAGCACGCCGGCGCCGAGGAACAACGCAAGCTCACCGCCCATCTCCGGCACGCGAGTCGTCACGTAGTGCCTCAACGCTCGGGAGGCCCCGGACGGTCCGTCCCGCACGAGCAGCGCCGTTCCTACGATGACCGGGGTCAGCATGGTGATGAGCGACAGCACGGAATAGCCGGAGGTCAGGGCGTAGGCGAGCAGCACCGCCGTGCCGAGCACCAGCGGCACCACGAGGCTTTCGAAATGGACCGGATAACCGCGAAAGTTCTCGATGTCGTCGACACGACCGCTGCGTGCGTACCAGGTCAACAACGCCAGCGCTGTGAGCGCCAGCGGACCGCCGAACGCCAGCAACAGCAGCGGGCTCGAGCCCGGCGTGTAGGCCAGCGCCAGCGCGACCCCGCCGATGAACGGAGAAAAGAAGGCGACCGCCGTAAACGCCCGGCTGAGCAACTGCGCCTGGTTCATCTTGAGCGGCGCCGCACGAGCCAGCCGGTCGGCCATGATGATGACCGCCGAGATGTTGATGATCGCTCCGAACGCGTGGACGCCGAACATGCTTCGCAGGTAGGTGCCTAACCCGCTAGGGAGCTCCGGCTCGGCTTCTCCGACGGGTGGGTTCAGCAGTCTCAGCAGCGTGATCGAGGCCAGCATCGAGAGAATCGGCTGGTTCTGTCCCAGTATCCGTTCGACCCGCAGCTCGGCCCCGCGGCTGATAGCCCACACCAGGGCGACGGCGCCAACGGCGACGAACACCAGCGCCTGCAAACGTTGCGGTCTGCCGAGCTTCGGCCCGAGCAGCCCGAAGGCGCACCAGGCCAGCAGCGGCGCCGCCAGCGCCGGCACCACCGGCCAGACGGAGCCGGCGATTCCCACCAACAACATGCCGGCAAGCAGTACGCCGGCCGCCGTGCGGGCGACGCTGTGAGGAGACGAGACGGTGGCTCGAACGTCGGGCAGCATCTAGACGGACACGAGGTAAGGCATTGTAGCGCGTAGTGGTTCGCGTCTCGGCGTCACCGCGCGGTGACCGGTCTTGCCGCTTGCCTCATACCGCCCGGGGGCCTATCGTGTTCAGGTACGCGACCTCGACGCGGATGATGCGGGCTTCCGGTCGAGAGGGCTGGTCAGGAGGAATCGATGAGCAGGCAATGTATCGCGGCGATCGTGGCGATGTTGACAGCCGTGGCTGCCGGTCCGGTGGTCGTGGCGGGACAGGCGCCGGACGACTGGACGGTTCCGCGCACGGCGGACGGTCGGCCCGATCTGCAGGGGGTCTGGGCAAGTGATTCGGCAACACCTCTCCAGCGCCCTGAAGCGCTGGGAGACCGCGCCACGCTCACCGACGAGGAGGTGGCCGCGATGGCGGCTCATGCGGCCGAGTACGACAGAGCCGGCGGTGACGCGGTGTTCGGGGACACACCGTTCCTGCGGGCGCTGGCCTCGCTCGAGGAGCCCAGCGAAGAGCAGGCAGCGGCCCGGCCAGCCCGCCCGTCGACCCGGAGCTACAACCAGTTCTGGATGAGCGGCCGCTGGTTCGACAACCGCACGTCACTCGTCGTCGTTCCCTCGAACGGGCGCTTGCCGCCACGAACCGCCGCGGCGGAAGCGCGAGCGGAACGGCAGCGGGCAGCACGGAACGCTGCGGCGCCGGACCGACGCCCGACGCTCGGCGAAGAAGTCGCCCGTGTGGACCCGGCGATCCGCTGTCGCGGCGGCGGGGCCCTGTTGAGCGGACGCGGCTACAACAGCAACTACCAGATCTTCCAGAGTGCCGACCACGTCGCCATTCAGATCGAGATGCATCACGACACGCGACTGATTCCGATTGGCGACGCGGCTCCGAGCCACGTGGGCCCGCCGAGCGCCATGGGCAGCTCGGGTGGACACTGGGAGGGGGACACGCTGGTGGTCGAGACCGCCAATCTGTCGCGAGGGGCCAGCGGCTCGACACGTGATGTGCAGATCACAGAGCGGTTCACACGGGTGGGGCCCGAGTTGCTGCAGTACGAGTACACCCTGGACGACCCCTCCACCTGGACGCAGCCGTGGACCGCGCGCATCTTCATGCGATCGGCCCCCGGCACCGGCGTCATCTACGAGTTCGCCTGCCACGAGGGGAACTACGCGATCGAGCACGCGCTGCGCAACGAGCGGTCGCTGGAGGCGGGAAACATCAAGTAGACGAAGATGCCCCGCCCTCCGTCGAGCGTCGTGCGCGAACGGCAACTCGTGCACCACGGTGCCGCTCTTCGCCACAGTGACGGTCGCCGTGTGGTGTCAGTCCAGGATCGCCTCCACCATCCGCACGACATGTCCGACCATCTCGTCTTCGACCTCGGGCGCCCAGCCGACCGGGGAGGCGTACTGGATCTGGATGACCTGCGCCTGGTAGGCGTTCAGCCGGACGAGCTCGCGGGTCGGGATGTACAGGTTGTGTTCGCCCATGTAGCCGAACACCATGATCGGCCGGTCGGCGCGGAACACGTCCTTGATGCGGGCGCCGATCGGCGCGCAGATCTCCCCCTGCATCGCCACGATCGGCATCGGCCCCAGCCGGGCCACGATGATCTCGTTGTAGATGCAGGGCGACGCGTCGTGAAGGCGGTCGTCGTAGCGGTCCAGGAACTCCTGGTCGGTCTGGTGAATCAGATAGGTATCGTCGGTGCAGACCATCTCCGTGGTCCGGGTCGGAAACGGGATGTTCCGCTCGTAGTAACGCAGCAGCATCCGGACCCAGTTGGTGCTCCGGTACCGATGGGGGTAGTGGACGAACCCGACGTCGGGCGGAAACTGCTCGGCCAACGCCAGCGCCTCGTCGCGTGAAATCGGCGGCGCCAGCGGCAGCCCCACGACCTCGATGCTGCTTGTGATCGGACCGGTGACGTCCTCAAGCGGTCCATCCGCGATGCCCAGCACCGCCTCGGCCAGCCGGCGGCCCAGCTCGCGCGCCCGTGCCTCGAGCAACGCGTCGTAGGCCGCGGCCCCCGCCTCGCGCGAGGCGGCGACCCGGGTGTTCCAGTCGGCCGGCTGGCGCGGGAACTGGTTGCCGCCGGACGCATCCGAGTACATCGCGAGCACGCCGGGCACCGCCGCTTCGATGTCGTCCATCGCATACCCGGGATGTCCCGTGTCGATCAGCGAGCGCGACGCCTGGGCCGGGTGGGTGCCGTGGCTGAAGAGCATCGTCACCGGAGAGCCATTCCGCGTCACCTGCAGGAGCTGGATCTCGTAGTCGACCGGCGCGTTGCCGCGCGCCGTGATGAAGTAGCCGTATCCCGACCCGAACTCGACGCGCGCCGGCCCGCGCTCGTCGGCGATCGCCTCCTCGATCAGACCGAACATCTCGCCGGCCAGCCACCGTCCGTAGGCGAAGTTGTCCGGATTGATCTGAATCGGCGCGTTGTGGTTGTGCGTGGCCAGCAGAATCAGGTGGGACGGCTCGATGCCCAGTTCGCGCCGGACCCGCTGCCGCAGAACCGGAGTAGCAACATCCAGACAGTTCAAGTCGTAGGTGACGAACACCAGCCGACTGTCGCCGTCGTTGAGCACCAGCACCCGCGCGTGCAGGTCCTCCTTGGTACCCTCCGACATCCGGCCGTTCACCATCACCAACGATTCGGTGTTGGTGATGATCCCCTTGGCGACGCCGGCCGTCATCGTTTGCGCCGCCACGCTGCTCGGCCCCAGAAGTCCGGCAAGGAGTCCCACTAGCACCAGGTTCTTCGCACTCATCATGGTGGTCTCTCTTTCCGTGACACCGTCTGCCAGGGACTGGCAGCCTGTTCGTAGGTCCAGGAGCCGGCCAGGCCCTCCGGCTTCATCCTCACTCCTGTCTCCTGACTTCTGTCTCCTTGGAGCGGCTTTCAGTGACTATGCTGCCGCAAGTACGCCAGCAGATCCGCCAGCCCCCCGGCATCGAGTCCCTGCTCGAGCCCATCCGGCATCAGCGAGCGGCCCTCGGTGCGCAAGTCCCGGATGCGGCTCCGGAGCACGGTGCTGGTCTCGCCGTTGGCGCGCGCTAGTGTGACGCTGCTCGCGGTCTCGACGGCAACGATGCCGTTCAGCAGCTCGCCGTCCACCGTCTCCACCAGGTAATTGGCGAATTCGGGGGCGAGCGCCGCGCTCGGGTCCAGCACCGAGGTCAGCAGATCCTCTTCACCCTTCGTGAACGCCATCCCGAGGTCGGGACCGACCGGATGGCCCACCCCCCTAAACAGGTGACATTGAGCGCACAGGCGCTCGAAGTGCCCGGCGCCGCGGTCCGCGTCGCCACGCCGGCTGACGACCTCCGGGAGCCACTGGTCGACGATGGCTTGCCGATTGCTGAACTCGTGGTCGCCGATCAGCGCGGCCGCTCGGGCCTGGATGTCGTCGCTCGAGCGCCGCAGCAGCCGGCGTCGTTGCTCGAGGTCGAGGTTCAGCTCGCCGACGGTCAGCTCGCCGGTCTCGAGCGCCGCGACGAGCGGCTCGTGGAACGAACGATTCCGCAGCAACATGTCGAGCACCAGCCCCTTGACCTCGGCGCTATAGCCGCGAAACCGCGCAAGCGCGTCGGTGCCCCGCGCCGGCCCGTCGAGGATCGTCAGCGCGCGTGCCGCCGCCGCCTGCAGCGTGGGAGGCGCAGTCGGCTCCATCAACGCCAGCAACGTCTCACCGACCTGCGCGTAGCCACCGAGTCCCAGCAGCGCAATTTCCTCGGCTCGAACATCGACCGGCAACCCGGCGTCCACGGCACGACGCCGTGCCCGTTCCAGCGCGCGGTCTCGCGCCGCCAGTTCGCCGAGACCCACCGCGGCAGCAACCCGCAACGCGGCCCTCACCACCGGAGTGACGTCGGTGTCGAGCAAGAGGACCAGACCGCCGGACACCGTCTCGGGCACGGCGGTCACCTCGGCCCGTCCCAGCCCGTCGGCCAATCCGTCGAGCAGCGTGGCGCGCCAGGCGTCGGTCAGGCCGGGGCGCGAGGCCAGCGGCACGATGTCTGTCAGGCCGGTATCCCCGCTCGCGCCAGCCACCGCGCCGAGGAGTCGCACGGCGTCGAGCCGGCCGGCCGTCACCGCGGCGGCATCGGTTGGCTCGGCCGCCAAGAGCGTTTCCAGCATCTGGGTTGCCTCGTCGCTCGCCCCGGCCAGAGCCGCATACCGTGTCCAGCGATGACCGGCGTCCCGGGCGAGCACGCGCCGCAGACCGTCACTGGCCTCCGGGGAGTCGATGCCGCCCAGCGTCAGCGCCACCTGCATCCTGACCCGAGCGTCGGGGTCATTGGCCATCGCCGCAATGGCCTCACCGAGCGCTGCCGACTCGGCCAACCGGGTCTCCGCCACCACGAGCGCCTGCGCGCGGACGCCGGGCTCCGGATCCGCCAGCGCAGTAGCGACCTCGTCGACCACAAGCGCGTCGAGCCCGTCGAGCGTCCAGAGCGCGTGCACCCTGCCGAGCGCTGAGTCGGTCGTGCGCAGCAGCTCGGCGACCAGCGGCACCGCCGCCGGGTCGACCCGTTCCACCAGCAGCCGCTGCGCGGTGTCGCGCCACCACTTGTTGGGACGCGCAAGGCCGGCAACCAGCGTCGGCAGGTCGGCAGTCGCGAGCCTCGGCCGCACCATCGGCAGCCCCCCGCGCGGCACCACCCGGTAAATGCGGCCCTTGTCGTCGCCGGCGCGCACGTCCATCGTGGCTTCGACGGCATCCGGAATCCACTCGGGATGCTCGATCACCGCCCGGTGCATGTCGACGACGTAGAGCGCGCCTTCCGGGCCGGTCGCCAGTGTGACCGGACGGAACCAGTTGTCGCGCGCCGCCAGCAGCTCGACGCCTTCGGCCCGGCGGCCGGCCACGAAGCTCGGACCCACGGCGGTCACCACGTCCTGGTGCACGACATTCACCACCACGTCGTTCACGAAGAAGCTGCCCTCGTAGGCTGCCGGCAGCGCCCCGCCGCCGTAGAACGCGATGCCCGAGCCGCCCGAGAACCGGCCCGACTGCTCCGGGTGGTTCACGCGGGTCTCGGCGTCGGAGAGCTGGAAGAGCTGCGCCGACGACCCGTGGTCCGAGATGGTATCGCGGGTGGTCGGCACAGCCAGCAGCGGGTTCCGGGCCAGGTAGGCGGGTGGGAACACCATGTGCTGGATGTGATTCAGGTTGTGGGTGCCGAACATCCGCCCCCAGGCGTCGAAGGCGATACCGTGGCCGCCGGTCGTCTCGTACGACGTCTCCAGGGCGCCGGTGTCCGGCCGGAACCGGAAGTCCATCCCCCGAATCGACACGACGGCGTCAGGGGCGCCGGCTGGATAGCCACTGCCCTGATTGCCGCCGTTGGCGGCATAGACCCAGTTATCGAGGCCCCAGGTCAGCCCGTTGATGTTGTGCTGCGTGTTGGCGACCGGAAACCCGGAGAAGAGCGCTTCGCGCGTGTCCGCCGTGCCGTCGCCGTCGTCGTCCCGCAGGAAGAGGATGTCGGGCGGCTGGGTCACCAAGACGCCGCCGCGCCACGGCAGCACCGATGTCGGATACTGCAGACCGTCGGCGAACAGCGTCCAGGTCTCGAAGTAGCCATCGAGGTCGGTGTCGACCAGCTGCTTGACCCGACCCAGGGGCGGAGTCCCCTCTGGCCGCGTCGGGTAGCCGCCCATCTCGACGACATACATCCGCCCCTCGGCGTCGAAGGCCACACCGACCGGATCGACGACCGCCGGCTCGCGGGCGGCCAGCTCCAAACGCAGATCGTCGGGCAGCCCCGCCGTGGCGATGAGCTCGCCGGGCTCGAGCGACGCCCCCTTTCCGTCGTCATGGACGCATCCCGAGACGGCCCAGGCGATCCCCAGCGCGACGGTGGCCGACGGAATCGACCGTGCAAGGATTGCTGCGAAGCTCACCGGCTACTCCTGCCTCCTGCCTCCTGGGCGCGGAGAGTCTCTATGGCGTCCGGCGCAAGCGTCCCGATAGGTAGCCCAGGCTGACCAGCGCTCGGTTCACGAGTCGCTCGCCGGCGCCCACCTCCACGATGGTCGAGCTGTCGGCGCCGTAGCCGCCCTGGCCCGCCGCCTTGATGGTCGGGAAGTAGCCGAGGTGCCCGTTCGAGTAGCCGACAAAGAGCGTGTTGGCAACCAGGCTCTCGCGCTTGAGCCGCAGCCCGTGCTCGACGAAGAACTCGCCGGGAAACGACGCCAGGGCAAGGTCCGGACCGATCAGCAGCGTCACCACCTCGGCCTCGCCCTCCCGCTCGAACCGCTCGAGATAATCTCGCCGCACACCGGTCCGGATCTGGGGGTCGTCGAGGTCCCACCGCGGGCCGACCGGAACCAGCTCGACCCCGAGCGCGATCGCGTCGACGTCGGTGAAGGTCAGCTCGCGCCGGAGCCGCACCACCTCGCCGCCGGCGGTCTCGCCCATGCGGCGCATCTGGTCGTAGGCACCCTCGTCCAGCGGCGTCTTGTCCCAGAACGGATTGATGTCGCCGGCCGCGCCCTGGAGGAACATCGCCTGCCCCCCGATCTGGCGCTCGACCAGCGCCATCATCGCGCCCGGGTAATCGGCTGAATACTCCAGATTCTCGGGACCCAGCACCACCGGGTGGATCGCCAGGTTGATCAGCGTGGCGATCGGGTCGCCGTCCAGCGTGTCGAACGCCACTACTGCGACCGACTTGTCGACCGGGCTGGTCGGCACGGCATCCCGGTTCTCCCAGAACATCTCGACGGTGCCGTCGGCGCGCACCCGGCGGCGGTTGTGCCCCAGGTCCACCCGCCCCCAGTCGACCCCGAGCCGGGCCGGCTGCAGGGCGCCGTGCGCCTCGACCACCGCGGCGGTGATCTTGCGCCGCAGCTCCTCGACCCAGGGGTCCGCCGTGGTCGGAAAGTCGGATACGAAGCTGGGCCCCGAATGGGTGTGCGAGGAGGTCAGGAAGACGTCGTCGAAGCCGAGCGCCGCCGAGACGGCGGCGCGGATGTCCCGGGTCAGAGGCTTGTCCGCGTATCCCAGATCCATGGTGACCCAGGCCACCGTACGCTCGCCGTCGCCGAGCACGATCGCCTTGGCGTAGAGCGGGTCGTGGATACCGGTCGACACGTTCTGCCCACGCGCGCCATAGCCATACATCCGCACGCCTGGCGGCGGGGTCACGTCGGCCTTGGCGACCCCGACCTGGAGCTGGCCCGCGGCGAGGCCAGGCGCGAGCAACACGAGCACGCCGACGAGGGTGGCAAGTTGTCGCATCTGTCCTCTCCTCGTCTGTTCTACGCAGACCAGCCGCCGGAAAGCCCTGGGACCGTGGGCCGAGCTCAACGAGCAGCGTCGCCGGCGCCCGCGGGGTCTCCCGGGATCAGGTCAAACGGCACCGTCGCATGGCGGATGCGGCGGCGGTTCCAGGTGTAGGTAATCTGGAGGTCCCCGTTCGCGTCCTGAATCATCGCCGGGTAGGACAGCTCTCCCCGCTGTCCTTCCTCGAGCGCCTCGATGACGAGGAAGTCCTTCCAGGTGTCACCGTCGTCGAACGACACCGCGAGCGACAGCGGTGTGCGCCGAGTTGTCGAGGGGTTGTAGATCAGGATGCACCGCCCGTCGTCGAGCCGGACGGTGTCGATGCCGGCGCTGGGATGGTCGCGGTCGGTGAGCCGGAGCGGCGACCAGGACTTGCCGGCGTCACGCGAGAGCGACATCGCGATCTTGCCCATGCGGTTGGTCCGGAAGAAGGCCCGCACCACGCCCGGCTCGATCTCCAGCAGGGTCGGCTGGATCGTCCCGCGGCGGTCCCGCTCCATGTCGCCGAACAGAATTGGTCCGTGCTTGCTCCAGGTCTCGCCGCCATCGCTGCTGATTTCCATCCAGGAGGACCAGGTCCGGTAGCTCTCGAGCGACGTTCCGGCGAGGATGTCGCCGTTGGCGAGCGTGATCGGCTTCGCGCGGACCGGCCCAAGCATGCCGGCCGGCAACCAGACCGGGTCGGTCCAGCGTTGGCCGGAGGTGGTGGACTTCATGTAGGCCCCGCTCCAGGAGCGGGGGCTCGGCCCCACCTTGAAGAAGAGCCAGATCGTGTCCGACGCGTCGCGGAAGAGCACGGGGTTCCAGGCGGGCTGCTCCGGCTCCTTGTAGACCTGGGTGGGAGACGACCACTCGCCGCCCTCCGGCTTCCGGGACGACCAGACACCGACATCCTCCTGTCCCTCTCCTGATCCGCCGAACCAGGCGGCGATCAGCGAGCCGTCGGGCGCTTCGACGATCGTCGAGGCATGGGCCCGTGGAAACGGCGCCACTTCCCAGATGAAGCGGGTCGTGTGCTCGAGGTTCTGAGCCGAGGCCATTGTCGAAAGCGCCGGGAGGAAGACGATGGTGAACGTGAACGCGACGAAACCTGCGCCGTGCCGCCAACCTGTGCGCGGCCGGTGAGCCGGAGGTGAATCAGCCATCATGGGCTCACCTCCCCATGGTGCGCGAGACGGTCGGCGATGACCTCGGCCACATCCAGAATAGGGACATCGGATTCCCGCGCCTCTGCCGCGTCGCGCAGCATGATGGGACAGTAGGGACAGGCCACCGCGACCATCTCGGGAGATGTGGCCAACAGATCGTTCAAGCGCCGGTAGTTCACGCGGTCCGATACCGCGCCGGTGTCCTTGTCGTCGCTAATGAAGAGCTGGCCGCCGCCGGCACCGCAGCACATCGTGCCATGCCCGTGTTCGGGAGCTTCGCTCAGTGTCGCGCCGCAGTCGCGGAGGATCTTCCGTGGCTCTGTGGTGATGTTGCGTCCACGTGCAAGATTGCACGGGTCATGGTAAACGGCCGTCATGTTCTTTGGTGACAGGGGAATCCGGTCCATGACCTGCGTGATGAATTCGGTATGGTGCAGCACGGTGATATCCAGCGCCTGGAATTCGTCCAACTGACGATAATCGCCATCGAGCATGGATGTGCAATGCGGACAACAGGTGACGACCGTGCGGACACCGTTGCTCCGGAAGGTATCGGTAATCTTGTCGGAGAGCTCCATCAAGAACAGGGTCTCGTCTCCCAGGCGCCGCGCGGGCTCACCGCAACACGTCTCCTGCTCCAACACGCCCCATGAGACACCGGACGCATCCAGGATCTTTCGCATCGCGGAAGCGACCTTCTGGCCCTGCGGTTCGTATCCGTTGCCGCAACCCAGCCAGAAGAGAACATCCATACCCTTGGCGAATATCGGGAACTGCTCGTCCGCGATGAACTTCGTCCGCACCTGCCCGGGCAATCCCCACACATTGTGCGGGTATCTCTGCATCGTGCCGAACAGCTTCACCGCGCGCTCATTGGAGAGGCTCCCATTGCTGGCCAGCCCGCGGCGCATATCCAGGATCTTCGCGCCGACATGTTCGATGCCGACCGGACAGGCTTGTTCGCAGGCGCCGCAAGCATAGCACTGCATCAGGTCGTCTTCAGACACCCACGCAGTGCTGTCGGCGACTTCCTGCGTAGTTCCGGCAATCTGCTCGCCATTCGCGCGGTAGCCCCGCTGCATCTGCAAGATGACCTGTTTCGGGCTCAAGGTTCCGCCGGAGCGGTTGGCCGGACACGCGTCAGTACAGCGACCGCACTCCACACACGCGTTCATGTCGAGAATGTCCTTGAAGGACAGATCGTTGAACGTGCTCATCCCGAGATCCTCATTCTCGAGATCCAGCGGCCGCATCCGGCTCGTCGTGTCCGACCGCCAGAAGATGGCTGCCGGGGCCAGGACCAGATGGAGGTGCTTTGAACGGACGATGAGTGGCGGGAACGCCAGCAGTGCAAGCGTGTGCGCCCACCAGACCATGGCTGCCCCCGATGAGCCGTGGATGAACAGCCCGGACCAGTCCGCCAGATAGGTCGCCATCAGTATGACGATAAGCGCGGCCACGACGCCCGACGACAAAGACGGTGTCCCGAGCGCCTTGGGTCTGATGACAAACCGCCTGAACGCCAATCCCGCGATACCTATAGTCACCACCACTGCCCAAGAGGCGACGAACGATCGATACCAGCTGGGGCCGGGTTCGTTTCCAAGTCCGACGATGCCGAGCCAGAGGTGCTCCATGCTGACCCAGCCGAAGGCGATGAAACCCCACATGACCACGGCATGCAGCAATCCGGCGATCGGACGGTTGGCAATGACCCGCGATTGCAGGAGCACTTCGGCGACAAGACGCCACAGGCGTCGGCCGATGCCCTGCATGGGCAGATCAACCCGCCGGGAAGACTGAAAGGCGTTGGCGAACCGGTGTGCGGTCCATCGGTACGTGAGCCACACGCTTACGCAGACCAGGGATGCGAACGTCAGGCGAAAGAGCATCTCTGGGAGCATTGCCGTGGCGGCGAGCCCTGTCAAGGTCGCCGGTGCATCGACCCGAGCGCCCGGATGCAGCGTGGCTTTGCCACGGGCTGGTAGACTCAGGATTGAGGCAAAAAGCGAATACATGTCCGCTACCGGCAAGCGGCGGAAGAACACAGGAAGTCATGCGTAGAGATATCGTCCACGTTGGCGCGGCTAGTTTGAAATACGAGATTCGCGAAATCGTGTCGATCGCCCATGAAGTCGAACGGCTGGGCCAGGCGATTACCTGGGAGAACATTGGCGACCCGGTCCAAAAAGGCGAGACGCCGCCCCAGTGGATCCGCGAGATCGTCAGCGATCTGGTGCACCAGCGAACGACGTGGGCCTATTGCGATTCCGCGGGTGTGGGGGAGACGCGCGAGTTCCTCGCGGACAACGTGAATACCCGCAGGGGCGTCCAAGTGACCACGGACGACATCATGTTCTTCAACGGGCTGGGCGACGCCGTGGCGAAGGTCTACGGTTTCTTGCGGCGCGAGGCCCGGATTCTCGGACCGTCGCCAGCCTACAGCACCCACTCGTCCGCCGAGGCGGCGCATTCGGGATACAACCACGTCACCTACAACCTAGACCCAACCCAGGGTTGGATGCCGGATGTGGACGATATCCGGAACAAGGTCAAGTACAACGATTCCATCGCCGGGATTCTGATTCTGACGCCGGACAATCCCACCGGCGCGGTCTATCCCAGAGCCATCCTGGAAGAGATTGCCGAGATTGCCCGCGAGTACGACCTGTTCATCATCACCGACGAAATCTACGCGCATATCGTGTATAACGGCCAGCCGCGCCTGCATCTCAGCGAGTGGATTGGTGATGTGCCGGGCATCGCCATGCGCGGAATCAGCAAGGAATACCCGTGGCCCGGATCGCGGTGTGGGTGGCTCGAGATACTGAACAAAGACAAGGACGACAACTTCGCCGCCTACGTCGATAGCCTGTTGGCGGCAAAACGGCTCGAAGTGTCTTCGACGACCCTGCCACAGATGTCCATCCCCCTCGTCATGGGCGACCCTCGGTACGCGGACCACCTCGACGGACGGGAGGCCATGTTTTCAGCACGGGCGGACGAAATGATGGCTGTCTTCGACGGCTGCGAATCGGTGCTGGTCAACAAACCGTGCGGAGCGTTTTACTACACCGTCATGCTCAACGAGGGGCTACTCAACCACGGCCAGTCCCTTCCCATCGCAAACCCGCGCATCGCGGAACTGATTGCTGGACGCGTACAAGATGTTGCGCCCGACAAACGGTTCGTCCACTACCTCATGGGCGCCACGGGAATCGTCGTCGTCCCGCTCACCGGATTTCAATGCGCGCACGAAGGCTTCCGCGCCACGCTGCTCGAGACCGATGACGTCAAACGGGCGTGGACCCTCAAGACATTGAGGGAGTCCATCGAGGCGTATCCCTGAGTTGGTGTCGGACGGCTCTACCGCTCCAGGTGGATGGTGACCAGCGGCTTGAACGGGTCAAAGGACTCACCGAGCGTCCACGCCAGACCGCGGAGCAGCATGATTCGAAAATACGGGTCGTTGAACGTGAAATAGTTGTGGCCAAGCACGGTGGCAAAGACTCGACCACGGCCGCGCTCGGTGGTCCACATGACCGGCCAGGCGTTGCCATCCAGTTCGTCGGGCCGGGGGGGGGCCTCCGAGCCAAGGGCTGGTCCGCCCGGGGCCGTCATGAGCGTCGTGACACCGTCGGCGTCGCCATGCAGGTTCCAGTAGTGCTCGTCGACGAGGTCGACGGTTGGGCCAAAGCCCTCCAGGATCTCCGAGGATAGCCCTGCCTTCGTCAGGTGCACGGGGGTGGGCAGAGGACCCCAGCGTGTCGGGCCGTTCGGTGAGTCGCCGCTGGCGTAGGCCAGGCCGATTCGCGCCGCCAGCTCGCTGCCGGCACCCTGAAGAATGGCGAGGTGAAAGAACATGAGGCCACCGCCACGCGACTGAAATGCATCAATCTGCTCGTACTGCTCCTGGCTCCACGGTTCGGGTGACTGCAGGTAGAACACCACCACGTCGGCCCGCGCCCACTGCTCGGCGGTTGGAAAATACATCGCGCGCTCGGCCGTAACGCGTGGCACCAGTGGAAGCAGGGTATTGACGAAGCGATCCATCACCCAGCCATATTCGTGAGCGCCACGCTCGTGGTTCTTGTCGACGCCCCAGACCCAGACGATGTCGAGATCGCGGGACGGCTCAGGTTGGACGATGGGACCGGCGATTTCTGCGACCACATTCGGCTCGCGGGCCGGCGGTGCCTGCCAGGGATGCTGTCTGGCCGCGACGTTCGCCGCACACACCGGCAGCACCAGTGCCAATACCAGGGCTGCTCGACACGGCATGAAGGGAGTGGACATTTGTCGCCTTCTTAATGGGAAATACGCCATGCGCTTGCCGGTAAACGATAGCAGGTATTGGAGACCCCGCACTGCCGCCACTGGGTGGAACACATCTCCGCCCGTGTGAATCCTTGCTACTATTCCGTGACACCGATTCGAAACGGCCACGCAAGGACTGCCAAGCGTCCTGCGCGTGGACGTGCTGGGAGAACCGATGACGACACGACCTTCGATGTTCCGTGCGCTGACGAGCCTCGCCATCTGCGTGACCGGCGGGCTGTTGATGGCGGCCCAGACAACCACCACCGACACGCATCGCTTCACCGAGATCAGAAACGGGATCTACCTCGCACAAACCACGGCCCCCGTGTTCAACAGCAACGCGATGGTGATCGTGAACGACGATGACGTTGTGCTGATCGATTCGCATGTCACACCGTCCAAGGCGCGCGACCTGATTGCGGCCGTCAAGACCCTGACGCCCAACCCGATCACGGCGCTGATCAATTCCCATCATCACTGGGATCATGCTCACGGGAACCAGGAGTTCGCGGACATCCCGATCATCGGGCACGAGTTCACCTACATGAAGCTGACCACCGCGCCCCTGGAGGAAGGGACCTACACCCGCGGAATTGCCGGGAACGATGCCAGGCTGGACCGGATGCGGGAACAGATCAAGTCGACCACCGACGCGTCCGAGCGCGCACAGCTCGAAGCCGATCTCGAGCTCTTCGCCGCCCACGTCAGGGACTTCGACGAGATCGCGCCGATACCGCCCACGGTGACCATGAACGACCGCATGACCCTGTATCGCGGCGGCCGTGAGATCCAGATCATGTTCCTCGGTCGCGCGCACACCGGCGGCGACGTAGCGGTCTACTTTCCCGACGACAAGGTCGTCTTCACTGGCGACATGGCGCTGGGCGGGCCGTCGTATCTCGGAGATGGCTTCGTGGACGAATGGCCACAAACGCTCGAGAACCTCAAGGCGCTCGACTTCGACGTCTTCGTCCCGGGCCACGGCGGCCCGGTGACGGACCTGAACCGGATCGACCTCGTGCAGGAGTACTACCGGGACCTGTGGCAGAAAACGGCCGTGAAGCACGAGGCCGGAGTCGACGTGGAGGAAGCCTCGCGTACGATCGACCTGACCAACCACACGGGGATCCCGATTCGCCAGGTCGGCGTCGACCCGCTGACGATCCAGCGAATCTACGACCGTCTGGAGAACCCGGACTAGCGCGTAGTCCGTTTTCTGGGGACACAGACAAGATGAACAACGACACCGTTCGCGACCTCCTTGTGGACATGGTCGGAGGGCGCGGGGCGCATGTCGACTTTGAAACAGCCTTCGCCGATTTTCCGAAGAACCTGCGCGGAGCCAAGCCCGCCGGCACGGCCCATTCCGCATGGGAGGTTCTCGAGCACATGCGCATCGCGCAGTCGGATATCCTGGAATTCAGTCGCGACGCGTCCCATGTGTCTCCAGAGTTTCCAGGCGGCTATTGGCCCGAATCTGTATCGCCGCCAGACGACGCGGCCTGGACCAAGAGCATCGACGCGTTCCTGGCCGGTCGACAGGCCATGCAGGATCTGATCGCAGATTCAACGACGGACCTGCTGGACGTCTTCGCGCACGGTACCGGGCAAACCGTCTTCAAAGAGGCTGGGGTGATAGCCAAGCACAACGCCTACCACATCGGCGAGTTGCTGGTGCTCCGCCGGTTGCTTGGGGAATGGGGCTAGTCCCGTCTAAAGATCAAACCTCACCCGAAGCGTCACCCGGCGCGGGTTCAGTACGTTGGTGGGTTGCCCGAAGAACGGCGATATCAGCGGCTGAGCGACGGACTCGGGGTCAGCGTCCTGTTGGAGGCGCGGTGGCCAGAGGAGATACAGGAACGACGGGTTCGCGGGCAATCGTTTCGACGTCAATGTCGAAACAGTGCCGGCCCACCGGATGCGACCAGAATGCCCGGTCTCCGGACGTCGTCTGGAACGTCGCAAACTCCGCGCACAGCTCGAACCGGCGATCGTCGAGCACCAGATAGTCGTACTCGCGCCCGCTGACCGGGTCGGTCGTGTCGAGCGCCTCGTCGGTCGCCGTCGGCAGGCCGCTGACGGACGGCGGCAGCTGCCCGGTGCGCGTCCAGTGGAGGTCGACGGCGCGGGCAAGGGCCCGCAGGTCGTCGATCCGCCGTTCGTCCAGCCGCCGGTCCCGCGCGGCCCCGGGCGAGCCGGCCTGCAGCAGTCCGAAGACGATGGCCGCCGCCGCCACGCCGATGACGCCGCGCACCCGCCCCGTCACGCCTCGACCTCCCGTTCGTCCGCCCGGAGGTCCGACAGGTAATACCAGAACCCGCCGCCCGCCAGCACGCCGACCGTCAACACCTTCAGCACGAACCGGACGCTTAGCTCACCGCCGAGCAGGCTGAAGATCAGTGTCGTGACGTCGCCAATCAGGACCGCGGCGGCGACGAACAGCGTCAAGTAGGTCAGCCAGCGGCGGACCTTCGAGCTCCGCTTCGCCGGATCGGCCACCAGATCACGGCCGATCATCCGCGACAACACGAGGAACAGCGGCCCGGCGACGATCAGCAGCGACACCGACCATCGGATCACCTCGCGGACCACCTGCTCCGGCCGGGTCACCATTGGATCGGGGAACGCCTGGTTGATCAGCTCGAAGAGCAGCCGTCCGAGGCTGAACGCGCTGAGATACAGCGAGGTGAACAACAGGAGATACACGAAGGCGTCGCGAGCCGAGAGATACGGCTGCGGTCGCGGCACCGGCACGGGAAAGTCGAGTTCGGCGTAGCAGGTCAACGCCCCCCTGATGTCGGCCCGGGCCCAGCCCGCTTCCTGCATGGCGGTTTCCAGGCGGCCACGGGGCACGCTGCGGGCGAGCCCCTCCTTGACGAACTGCCGAAGCTCCTCGGGTGCTGTCATCGCGTCCCTCCCTACGTGTCCAGCCGCCGGATGATCTCCCGCATGGTGTCGACCGTCCGCTCCAGCTCGGCGTGCCGCAGACCGTCGGCGATCGCCGCCGCCCACGTCCGGCCGATGTCGTTCAGCCGCGCTTCGATCCGCTGACCCTCGGCGGTCAGCTGCAGCAGCGGCGACCGGGCGTGCTCCGGATTCGGCTCGAACCGCAGCACGCCGTCGACCACCAGCAGGTCGGCCACCCGCTGCACGCTCTGCCGCGACATCCCCATCCGCCGCGCGATCTGCGGCACCGTGCGGGTCGCCTCCGCCACCGCCCCGATCACCTGCCACCGGGCCTGCGTCTGCCCGAGCGGCGCTGTCAGCGCGGCGCCATGCCGCAGCAGCGCGCCGTTGAGGCGAAAAATCTCGAGCACCAGCGCGCGCAGCGCCTCGCCGCTTCGGGTCGAGGCGGTGCCGTGTGCGAGCGCTATCGAGCTAACTGTCCGTCGCGTCATAATGACATCATACGTTCATATTGACAGTATTATGTCAACTAATCCTTTTCCTGCATGGTCACGAGGCCACGATTGCTGGCGTGCGACGGGGAACCTCCGTCCAGTCGGTTCTTGACGTCCAGCCTGCCGGCGGGCATTCTCGGCACACACGACCCGGCGCCGACGGCGCCGTCTCACGGCCTGACGCGGACGCTTCACGGAGGAACGACCGATGGCTCACATGAATCGACGAGCATGCCTGAAAACGATGGTTGGTGCGGGGGCGCTGTTCGGGATGGATGCCGTGTTCACCGCCGAACGGACGGACGCCGCCCAGATCGGTCCAAACGACGAGATCAAGGTCACCAAGATCGAGTCCTTCGTGCTCACCAACTCCTGGGTCTTCGTCAAGATTTCTACCGATGCCGGCATCACCGGCTGGGGCGAGATGCTCAAGGACGACGCCAAGGCCTGCGCGGCCGGCGCCCTGGAGGTCGGGGACTATCTGATCGGCCAGGACCCCATGCGCGTCGTGCATCACTGGCAGGCGATTCATCGCGGCGCCTTCTACAGGGGCGGCCCCATCAAGACCGCCATCCAGAGCGGCATCGACCAGGCGCTCTGGGACATCAAGGGCAAGGCCTTCGGCGTCCCTGTGTACAAGCTGCTCGGAGGTCCGGTTCGGGACCGGGCGCGCGTCTACGGCACCATCAACCCGGAGACCGGGGTCAACGCCATGAAGGTGGTGCTTCGCGGTAACACCCGTCAGCCGACCAAGTACGTCGAAGGTACGAAGTTTATCGGCGAGGTGGCCGAGCGCTTCGGCGCCCTGCGTGAGGAGCACGGAGACGACGCGGACATCGGTGCGGAGTTCCACGGTGCCGTACAGCCGGCGACCGCCGCGCTACTCATCAAGGCACTGGAGCCCTACAATCCCTGGTTCTACGAAGAGGTCGTCCAGGCGCTCAACGTCGACGTGATGGCGGAGCTGGCCAAGACCACGCACATCCCGCTCGCGACTGGTGAACGCATCTTCACCAAGTGGGGTTTCCGCGAGGTGCTCGAGAAGGGCGCCGCGAAGATCCTGCAGCCGGACGTGGCCTATGCCGGTGGCATCACCGAGCTACGGCTGATCGCTGGCATGGCCGAGGCCTACTATGCGCCGATCGCGCCGCATAACCCCAATGGTCCCTGCTCGCTCGCGGCCAGCTTGCAGCTGGCCGGGTGTGTGCCGAATTTCCTGGTGCAGGAGCGGGGCGACCGCGAGCACGACCTCCTGGCCAAGCCGCTGCCGCCGGTGCGGGACGGCTATCGGCCGCTACCGACCGACCCCGGTCTTGGCATCACGATTGACGAGGACGCGTTGATGGCCCAGGTCGGCGAACCCAGGCCCTATCTGCCTCGGTTCGACGAGGATGACGGCTCGGTCATCGACTGGTAGGCGTCCCTTGTCCTGGGCGAAGTAACTCGCCTGCCGTGACGATAGGGACGCTGAACGAAGCGCCGGCGCGCCGAACGCGGCCAGTGGCTCCAGCGTGTGACGCATGTGGGGAAATTGTGGAGACCTCGAGGGGGACCTGCGCCTCGACCGGAGGGTCGTATCCCAGGGCTGTCCTATGGTTCGACGATGTCCGCCTTCAGGCTCAACACGAACGCCACGACGTCGTCGCATTCCTGCTTGGGCACGTTCAGGACTGCCATCGTGTCACCGGCATGCCCAAGAAACACTGACCAATCACTTTCGCTGATCTTCATGCCCGCATGTGACAGCTTCATGTCTCGACCGGTGTAGTACATCGGTCCGCCGGCGCTTGCCGACAAGTAGTCGATGAGCAGCTGCTTCTCGCGCTTGATGCCGTCATCCCCCCGGCTCTGCCAAAAGCGACCACGTTGCGCATCAGACTGCAAACGCGGCAGCAAATCGTCGGCAAATGCGGTTATTCCATCGAAGCCACCCAGGCGCTCGTACAACGACTTCTCATTCATAATTGATCTCTAGCCTGAGTGCTACCGCCCCGACTCGGTGGGGTCGGCGCCGTCTCTCGGGGCGCCAGTGCCCGAGGAGCCCATGAAGAGCGACGTGCCGTCAACGAACGTGATGTCCCGGCCGCTGGCGCGGCAAACCGGATCGCAGATCTTGTCTTTGCTCTGATAGCCGCGCACCTGGACCTCGGTTCCAACCGTGAGGATCGTTCGTGTGAGTCCCCGCCGCAGGAGGGTGTTGGGCGTGCCAGCCTCCATCATCCACTCCTGCGTGGAGCCGTCTTCTCTCTCTTCCATGACGTAGACCCAGGAGTGGGGGTTGATCCACGCGACCCGGGTCACTTTGCCCTTCACCTGAATCGGCAGGTTGGCGTCGAACTCGGCGGAGAACGCGTGGTGGCCGGACACGACGCCCCCGGTGGCCAGGAGTCCGGCGGCTACGAAGAAACCGATTGTCCTTGGCATGTTGCGATCTCCGTTATCTGTCGTCGTCCCTGTCCGGTTCGTCGTCCTGCACCGCGGCGGCCGCCCCTCGATACCAGGTCGCCAGCCACTGATCGTCGCCGGTGCCCTCCGCCTCCTGGAGGCGTGCGCCGCGCAACATCAGCATCATGGCGAGATTCCCCTCATGACAGGCGTACTCGAATATCGAGTCGTCGGTCTTCCGCATCTCGAGGGCGGTCGACCACCGGTCGGCGTAGGTCGCCGGATCGTCGACGGTGTACTCGTAGAGCAGTCCGTCTTCCGACGTGCGCGTGAACCGCTCGGTGAGCACCAGGTCCTCGGTGGTGCCGCGGAACGCCGTGTGCTCGTTGAAGTTCTTCGTCGTCACCACGAGGGTGTCTCCGTCCCAGTGGCCGATGGAGTCACCCTTCCACAACCGCATGTCTTCGCCCAGATGTGAACCGTCGCCGAGCGGAATGATGCGATGGTCGTTGACCATCTCGGTCATGATCGCCACGTGGTCCTCGGTCTGGAAGACCTCCATGATGTTGTTGTAGGCACCCGGCGCCATCGGCGGACCGGAATTGAAGCCGGTGATGCAGCGCACGGCAGAATTGCGATCGGCTGGTGTGCGAGGCGGCCGGGCCCAGGTAGCGTAGCGCTGCCGGGCACGCTCGCGCGCGTCCTCGGTCATCGCGGGCAGCCGGCCGTCTGGAGGATAGACGACCAGGGAGGTCCGCATGGTGCCGCTCATCTCGGTCCCGGAGTCGATGAAGAACGAGTTGTACCCGACGTCGACGTCACCCTGGTTCTCAGTGTAATCGGTGCGGGCCGCAGCCGCCTCACGCGACTGGCGTACGGCCTGCTCGAACGCCTCCACTTCGTCGGGGGTGAGAAACTCCTGGTCTTTGAAGCTCTCGGGACGCTCGAAGGGCGTGATCGACCTGAAGTCCCAGGTGCCCCGCAGATCCGGAGCGCCCCAGCTTGTCGTCGGCGCCTGACCGGAGGCCGGAATAACGAGCAGGGCCGCGGCACAGGCGCCCCCCAGAATCGCCGCCATGTTCTTGGTGCGTGCAGTCATGGTTGCTGCTCCTCTTCTTGCGGATCGTCTCGGCGATACCACTCCCCGAACATCGCCTCTTCGGCGAACGGAATGCACTTGAACTCCAGAAGTCGCGCGTCCGGCTCCAGCCTGCGATAGAGCGGCATCGACATCGCCCAGGGCTCGGTGAAGACCTCCGGGTCTTCGAGGGTGACTTCGTAGAGGAGGGAATTCGGACCGGTCGGCGTGTAGCGCTCCTCGACCACCAGCGCCTCGCTGTGGAAGTTCCCCGAGCTGTCGAACCAGGTGTCCGCCACCTGGCTGGTGACATCGACGACAAGCGTGTCGCCCTCCCATCGGCCGAGCGAATATCCCATCCACGACGGCAGATCGGCTTCGGTTCCCGGTCGATCCATGCGCACGACGCGCGTCGACGAGGTGAACTCGTAGGCAAACATCAGTGCGTCCGGATTCTGGACGATCTGGAACGGCAACGGCATGTAGGTGGCGCGGGGGATGCCCGGCATATAGCACTTGACCGCGGGGTCGAGCTCGACCCAGTGCTCGCGATTACTGTTGCGCGTCTCCAGCGCCTCCGGCGTGTACGGGATATTACCGCCCTCTACGACCCCCATCCCGGCCGGAATCGCTCCGAGTGCGCCGAGCTCGACGACCGGCCCTATCCGCGCGGTGTGACCCTCGATGTCCCAGTGGGCGGAGCCGATCGCCTGCCAGATGCCATTCAGATCAGGATCGCCATCCGGTGTGAGAGGCACCTGAAATGCCGAACCATCAGGCTGAGCGCAGGCGGCTGCGGTCAGCAGGGACATGATAGTCGCGGCGAGCGCACGGACCGGTCGCCTCAACGTCTTAATCGTTTTGGTCACTGGAACAGAATATACATCGATCCGCGAGATTGGGGCAGACACGATCGAGCACATGCTCACCACGTCGCCGCCACGCCGTGCTCTCCGACGTGAAGACCCGAGCGATGGCCAGGTCGCACCAGTGACATAATCAGCCACGGCTTCCGTCTCGATTGGAGAGATCATGCGTGTATCCGAGTCGGCGATGTCCCGAGTTTGCCTTGCCACATTCGCCTGCCTCGCGCTTGCCATCGCGACTGGGCTCCCCGGCCAGGCGCAGGTCGAGACGGTCACACCGGTGACCGACGCGGAGCTGCAGAATCCCGATTCCGCCGACTGGCTGATGTGGCGCCGCACGCTCGACAGTTGGGGGTACAGCCCGCTGGACCAGATCACGCGAGAAAACGTGGGCGAGATCCGCATGGTCTGGACCCGCGCCCTCACCGCGGGTCGCCAGCAGGGCACGCCGCTGGTCCACGACGGCGTCTTGTACATGCCCAACCCTCGCGATGTCGTCCAGGCCTTGGATGCCGCCACCGGTGACTTCATCTGGGAGCATCGTCGCGACCGTCCCGACGATCTGGCGGACTATCTCATCCCGAGCCTGATCGACGCGAACCGGAACCTCGCCATCTACGGCAGCACCATCATCGACACCAGCATCGACGGCCACGTGTTCGCGCTCGACGCGGCCAGTGGCGACCTGGCCTGGGATACCGAAATCCTCGACTACCACGTTAATCCAGCCAACCAGACGTCAGGCCCGATCATCGCCAACGGCAAGGTGATCTCCGGGCGGAGCTGCACACCGCGTGGCGGGCCGAACGCCTGCGTGGTCACGGCGCACGACGCGGCAACCGGAGCAGAGCTGTGGCGCCGGCGCCTGATTCCAGCCCCCGGCGAGCCCGGCGACGAGACGTGGGGAGGGGTTCCGTTTGAAGACCGAAAGCACGTGGGCGCCTGGATGGTGCCGAGCTACGACCCGGAGCTGAACCTGGTGTTCATCGGGACGTCGGTCACCTCGCCGGCGCCGAAGTTCATGCTGGGCGGAGTCGACAACAAGCACCTCTACCACAACTCGACGCTCGCCCTCGACGCCGACACCGGCGACATCGTCTGGTACTACCAGCATCTCAACGACCACTGGGATCTCGACCACCCGTTCGAGCGTCTGCTGGTCGACACGGTCGTGCGGCCGGATCCAACCGCGGTCAGCTGGATCAACCCGCGACTGCAGGCGGGCGAGACACGCCGAGTGATGACGGGCATTCCGGGCAAGACCGGCATTGTGTACACCCTGGACCGTGCCACGGGCGAGTTCCTCTGGGCGACTCCGACCGTGACCCAGAACGTGATCAGCGACATCGATGGCGCCACCGGAGCAGTGACCGAGAATTCAGAAGTCGTCTTCACCGGATCCGGCCAGCAGGTCCTGACCTGCCCGCACGCCAGTGGCGGCAAGGACTGGGAGGCCGGCGCCTACAGTCCCTTGACGAACACGATGTACTTTCCGCTGCGCAACACCTGCTCACGAATGCGCGCCACCACCCCGGACACCGTCAGTGCCGACGCGCTCTACGCCATCGACTGGGTGCGCGAGATCGCTCCCGGAACCGACCAGGTCGGCACCGTGCAAGCGATCTCGGCTGAAACGGGTGAGACGGCCTGGGTCTACGAGCAGCGGGCGGCCACCATGTCGCTCGTCGCGACCGGGGGCGGGCTCATCTTCGGCGGCGACACCAACGGGCGGTTCCGGGCCTTCGACCAGGAGACGGGCGAGGTGCTGTGGGAGATCAATCTCGGGTCGTCGGTCACCGGCTTCCCAATCACTTACGCCGTCGATGGACGGCAGTATGTGGCGGTCAGCACCGGCACCACGATCACCACCGCGGCGTTCGGTATGCTGACACCGGAGCTGCGCCCCAGCACGGGCAACAACATCTTCGTCTTCGCCCTGGATTAGGCTTCCTGTCGAGGCGCCCGTCTGGCAAGGCGCGACGAGGGAGCAGCCAGGCGGGCTGCGACCGAGAAAGCAACGCCCGCGGCGCGCGACAATGCGCGCGCCGCGGGCACGGCGTGGGGCTTTGGGCCCCCACAAACGCCCGCGTGGGGTTCGGGGCGAAGCCCCGTCTGACCATGACGAACGCCTCGCCAGGAAACCGCTCGTCGTCGTTCTTCAGCCTGCTGGGTTACCAGGCGAATCATCACGGCACACTCCGACCACCGACGTTTGAGGTCGGCGCTCAGGCTGCCACGCCGTCAGGGTTCGTACATCGGTGGCAGCTCATGCACGCCGCCGGTCGTCGGTAGGAAGGGGTTGCTCGCTCGCACGGAACCGTAGTGCCGGCCGTGCGCGAAGTCCTCTGACAGGATCTCGGGAAGGCCATTTACCTCGGCATAAGCCCACAGATGCGCGTCGAACCAGGGGAGTCGATAGGCGGCCGCACCGCGCAGCGCGGCGGATAGTACCGCCGCGTCGGGGTAGAGCACGGGGAACTGGCGCATGATCTCTTCCGCCTCGCGGAAGGCTCGCGTCGGGTTCAGCAGGGGGCCGCCATCGAGGTCCCGCCGCGGCCGGGTGACGACGGCGACGAACTCGAGGATGGCCTGATGGGGAATCGCGACCGCGTCATCGACGAGTCGGCCCCGGAGCAGATCTCGAGCAATGCGCTGCTTCTCCGGGAATCGAGGGTCGAAGCGATAGACCAGGACGTTTGTATCAATCAGGCTCGCCACGGGAGTAGAGCTCCTCGCGCGTCCAGTCGCGCTCGCCCGGTGACTCGACGCGCAGTTGCATGCTCTTCTCGCGCTTTTCCTGCCTGGCCGTGGCCCGATCGAACAGACGAAGCCGCTCGTCGCGGCTGAGTCGCGCCCCGCGGCGCCGCCGCGGCGGCAGCACGCGAATGAATTCGCCTGCGGCCTGGAACTCGATCTCATCTCCAGACTCGATGCCGTACTCTCCGGCGATGAGCTTGGGAATCGTGACTTGCAGCTTGCTCGTGACCTTGGCCATATCCTTACTTTAGCAAGGACAGTATCCTTGTCAAGATTCACAGCCCGTACCCGCGCTGGCAAGCGGAGTCGGCAGAGCGCCACACAACCAACCGGCGGTGGCGGTTCAAAGTTTCAGGACATCGACGACAAGCGCCCCCGCTGCGAGCAGCCACGGCCAAAGCTTGGCAATCGCGTAGTAGGCCATCCCCCCCAACAGCACCGCCCAGACACAGTACGCGCCGAATCCAACGAGTCCCCGCACCGCCAACGGTAGCGGCTCATACTCCTGGTCGAATAACACCTCTTTGCCATAGGTTCGACTCAGAACGTATCGGAGCATCCACTTATCCTTCCAGTACCTCACGTGGGCCGCGCCCGGGATCAATCCGGATCGAATGTGAAGGTTGGAGGGAGGGCTCTGCCCGCACAGTCTGTCGCTCTGCAACCGGCCGGACACTGGATCGAGCACGTGGTAGAAGTTCACCCACCGCAAGGGCGCCGTGTCCGGTCTCCCCGGCTGAGTCGGCCAATCTCTGATGGACGTCGGAAAGAGAAACGCTGCCTTCTCGAGAGGACTTCCCATCGTGATGAATCGACGCACGGCGCCGCGGAACTTCACTATGCCTTCTTTTTGTGACGTGATTCGCTGACGCAGGTCCTCAGACAGTGCCGGCGAGAGCTTGGTCTGTTCGATCTCGGCGGCGCGGTGGAGGAGATCGGACAAGACGTTGAAGCTGATGACGGTACCAAGACTGTGGCACACCCACACCACGCGGTCGAACACTACGGTCTTCGGGCCAACCCGAAGCCGCTCCGCCTCTGGCAGCGGAAGAAAATCCCAGTCCAGTCCCAGCATTTGCAGGAATCGACCGCCGACGCGGTAGTCGATTCGTTGAACGATCGTCCTTTCGACGATTCCCATCGGGTCGAGATACAGCCTGACGTCGGCCAAGAAGCCTGTGACCACACTTGGAAACCGCACACTGGCGAACAGGAGAACCAGCGGCACGATGACCTGAAGCGGCAGATAGAGAAACCACCTCAGCTTTTCCGCCAGGAACACACGTGGGTGAAGCAGTCGCAGCTGTTGTCTCACGAACCACCAGTACACCCGCCCTATCGAGTGAGTGCGCTCCGCCCATACCTTGCTAAAGAACCGCCGCTCTCGAGGCACGAACTCGCTCCACTCCTCCGGAAAGGTGGATTCCAGATCGGCGTAGTCCGCCCAAAACCCGTCAGACACGAACGGCGGCGGCATTCGTCCCGGCTAGGTCCGCATTCGAACCACCTGGCGGCCGTGCTTCTCTTGCCAGGCAGCAATCTCTTCTCCGTGCTTGTGCTGCCACTTTCGGATCGCTGCAAGTGCGTCCTCCATTCCGGATCGCAGCAATGCCGAGGTATCCGTCCATGCCTGGTCACCGATTCCATGCACGACAAAAATCGCCGACGTCCTTCCAGGATGGTCGATCGAATGTCCGTCGACGGTGATGGATTCAGGAACGCGGCGTAAGTGCCAGGGATAGTAATCGTGCTCGTACGCTTTGGGACGCTGGTAGAGCGGCTCGTCTCCGGTTGGCATTCTCAGCCTCTTCGATACGGACTCCCGCCCTGGCATGTCGTGCCTGCTAGTTACTCTGGCGCCTTCGTCTTGGCGACGCCGGTGTTACACGTCTGGCATGCCGTACGGCAAGGGCGACTATCGGGCTCTTCGCGTGTCTGGGCCGCCGCATCGGCCGCCGCCATCAAGCCAGGTGCCGAACGTGGCGCGATCGACGACCCCGAGGTGCACAGCCTGCGGATCAGGGCTCGACGCCGACGCGCACAAACCCATTTGTCCAACAGCATTGATCCTGCGGCGTGCTGTCGACCGGATTGAAGTTGTCGGCACGGACGCGGAGGACATACTCGCCTGGCTGGTCGAACGTCACGGTGGTAGTTGCCAGTCCTCCGGCCGCTGCATCCGGCTGAATGCGTTCTTCGCTGAGGGAGGCCGCCGCCGGTCCTGCGTGCGTGAACCATGTGGCACCGCCGCCCACCGGGTCTCGTTCTGAGCCGGGGGCCTGGCGGTCGGCGACCCAGACGGTCAGCGCGAGCGGCGTGCCGACCGACGCGGTCAGAACCACAGGGTTTGTCTGGCTACCCACCGGGTTCGTCCCCGTCGACCAGGTCGCCGTCTCGCGGGCGTCGCCGGCGAGCGTCATCTGGCCCCACAGCTCCGGCCCCTCGGGGTCCAGCTTCAACAGCGGTGGGAGCGACCCCATCCCCATCGGGATGTGGTGCAGGCGATAGGCCTCGACGCCGACCTTCCCGGGAACCGAGTGAGCCGGCTGGTCGCCAGTGCGCAATGTCCAGACGACGCGGCCACCGTCTTGGTCGAAGCCACCCGGCACGGTGACGGTGAAGACGCCCGTCCCCCGGCCAGGAGCAAAGATGGTCGGCTGCGCGCCGTCGTACTCGCCCGGAGCGAGGAAGTTATCGGGCCCGTGCGGAATGTGCAGGGTCTCTTCGCGATTGCGGTTGAAGAAACCGAACGAGAGCGTGTGGCTGCCGTCTGGGTTCTCGTACCATCCCTCGAAGAACGGCGACACGGGGAGCCCTTCGGCAACGACGCCGCGCTCCCACGGAGCCGACGGAAAGGGCGGCCGGTCGCCGCCCGGTCGCTGCTGCGCTGGGAGCGAGGCCCAGCCGAACGCAACCAGCGCGACTGCGACGCCCGTCCGGCGGGCCACCATGGGTGTCATATGCTCAAGGTCCAACCCCGCACTATCCCACCGCTACTGGCCACCGCCCCCGGCGGCGGCGGCCTGCGCCGCGCGCTCGGCTAGCAGTCGCTCGTAGCCGTCCTGGTCGAGGTGGGTGGCGGCAATCCAGGCGTGCGACATCTCGTCGGTCGTCCGGCTGCCACGGTAGACCCACTGCTCGGGGTCGGGGTTGATGGGATTGTCGCCGGTGTTGTCGTACCAGAAGGTCAGCATGATGACGCCGCCGGCGGGCACGAGCGGCGCCACATCCTCCTCATAGAGGTGACTGTGCTGCCACCAGGTGGTCCAGTTCGAGATCATGCTCATCACTTCGCGCCGACCGGTCTCGGGGTAGTAGACCTCGAGAGCGGCGGCCCGCATCCGCAAATGCCCATGGGGCTGAAAGCTATCGATGCGCACCGGGTGGTCGAACGAGTGGAAACCCTGGATCATGGCGGTCCCGTGCGGCTCGATCGCCAGGTCGCCCTCCAGCCGGTAGTTGGCCAGGTCCTGCACGAACTCTGGCTCGTAGTCCTCGGGATGGAACCAGAAGCCGAGCGCGGTCACCTCGTCTTCCACCACCTCACCCATCGGGTAGTAATGGACCGACCAGCGCACGAACGAGTCGGCCGGCAGCAGCCGTCCCGCGCCATCGGGGATGATCTCGCCCAGCTTGCCGGCGGCGTACTCGGTGAAGCGGCCGCCCTGGCTGACCAACTCGCCGTCCTCGCCCTGCAGATACAGGGTCGTGTTCGCGTGGTGGACGACCTGACGCCCGGCGACCGAGGGCTTCACCTCGATCGCCTTGATGTAGCGGTCCTTCTGGAGCGGGATCTCGACCAGCGGCTCCCACCAGAGGTCGGAACCGACGGCCGGCACCGTGAATGGCCTGGCCGGCACCACGAGGTCGGGCTGTCCGAACTGCTCGGCCAGCTTCCATTCACTCGGATCGGGCCACTCGACCGGCGGCGGCAGGTCGCCGGGGTCGCCTTCGGGTGAGCCGGCGTCGGCCCAGGCCACGATGGTTTCGATGTCGGCGTCCGACAGCCGGGAGTCGTACTTCAGCGCCTGAATACCGATGTCGGTGTCGTACTGATACGGCGGCATCTCGCGACCGGCCACCTTGGTTCTGATGCGATCGCTCCATCGCCTGGCGTCGGCGTAACTCAGCAGCGACATCGGCCCGATGAAGCCCGGCCGGTGGCAGACCTGGCAGCTCTGTTGAAGGATGGGGGCGACGTCCTTCGAGAAGGTCACCGCGGCACCGTCGTTGACCTCGGTCACCGGGGCCTGGGCGACCGCGGGCGCCGGGAGCAGGGCGAGAACCAACGCCAGGTCGAGCACGAGCAACATCGCGCCCTGCCGGACGAGCCGCCACGAACGTGGACGCGTGTCAGCCATGAGACTACCTCCGCATCGGGAATGTGTGGCACATCATCGCCCGTCTGGACGTCTGGTGCAACGGCACCGGACCGAACGGGGTGCCCCAGGAGCTGGACAGGCGTATGATCAGTGGCATTGGCCGATGACAGGCAACTGGAACGCAATCGAAATGCTGGACGGGAGGGATCGGATGACTCGCCTCTATTTCCGGACGATATCGGGCGTATTCGCACTCGTGATGCTGGCGCCAACCGGTGCCGTCGGACAAGACGCGCCGCGCACGCCGTGGGGCGACCCGGATTTGCAGGGCACCTACACCAACAAGACCATCACGCCGCTCGAGCGTCCCGAGGCGCTAGGCGACAAGGAATTCCTGACCGCCGAGGAAGTGGCGTCTCAGGAACAGGCACGCCTGGACCGCAACGAAGAGCTGCTGTACGCACCGCCGCAGCGAACGGTGGCTGGCGGCAACGTCGGAGGCTACAACAACTTTTGGCTGGATGGCGGCACGCGGCCGACCGGACGCACCTCGCTGATCTTCGATCCGCCGGACGGCCGGATGCCGGCGCGGACGCCGGAGGGGGCGCAGCGCAAGACGGCGCACGACGCCGCGTTTCCGGTCGCGGGCCCGTTCGACACCTGGGAAGACCTCGAGCTGAACGATCGCTGTCTGGTGTGGTCGGCGGGACCACCGATGCTGCCGAGCGCATACAACAACAACTTCATGATCTTACAGACGCCAGGCTATGTCGTGATCAACGTCGAGATGATTCATGACACCCGCTTCATTCCGATCGACGGGCGCGACCACCTGCCGACGACCATCCGCCAGTGGCACGGCGACGCGCGCGGGCATTGGGAAGGCGACACACTGGTCGTCGAAACGAGCAACCTGCGGCGCACGGAGGCGAACGCGGCCGCCGTCGGCGGCGACCCGGTGCTGCTGCGCGCGGCCAACGGCGGGACTGACGACACCATCACGGTGACTGAGCGGTTCACGCGGGCCGACGACGAGACGGTGCACTACGAGTTCACCATCGAAGACCCGACGCAGTGGACACGACAGTTCTCGGGCGAGTTCCCGTTCGTGGCGCTACCGCCAGAAGAGTTGATGTACGAATACGCCTGTCACGAGGGCAACTACAGCATGATCAACATTCTCGGCGGCGAGCGCGCGCTGGAGAAGGCGACCGCGACGGACGGTCAGCCCTAGCAGCATGGTGAAGATGTCTAAACCTGGGAAGGTACAGGTCCTGTCTCGAAAGGTGCGAATGATGACGGTGAGCATGTGTCGCAGGCTCTCGTACGTCGCGGTTCTGACTCTGGCGATTGTAGCCGGCACCGCCACGACCCAGTCGCGGCCGAATGTCGCTGCACACGGCATGGTCGCGTCGCCGGAGCCGTTGGCGACCGACGTCGGGGTTGCGATTCTGAAAGCAGGCGGCAACGCGTTCGATGCGGCGGCCGCCGTGCAGTTCGCCCTGGCGGTCACCTATCCCGCGGCCGGCAACATCGGCGGCGGCGGCTTTATGGTGGGCTTGACCGCAGTTGGCGAGACCTTTGCGCTGGACTTTCGCGAGGAGGCGCCGGCAGCGTCCACCGAGGACATGTTCGTCGATGGTGACGGCGAGATGGTGGCTGGGTTGAGCACGCGTACCCACAAGGGCGTCGGTGTACCCGGCAGTGTCGACGGGATGCTCGAACTGGTCGATCAATACGGCACGCTGACGCGCGCCGACGTGCTGGCGCCGGCCATCAGGCTGGCCCGTGACGGGTTTCCGGTCTCCTATGCTCTGGCGGGGAGCCTGCAGCGCAACGAACGACTCCGACAGTTCGCCTCCTCGGTCGAGGCGTTCGGACTCGAGGGCGACGGTCCCGACATGGGCGATCTCTTGCAGCAGCCCGACCTCGCCGCCACGCTCGAAGCGGTCGCCCGTGACGGGCGCGACGGTTTCTACACAGGCCGTGTGGCCGATCTGATCGTGGCCGACATGCAGGCGAACGGGGGGCTCATTACCCACGAGGACCTTCGTCGCTACGGAGCAGAGTGGCGCGAGCCGCTCATCTTCGAGCATGCCGAGTACCAACTCGTCACGCACCCGGTGCCCAGCTCCGGCGGCATGACGATCGCCCAGACGCTGGCGGTGCTCAACATGCCGGTGCTCGAGCGGGTCGGCTACCACTCGGCGCAGGCAATCTCGATGGTGACCGAGGCGCAGCGGTTGGCGTTCGCCGACCGGAACTATTGGCTGGGCGATCCCGCATTTTTCGACGTCCCGGTCACGCGGTTGCTGTCACGCGACTATATGGAGCAGCGCCGACGGCTGCTGCCCCAGAACGGCATGGCGGGTACAAGCACCGGAGTGTCGCACGGGCCGCTCGAGTCCGACGAGACGACGCATTTCACAGTGGCCGACCGGTGGGGCAACGTTGCCGCCATCACCACGACGCTCAACAGCGGCTACGGGCTTGGCGCCGTCGCCACGGGCGCCGGGTTCCTCTGGAACAACGAGATGGACAACTTCTCGGCGCGGCCGGGCATTCCCAACCAGTACGGCTTGCTGGGCGCCGAAGCAAACTCGGTACAGCCGGGCAAGCGTCCGCTCTCCTCGATGACCCCGACCATCGTGCGACGGTTCGGCGACTTCTACATGACGATGGGCAGCCCGGGCGGCCCGACGATCATCAATACCGTGCTGCAGATCTATCTCAACGTCACCGTGTGGGGCATGGACATTCAGCAGGCGATCGACGCGCCGCGTATTCACCACCAGTGGCTGCCCGATCGAATCGATTACGAACCGTTTGCGATCTCGGCCGAGACAAGAGCGGAGCTCGAGCGGATGGGGTACGAGCTGAACGAGCGGCGCAGCATCGGCATGGCGGCCGGCATCAAGAAGACGCCGGAAGGCTTCCTGGCGGGCTACGCCGATCGGCGAGGAGCCGGCACCGCCCGGGGCTACTAGGGTTTCCCGGCGACGCGCCCGCCTGGACGGCGTTGCTTCATACCAGAGGCGCGCACATGCGCGCCCCGCGGGCGCGATGCGGGGCTTCGGGGTCCCCGCAAGCACCCGCGTGGGGTTCGGGGCGTAGCCCCGTCTGAAGAAAGCCCGCCTGGCTGCTCCCTCGTCGCGCCTTGCCAGACGAACGCCTCACCAGGACAACCTCTAAGTGTCGTTCTTCAGCTAGGGCAAAGCCAGGGCGATGATCTCCGCCGGGGTCTCCAATGTCGCCGCGGCGACGGCGATGTACTGCTTGCCATCGAGCATGTATGACATCGGGCTGCCCGTCGGGTTGGCCGGAAGGACGATCTCGGCCAGCTCGTCGCCGGTCCGTTTGTCGTAGGCACGGAAGGCAGGCCCACCGGCGCCGAAGAGAGATGCCACCCCACCTCGAACGCCGCCACCTTCGCCCATGAAGAGCAAGGTCCTGGTCACCAGCGCACCGGGGCGACCGTTCTGGCCCATGCTCGAGAAGTCCAGACCCAGGCCTTGCAGATCCGGGTGCTCGCGCACGTCGCGAGGCGCGCCACCGAGCGGCCTCTGCCACAGGTGATCGCCGGTGTTCAGGTCTATCGCGGTGATCTGTCCCCATGGGGGTTTGACCAGCGGCAACCCCCGGGGACCCGGCGGGTAGATGTTCCCCACGCGCATGTAGTCGAAGTTGCCTGCGCCCGGGTCACCCGGCGCCAGCGAGGCGACAATCGGCAGCGTTAAGGAGGGCACGAAGAGTACGCCCGTCTCGACGTCGACCCCGGCCCCCGGCCAGCTGGACCCACCCCCCCAACCGGGAAGCACCAGGGTGCCCTTCGTCCCATCCGGATCGTTGATCAGCGACGGGGGTGTATACAACGGCCCCATCCGGTAGTTCGACACGATCTCCATCGCCTCGGCCTTTATCTCCGGCGTGAAGTCGATCAGGTCGTCGACAGTGAAGCCCTGTCGCTCGAACGGCGCCGGTCGCGACGGGATGGGCTGAGTCAGCGAGGTCTGCTCACCAGGAACGTCCGACTGCGGCACCCGCATCTCGAAAATCGGCCAGAGCGGCGTACCGTTCTCCCGGTCGAAGACATACGTATAGCCCTGTTTGGTCACCATCGCCACCGCCTTGATCCGACGTCCATCATGGGTTACGTCGATCAGGGTGGGCGGAGAGGGATTGTCGTAATCCCAGATGCCGTGATGGATGAGCTGATAGTGCCAGATCAGCTCTCCAGTCCTGACATCGAGGCAGACGATGCTCTCGGCGAAGAGGTTGTCGCCCGGTCGGTGGCCGCCATACCAGTCATTGGTCGCGATTTCCGTGGGCAAAAACAGGTAACCCAGTTCCTCATCGACCGTCAGCTGCGTCCAGACGCCAGTGTGTCCCGTGTAACGCCACGACTCGTTTTCCCAGGTATCCACGCCGAAGTCGTCGCCCTGAGGCACGACGTGGAAAATCCACAGCCGTTCACCCGTGCGCACGTCGTAGCCGCGAATGTGGCCAGGCGTAGCTTCGTACCCACTGTCGCCGGTCGGCACGACCTGGGCCACCACGACGTCGTTGGACACGATCGGGGTGGAAATGCATCGCACCTCGGCGCCGGGCTTGTCGATGTCCTGGGACAGATCGACAAAGCCACCGTCACCGAAGCCGGCCCGCGGCTGACCCGTCCTTGCATCGAGCGCAAGGAGTCGCCCATCGCTCACGTTGTGAAAGACCGTCTCTTGCTCGCCATCGGTCCAGTAGGCCACACCGCGGCCCGAGCCCTGGGGCCGCCGTCTAGGCTCACCCTCTGTACCGGGCTTTGGCGGCGGGGTGAAGAGCCAGGTCGTCTCACCGGTCGCGGCATCGATGGCGGCCACTTCGCTGGCCCCGGTCGTCGTATAGAGTGTGCCGCCGGCCATGATGGGCGTCGTCTCGAAGTTGAAGAACGGCCGTTCGGCAGAGTTCTCCGCCTGCCACCGCCAAGCGACCTCCAGGTCGTCGACGTTATCGCGATCGATCTGGTCGAGCGCCGTGTATTGCGTGTGGCCGCCATCGCCCGCATAAAACCGCCACTCGCCGTCGACGGCGCCAGTCTGCCCGAAGACCGGGCCAGCCCAGACGAGCGTCGCGCCGAACAGCACGCACGTGACGGTGTGTCGCATTGTCGTCCCAATCATCGCTCTTCCTACCTCCACCCTGTCAGTCACTGCTCACAGGGAGATCGTAGCGCTAAACGGCCGCAATGTGAGCACGACAGGGAAATGCCGCAACGAACGCCGCACCAGACGCCGCGCGTGGCCAATTCAGTGCGGCCTGGCCGCCGACGAGACCTGGTGCCGCCGGCTGCGGATATAATTGCGTCTTCCGAAACCGGCATCGTGCCCCAGACGGCACGGCCACAGCAGAAGCGACCACCGATGAACATGCGATCGATTGCGGTTGTTACAGGGCTCGCCGTAGGGATCACGGCGTGTGGCGGCGGTGCGCCCGAGGAAACGACCAGCACGGTCGTAGCTTACGAAGGGGCCACCCTGATCACTGGCGACGGCGGTCCACCGCTTGGGGGGGGCGTCCTCGTCGTCGATCAGGGGGTCATCACCGGCGTGGGGCTGGCCACCAACGTGACAATTCCCGAGGGCGCGACTGTGGTCGATCTGACCGGTAAGACCGTGATGCCGACCCTCGTCGACCTGCATGGCCACGTCGGCTTCGTCGACGACCTCAGCTTTGACAACGCCAACTACACACGCGAGAACATCACGGACCAGCTCGACCGGTATGCCTACCATGGCGTTGGCACGATCGTGTCGCTGGGGACCGATTCGGGTGACCTCGCGTTCGAGATCCAGGTCGACCAGCAGGCCGGCACCCTTGGCGGCGCACGGCTGCACACGGCGTTCCGCGGCATTGCCCGTCCCGACGCCGGCCCCGGAGCCCCGACAATGCGTCCGACGGCGTTCGGCGCCTCGACCGAGGAAGAAGCCCGCGCCCTGGTGGCCGAAATTGCCGAGACCAACGCAGACTTCCTCAAGATCTGGGTCGACGACCGGGGTGGGTCTGTCGAAAAGCTCGGACGCGATCTGTACGGACCGATCATCGAGGCGGCGCACGAACACGACCTGCAGGTGATCGCGCACATCTTCTTTGCCGAGGATGCCCGTCAACTGGTCGACGCCGGCGTCGACGGGTTCGCGCATCTGGCCCGCGACGTCGAGATGGACGATGAGCTCGTGGCGGCCATCGTCGAGCACGACGTCTTCGTGATGCCGAACCTCGCCGTCTCGGAACGGGGTCGCAATGCCGAACCTCCGGCCTGGGTGGATGACCCGCTGCTGGCCGAGTCGGTCTCTCCGGAAGGCATCGCACGAATCCGTGCGTCGTACGAGAACCGGACGCCTGAGGCGGCCGCCCAGGGCGCCGCATCGTTCGCGACGATGCTGAGGAGCCTGAAGAAGCTGTCGGACGCCGGCGCCCGGCTGGTGCTCGGGGCCGACACCGGGATACAAGACCACATTCAAGGCTACATGGAGCACCACGAGCTGGAACTGATTGTCGAAGCGGGCATCTCGCCGGCCGAAGCCATCAAGATAGCGACCAGCGCGCCTGCGGAAGTGCTCGGTGTCGACACCGGGCTGCTCGCGGCCGGCAAGCGCGCCGACTTCATCGTGCTCGACGCCAACCCGATGTACGGCATCGGGAACACCCGGCAGATTTCCGCGGTCTATCTAGACGGAACAGAGTTGGACCGAGAAGCGCTTCGGGCCGCGTGGTAGACGGCTCGAGTGCTTCTCGGCTACAGGCTTCAGGCTGCTGGCTACAGGCGCTGTGACCGGAGCCTCCTCGTGTCGTGATTCGTGGGGCACGGCTTCAGCCGTGCGATCGCAGATGAGATGAGAGGGCCAGCCTCCAAACGGGGTATCTTGCGGTCCCCAAATCAACCACGGGCTCAAGGCCCAAAGGAGGCTGGCATGGCGAACGGTATCACGAGCGAAACC
>PVBE011425231.1_pt1 | contig 42309 bp, 46 predicted proteins | sample 1631181 | NCBI WGS metagenome assembly PVBE01 (sample SAMN08397723, study PRJNA350692) | Marine metagenome, whole genome shotgun sequencing project. | isolation source: water | place: Pacific Ocean | collected 2012-04
AATCCAATAACATTCGGGGTTATACCACCAATGCCCGCATCGCGCCCCATTGCGATCCCACCGATACGGTCGGGCTGTTGTGCGCCCACCCGGCCAAGAAAGGCGGCGAGAGCGAAATCGCCAGCGGCATGCCTCTCGCCGAACGCCTCTACTCGGACGCACAAGACCGCTTCATCTTCGAATCGGACCCCTTCAAGGCCGACGCAATCAACGATGCCGAGACCTTCGGATCCATCTTCACCAGCCTCTTCCTTGTCATGGGCCTCTTCTCCATCGGCGCCGGCATCCTCCTCATCTTCCTCATCTTCGTGCTCCTCGCCGAAGAGCGGAAATCGGAGATGGGCATCTCCCGCGCGATCGGCATGCGGCGCTGGCACCTGGTCGAGACCTACCTCGCGGAAGGCAGTGCCTACAACGTCGGCTCCGCCGCCGTCGGCGCCGTCCTCGGCATCCTCGTCGCCTTCGGCATGATCGAAGTCCTCAACACCCTGGGCGACGATTTCGGCTTCGAATTCAACCGCCACGTCGAACCGCGCAGCCTCGTCGTCTCCGCCGGCATCGGCATCATCCTCGTCTTCGTCACCGTCGCCGTCTCCTCCTACCGCGTCAGCAACCTCAACATCGTCGCCGCCATCCGCGACATCCCCGAGAGCAGTCTTCTCCAGCGGCGCCCGATCTCCTTCGTCGGCATGGTCACCACGACCATCGGTCTCGTTCTCCTTCCCCTGACGATTCTGCTTGCGCCTCTCGGCCTCTTGCTTACCGTCCTCCCGGGCATTGGCGGTCAGATCCGGCAGCGTGGATGGGCCGAACGGACCGTCCTTCCGATCTGGAGCCTGATGCGCTTGCGCCCCGAATGGTGGTTCACCATCCTCGCCGCCGGGGTGGTCTTCTTCCGGCTGGGCGTCTCCTCGGAAACGGCCTTCCTCTATCTGCTCGGCGTCTCCCTCCTCCCCATCGGGGTCCTCCTCTTCGCGCGGCGCATCCAGCGCGCCGGTCGCATCGCTCACAGCCTCATGGGGATCGCGATCCTCGCCATCTGGCTGGCCCCGTTCGAGGTCCACGAAACCCTCACCGGCTTCGACGGCGAAGGCAACTTCGAGCTCTTCTTCCTCTCCGGCGCGATGATGGTCACCGGCGGCACCGTCTTCGTCGTCTTCAACCTCGACATCCTCGCCGGTTCTTTACGACAGATCGGCAGGGTGTTCGGGCGGCTGCGCCCCGTCGTCCAGACCGCCGCCGCCTACCCCTCCACGGCCCGCTTCCGCACCGGCATGACCGTCGCCATGATCGCCATCATCATGTTCGCCCTCGTCACCTTCACCACGATCAACTCCAACTTCCAGCGCCTCTTCACCAGCGAAACCGCTACCGGCGGCTACGCGATCCAGGCCGACGCCAACCGCAACGCCACCTTCACCGATCTCCGTGCCGCCCTCGTCGACGAAGGCCGCCAAGATCTCGCCGACCAGATCGAGGACATCTCCACACTCAGTCTCGCCTCGTTCTTCGGCACCAACGTCGTCGGGCTCGAAACCCAAGAATGGAACGAGCGGGACGAAACCCTCGTCCTCGACCCCAGCGGCAACCCCATCCCCCTTGACCTCGAACCGGAACTCGCCGAATCGGCCCTCGACACCGACGGTAACCCCTTACCCGGCGCCGCCGAGGACGTCGCCAACCTCCGCTACCAGAACGCCTTTTTCACCGGCGCCGACACCAACTTCCTCACCACCAACGACGTCATCTTCCAAACCCGGGCCCCCGGCTTCGAGACCGACGTCGCGGTCTGGCAAGCCCTTCGCGAACCCCTGCCCGATGGCTCCCGCTACGCCGTCGTCTCCGCCCAGGCCGTCTCCGAAACGGGCGGCGCCTTCGCTCAACAAGAAGACGACGACTTCCTCCTCCCCAAATTCATTGAGGAGGAGACCAAGCACATGCCCGTCGTCACGGCCCTCGTTCGCAACCCATCCAGCGGCGACACCCTCACCATCCACATCATCGCCGTCATCGACCAGATCATCGGCATCGCCGGTCCGGACTTCGCCCTCCGCGCCAGCATCATCGTCGACCAAGACGCCTTCGCCACCCTGTATCAAGAGTCCGACCTGGTTCGCCATCTCACCAAGGTCGCCCCCGGTGTCGACCCCTTCCTCACCGCCCAGGCCATCGAAGCCACACTCCGCGTTGAAACCGTCTCCATCATCGACGAACTCAAGGACCGGCAGGACACCTTCCGCACCATCCTCAACCTCTTCCAGGGTTTCACCGCTCTCGGCCTCCTCGCCGGCATGGCCGCCCTCGGTGTCATCGCCGTCCGCGCGGTCGTCGAACGACGACAGCAGATCGGCATGCTGCGCGCGATCGGCTTCTCGCGCAGCTTCATCCGCATCGGCATGATCCTGGAGATGTCCTTCATCGCCGCCCTCGGTGTTTCCCTCGGCACGGTCCTCGCCGTCGTCCTCTCCTGGCGGCTCTTCTCCGAGGGCGCCTTCGGCAGCACCTCGGGCGGCAGCTTCTTCGTCCCCTACCCGGATATCGCTCTCTTCATCGCCATCGCCATGAGCGCCTCGTTCCTGCTCACCTACCTCCCCTCGCGCCAGGCTGCCCGTACAACCATCGCTGAGGCACTCCGCTACGAGTAGGCCGGCTCACACACGCAGTTCACGCAGCCGCCCCCTTCGTCGTCTCTCCGCTACCCACATTTCGACGCCCCAGGGCCGCAGCGGCCGTCCTTGACTTGCCGTCTCCCCTGCCTGCGGAGGAAAAGCGGCAACGTCGACAATGCAGCATGACCGAAAGTACTAATATCGGGGGGCTCGAAGCCGACCGGGCCGCGGCTCAGCTCATGCCCGGCGTCGAACGCGTCCACCACGCGACCGACCTCGCCTCCATACGCTGGGCAGCGTGGACGCTCCTCGGAGCAATGCTCCTCATGATCCCCGTGGGCATCTACCTGGGCCTCGACGGCCTGCCCTATGCGTTCGTCCTCGCCGCTGTCGGCCTCCTCGGGTTCATCGCCACACGCCGCATCCTCGTGAACGCGTTCTCCCATCTGGAAACTGCGATCGTCGTCCGGCGCCAAGGGATCGTCGCTCTCAGTCGCGGCAAGATTACCCGCGAGATCCCCTGGTTTGAGATCATCGGCTTCGAGGAGGTGGACTCCGGGCAGGACCGAGCGCATTGGCTACTCCAAGTGCGCGACGGAGACCACCTCCCGCTGCGGGCTGACTCACCGACTTCGATGAACTCCTCAGTCGTGTCGACTCACGCGCGATGATGCGCATCCCCGCGTAGTCTCCGGTTTGGTCTCCACTCTTTAGACTGGCTCGCGACGATTCCGACTCCAACCTCCGGGGTCGAGGCATCACCTGATGCCCAGTGCTAGCCCGCCGCCGGACACTGACGGGACGGGGGAGTGCCCGAAAGGGGAGCTCCGTGGGCTGCTTCTTCGGCCTGCTCGGCATAATCGATCTGTTCTTCTTCTACTGGCTACTGAGCCCATCGAAGGCAGCCTCGCCGACGGCGGTTTGGGCGATCGTAGCGACGCAGGCGGACGCGGACAAAGCCCGCGATCGACTGCAGTCGTTCGGCGTGCATGAAGTCCGCATCTTTTCCGGCCCGGCCGATGCCGAGGTCCTGGAACGCTTCGAACGATCATGGTGGAAGACCTGGGGCCCCGCGCCGTTTACCGAGGCGCTCGACGCGGGCCGGTGTGTCGTGCGGGTCGGCGGGGACGCGGATCAGTTGATTCACGCGCGCGTCGCTCTGCAAGAGGTCCGTGCGGAACGCATCCAGACGATCTGAACGAGCGATCTGCCTGAGCGCGCTCGCCAGCGGCGCCAGCCCGCCCTCGCGGCCCTACCACGCCGCTCCCACTATCGTGAGGGGCGAAGGAGAGCGCCGATGCCCCAGATGTCTCCCAGCGATCTCACCAGCTACCTCCAACAGCCGCTCGTCACGATTCTCACCCTCAGCCGTGCCGGCCGTGGCCCCATCGCAGCGCCCGTCTGGTACGACTACGACGGTCGCGTCTTTCGCCTCTCCACGTCCCCCTCCTCGATGCACGGACGGCTCATCGCGGAGCACGGACGCGCGACGCTCACCATGCACAGCGAGCGCTACGACGGCGCCACAACCGACGAGCGCTACGCAACCATCGAAGGATCAATCGCCTTCACCGACGAGCCCCTCGAACCGTTCATTCGCCAGCTGTTGCTGCGCTACCGCGGGGCCGACATGCTAGAGACGGCGCTGGAGGAGCTCATGCCGGAAGTCCAAGCAGTCGGCCAGCGCGTCGCCCTCCTGACACCGGTGACCATGTCCGGACACGCCTTCCCTTGAGGCCTGTACGACAGGACTGCAGCCCGCCCGCTCTCAGGCACTCGCATTCCCGAGTCCCCCGCGCTCACACGACGCCGTCTGCCATCATGCCCGCGAGGAGCGCCCCATGACCATGCATCCCGACATGCAGATCATCATCGACGCTAACCAAGCCACCACGGCTAAGCTCGGCGACCGCGGCGACTCTCCCGAGGCCGGTCGCCTCTGGTGGCGTGCCTACACCGCCCGACTCGGCCAAGCACCGCCCACCGACATGGCCATCCACGACCACACCATTCCCACCCCAAACCGCGACGTTCCGGTCCGCGTCTATCGCCCCGCCGGTCCCGACGGCCCGCGCCCCTGCATCATCTACATGCACGGCGGCGGCTTCCGCCTCGGCGACCTCGATAGCTCCGACAGCAACGCCTGGGGCTTCGCCGCAGGCACCGGCGCCGTCGTTGTCAGCGTCGACTACCGCCTCACTCCCGAGCATCCCTACCCGGCCGCCTTCAACGACTGCTACGGCGTCCTCGACTGGATCGCCCAGCACCCCACCGAGCTCGAGCTCGCCGCGGGTCGCATCGCCCTCGCCGGCGACTCCGCCGGTGGCTGCCTTGGTGCCGCCCTCTGTCTTGCCGCGCGCGACCGCGGCGGTCCCGCCATCGTCGCCCAAGCACTCATCTATCCCGTCACTGAGCTTGCGGAGGAGCACCCTTCATACACCGAGAATGAGCACGCGCCCGGGCTCACCACCGAACTCATGCGCATCTATCGCGACCTCTATCTCCCCGATGACCGCGACTCCACCGACCCCTACGCCCGACCCGCTCAGGCCACCGACTACTCCGCCCTACCCCCCGCCTGGATCCACTCGGCCGCCATCGACCCCATCCGAGACGACGGGCGCACCTACGCCGCCAAGCTTGCCCGCGCCGGAAACTGGGTCACCTATCGCGAGGCGCGCGGCATGATCCACGGCTTCATGCGGGCCCGCTTCCAAAGTGCCGACGCACGCGCCGAGTTCGATGCCATCATCGCGTTCCTCTCCACCCACCTGGCCTCCTGATGTCCACCAACTCGATGCAAGCCCAAGACTCGTCGCTCCCCACCGAAGCCGAGGTCGTCATCATCGGCGGCGGCATCATCGGTAGCGCCACGGCCTACTACCTCGCCAAGCGCGGCGTCGACGTCGTCCTCCTCGACAAAGGGGCGATCGGCTACGAACAGTCCACCCGCAACTGGGGCTGGGTCCATCAGCAGGTCCGCTACCCCCACCTCATTCCCTTGGCGGTCGAGTCGGTGAAACTCTGGCAGAACCTCAACGACGAACTCGACGCCGACTTGGAGTGGGTCCAAGGCGGCAACCTCAGCCTCGGCTTCGACGACGCTGACACGGCGGCCTTCGAGCACTGGGCCCAGGACGCCCGCGATCGTGGCCTCGAGACCGAGATCCTCAGCCGCGGACAAGTCAGCGAAATGCTGCCCGGCTCCCAGGGTCGCTGGACGAACGGCTTACACGTCCCCAGCGACGGCCAAGCCAACCCCGATCGTGTCACGGACGCCTTCGCCCGCGCCGCCACCAACCTCGGCGCCCACATCCTCACTGACTGCGCCGCGCTCGGCATCGACAGCCAAGCCGGCGCCGTCCACGCCGTCCGCACCGAACGGGGCCCCATCCGCGCGACTAGCGTCGTCTGTGCCGCCGGCGCCTGGTCCGCCCGCTTCCTGCGAACGTTGGGGCTCAGCCTGCCGCAAAGTGCCGTCCGCTCCACTGTTGTCCGGACTGCTCCCATCGCACCCCTCACCGATCTCACCGCCTGGGGCGACGGCTACACATTCCGCCAAGACCGCGCCGGTCGCCTCATCCTCGCCAGCGGCGCCACCGCCATCTACGACGTCACCCTCGACCTCCTCCACGACCTGCGTCGCTTCGCTCCGCTGGCCTGGAGCAACCGTCGCTGGGTCCGACTCCACGTTGGCAAGCCACTCTTCAATGACCTCGCCGCGCTCATCCCCGGCAGCGCCGCCAAACGCGAGTTCTGGCAACGCCGGCGCCGCATCGATCCCCCCGCTCACCCCGCCAGCGTCCGATCCAGCCTGGCCGGCCTCCGCGCCATGTTCCCCGCTCTCGCCGATACCGCCATCGACACCACCTGGGCTGGCAACATCGACACCACGCCCGACCACGCCCCGGTCCTCGGCTCCATCGCCGAGGCCCCCGACGGCTTCTACCTCGCCACCGGCCTCAGTGGCCACGGCTTCGCCCTCGGCCCCGGCTCCGGCAAACTCATGAGTGAACTCGTCACCGGCGACGCCCCGTCGGTCGACCCCCACCCCTTCCGCTTCACCCGCTTCGCCGAGAACGACCTCCCCCCGATGCCGGAGCTGCGCCACTAAGTTCCCGGCTCCGCGACCCTCAGCGCTATCAGATGAAGATATCTACCGCTGCGGGAGGTTCCCCTGTCATCCGTTGGCCCCTGGCTGTGAGCGGGCGGGCGCTCCGATAGATAGGACCCGGGAATCTTCGCTGTCCAGTCCCTAGCGCGGCGCGCGGGGAGGATCTCAAAGACCGGACGCCAGCGGGGTTCGCGGCGGGGGACCGGAACGGCGGAAGGCGTGGCGCACGAGTGGCACGATGACCCGAACAAGGAGCCACACGCCCGGCAAGGTCAGTCCCACGAAGAACACGACCAGAATTGGCAGCTCAGCGGGGTCGTCTTCCCAGCCGGCAAAGAAGGCGGTCATAACCATCGAGGCCGAAACCAAGGCGACGATCAGGCCCTCGCTCGCTCGCAGCACCACCTCCCGCCAGCGGGCGGACTGAATGTCGCGAGCCCTGTAGGGAACGGCGTAGAACAGAATCAAGAAAACTAGGAAGCCGCAGCCACCGGCGAGCAGAACGAGGGTGGCCAGGAGGCCGATGACGACCACGAAGGCTCGATGGTACGGGCCGTGGCGGGCGAGGTAGTGCTTGAGCCGGGTCGCCGGATCGTCGCGATGATGAAGCGCTTGGTTACGCACGACCCAGTACAGCGGGAAGACTGACAGATAGATCGGGACCAGGACGAGCCAGAGCATGACGGCGTCCTCAGTCAAGTCTCTCCGATCGATGGGTGCATCGGCATGCTGTGGGGACCCGATTTCGTCGCATTGGCCGGAATCGAAAGCCAAACCCGAGATTCGACGCGTTGATCGGCAGGGATCAGTGTGGCGCGAGACGGTAAACGCGAAGCGCCGTGTCGTGGAACATCGCCGCGCGCTCCTCGGTCGAGAAGTCTTGGGTCAGCTTCTTGAACTGGTTCCACAACACCGTGTAGCTGCAGGACCGTTTGTCGACGGGGAAGTTGCTCTCGAACATGCACCGTTCCGGACCGAACTGCTCGATCGTGTGGAGGTACCACGGGCGATTCACCGTGAAGAGTTCGTCCGACGTCGGCGGCGCCGGCGAGGTGGCCATCGATCGCGGCGGGGGACGCCGCCTGGCGAGCCATCTGCTCCCAGCGGCGCGCCGTCTCCGGGCGATCCCAACCCCACTGCAACAGGGTGTACCAAGCGGTCCACGCCTCCCAGTTCGCGTGGCACATGTCCCGACTCCATTGAGGCGTTGGGCCCGAAGAGAAGTCGGCGGCCCGTGCCAGGCCGTTCAGGAGGATGAGATGCGACACATGACCGGGATGCAATGCCGCATATCGAATCGCAGACGGGGAACCGAGCAGCCAGCCCAGGAGCACGACAGGCCCTGGATCGAGATCGGCAATCACCGCTTCCAGGTCCGTCGTACGATCAGCGAGCTTGGTCAGGACCGGTTCGTGATCGGACAGCCCGAAGCCGCGATGGTCGAACCGGATCAGCCGGTACTCAGCCGCCAACATTTCATACCACGTGCGCAGCTCTGGGATCTCCCACTCCATCGCGACGTGACCAAACGATGCCGGGGCGAGATGAACGAGCGGCGGTCCCTCGCCCAGCGCCCAGCGCCCAGTAGGCGATGTTCACCCCGTCTTCGGTGCGGGCGTATTGGATGGGTGGTGCGTCCATCAGTCGCCTTCGACGGTGATCTCGATGCCAACGAATTCGGGTTGGGCTTGCCGCTTGACGACCCGCACGATGGTCTGGGGCAGGGTCAGGATCCGGCCCAGGATCCTGTAGCGAGCCCAGATGGCGTCGGACACCTGCTGCGAGCGGGCCGCATCGAGGAACGCCGCGGTCGCCGCGAACCGGGACGCATCCGCCGCGATCCGACCGCGCATCTCGCAGCGGGCGATCTCCACCGTGGGATTGTTACGGATGCGCTTCGCTTTTCAGCTTTCCGCCTCAGTGATGACCTGGTACATGCCATCGGCTCCAACCAACCACATCGGGGTCGCCACCCCCGACCCATCCCTTTTGTAGGTCGTAAGCGAGATGTACTTCGCATCATCCAGCTCGGCGGTATCCATGGGCCGTCCTCCCGCGCACCACCACCGATGGGGAAGGGGGCGCTTCCATGCGTCGCAGTCTAGTGCGCGAGCCTCCCGGGTGGGCGACTCGTGATCAGTGGTCGGCTACGGTCTCCAGCACACGAGGTCCGCGATGCCAGACGACATCATCCTGGTCAGTCCCCCCACGCCGGGAAGAGCACCATCGCCACGGAGCTGGCCGCGCGGACTGAGGTTCCCCACGTGTCGATGGACGATGTCCGACTCGGCTACTACGCAGAGATCGGCTATGACGCCGCCTTCGCAGAGGAGCTGCGAGAACAGGAGGGCTTCGTGCGCTCTATTTCTACTGGAAAGAGTTCGAGTGCCACGCCGTGGAGCGACTGCTGGCGGAGCCACCCGGCGGCGTCATCGACTTTGGCGCCGGCCACTCCGTCTACGAAAACGACGCGCAGTTCTCGCGGGTCGCGGCGGCTCTTGCCCCGTATCCCCACGTCGTCCTTCTGCTGCCCTCGCCCGACCACGATGAGTCGCTACAGATCATTCACGAACGAGCCGGCTACTCCCCTTGGCCGAATCGGATCGGCCTCGCCGCACACTTCCTCAGCCACCCTTCCAATCAGCGACTGGCGAAGCACACCGTCTACACCGGCAAGGCGACGCCCGCTGAGACCGCTCAGGAGATTCTCGACCTCATCGCACACTGAACTCCGGACGCCCGTCCCCTGGCAGGCCGCCAGCGGGCTAAGCTTCTCCCCCAACGCTCATCATCATGCGGAGCCCCGATGCCCACTCTCTCCCCCGACGCCCTCAACCTGCTTTACGCCTACGACTCCGACTGGCCGCTCGATCCCACGACCTCCGAGCTCTCCGCAAACGACACCCTCCGCACCGAGCGCTTCGAATACACCTCCCGCCACGACGAACGCGTCAGCGGTCTCGTCCTTTCCAACCCCGCCGGCGACGGTCCCCAACCCCTCGTCCTCGTCGCGCACCCGGCGACGCTCGACAAGTCCAACGACTACGTCCTCTGGCCCGCCCAGCAATGGGTCGCCGCCGGCGCTATCTGCGCCACCATCGACCAGGCCGGGCACGGCGAGCGCGCTAAGAAGCCCATCTCCATGGAGGAGTTCACCAAGTACCCCTACCGGCGCATGGACCAGACGGTCCAAACCGCCGTCGACTGGATGCGCGCCCTCGACTACCTCAGCCAGCGCCCCGATGTCGATGCCTCACGCATCGGCTTCGTCGGCTTCAGCATGGGCGGCATGCGCGGCGCCCCCTTCGTCGGCCTCGACTCACGCATCAAGGCCGCCGTCTTCTGCATCAGCGGCGCGGCCCGCGGACTCCCCGACGATCCCAGCGAACGCCGCGCCCAAGAAGCCACCGATCCCGCCACGTTCGCCCCGTTCATGACCAACCCCAGCCTCGTCGTCGCCGGCAAAGTCGACGACATCGTTCCGCCGGATGCCGCCCAGCGCTTCCACGACGCCATGCCTGAGCCTCGCGAGATTGCCTGGCTCGACTGCGGACACTGGGACTTCATGCCCCAAGGGCTCACCCCCGTCTGGCCGTTCCTCGAAGCCAACCTCTAACCGGCCCACCGCGGGCCTGCACTCCCCTCGAGCCAAGATGCCATTCACCTATCACGAACTCGAACCCGACCGCTGGAGCGACCTGACCAAGCTCCTCGGCAAGAACGGCGCCCAAGACGGTTGCTGGTGCATGTGGTGGCGACGCCCCACCGCCGGCAAGCTCTGGGAAGCCAAGAAGGGCCGCCCCAACCGCGACGCTATGCGCCGCCTCGTCAAGAATCGCAAGGCCAGCGGCGTCCTCGCCTACGACAGGTCTGGCGATGTCGAGACGCCGGTCGGCTGGGCCGCCTTTGGCTCCCGTGCTGATTTCCCCCGCGTCGACCGCACCAAGGCCTTCAAGCGGCCCGAAGAAGACCGCGAGGTCACCGACAGCGTCTGGTGCATTAACTGCTTCTTCATCGCCCGCGGCTACCGACGCCAGGGCATCGCTCGCGGTCTCCTCGCCGCCGCCGTTCAAGCCATGCGCCAACGCGGCGTCGACTGCATCGAGGCCTACCCCGTCACGACAACCGGCGCCGGCAAACGCGTCGAACCAGCCTTCGCCTACACGGGCCCCATCGCCATCTTCGAAGAACTCGGGTTCCAGGAGATCCAGCGACTCGCCCCCACCCGCCCACTGCTCCGCCTCAACCTTGTCTCGCACCACACCACCTAGCGACGCCCCGCACCTTCAGATCGCGCCAATCTCGTCGCATTCGCCAACATGTTCCTGCTTGCGCCGCCTACAGCCTAGCCGAGTACGTTATGTAGTTTCCTATCTGGGGATGCGGCCGCGTAGGCCCAAGGAGACACGCAAGACACCGAGCCTCCTCCGCCCGATCTCGACCTACTGCTCGCCCTCCGGCACCTCTTGCCGATTCCCCCCAAACACGATATCCGCCAACGACGTCTCATCCGGATCGCGCTCCAGCAAGCGGAACGCCGCATTCATCGACGCATGCATCGGGAACGCCGCCCGCAGTCCCATCATGTCGTAATCCGCGTTGATCGCGTCCTTCATCCACATCGAGCCCAGCGGGTTTCGCGTCGCCAAGTCCTCGCAGAGCCGCGCGACCTCCCCCTCCAACTCGTCCGGCGGGAAGACGCGGGTCACCAGACCAATCTTCTGGGCCTCCTTCGCCGTGATCAGCCGCCCTGTCAGCAGCAGATACTTGGCCTGTCGCAGTCCCAGCATCCAGACCCACAGCGGCAGACTCGTCACCCCACCTGCCCGCTGCGCTTGATGCCCGAACGTCGCCGCCTCCGAGGCGAAGGCGATGTCGCACAGCATTTGGAAGTAGCACCCGGTTGCGATGGCGGGTCCCTGCACCTGCGCCACCGTCGGCTTCGGGTAGTACCAGATGCGGAGATAGCGATTGCTGATCTTGCGCAGCGCCGGGGCGGCGTCGTTCAGCCGCCAGTGATCCTGCCCCTCGGGCGGCACGGTGTAGGGATTGTCGCGCAGGTCGTAGCCCGCGCTAAACGCCGTGCCCGCGCCCTTGAAAAGCACGACCCGCACATCGTCGTCTGCTTCCGCCACATCCAGCGCGTCGTCCAACTCTTCCAGGAGTTGAGTGTTCAGCGCGTTCCGCTTCTCCGGGCGGTTGAAGGTGATCGTGCAGATCCGCTCCGACACGTCGTACAGCAGGAACTCGTAGTTGGGCATCGCGACCCCCTTCGCAAGACCTTACTGGCTTTAAGTCAGGACGCCCGAGGCCACCAGCTCCGCCACGTCGTCCTCGCTGTATCCCAGGATTCGCGTCGCAACATCGAAGGTCTGCTCGCCCATCAAAGGAGCCGGCGCATCCAGCTCCCCCGGCGTCCCGTGCAGCTTGACGATCGGCCCGTCATACACCGATACCGACGTTTGCGCATGGTCCAAGTATCGGTAGTAGCCCCGGGCCTGCAGGTGCTCGTCCCGATCCAGCACGTCCTCCGCGTCCTGCACCAACGACGCCGGCACCCCCGCCGCCTGCAGCTGCTCCGCCAGCTCCTTCGCGTCCAGGCTCGACAGCCAATCCCCAACCGCCGCGTTCAGGTCCGCCTCGTCTCGCTTGCGACCCAGGACCGTGCCGAATCGTTCGTCCTTCGTGAACGCGGCGTCTCCTGCCACCGCAACCAGACCGTCCCACTCGGCATCGTTGCGCACGGTGATCGCGATCCAGCGTTGCCGCTTCTCCGCCTGGCCAGGCACAGGCGGCTGACTGCGCGCCTCGTCGGCACAGCGGAACGTCCCATGCGGCGCCATCCACTCCGACCAGTTCCCTTGCCGGGTCGTGATCCGACCGTTGACCGCGTAGTCCAACAGCGCCGGACCCAACGTCGCCGCCACCGACTCGATCTGCGCCAACTCGATCATCTGCCCCTCGCCGGTCCGTTCGCGATGGCGCAGCGCGGCCAGAATCGCCGTCACCGTGTGACCGGGATTGATCGCATAGTCCGGGTAGTTCGTCCCCACACCGAACGGCGGCTGTTCCGGGTTCCCGCTGAGGTGGCTAATTCCGCTGATCGGCGTCAACACGGAGCCGAAGCCCAAGAAGTCCTTGTGCGGCCCCTCGATTCCCTGCATCGGTTGGTACGCCGCCACGACCTTCGGATTGAGCTCGCGCAGCTTCTCGTAGCCCAGCCCCCACTTCTCAATCACCCGCGGCGTGTGGTTCGTCAAGAACACGTCGCTGCGTTCGACGATCCGGTAGGCCACCTCCTGGGCATCCTCGGCATTCATGTTCAGGAGGATCGAGAGCTTGGCCGCATTGAAATTGTTGAAGTAGCCGCTGGCGTTGTAGCCGCCCTCTTGCCCCGGCCGTATCGGCTGCATGATCCGTAGCGAATCGACCTTGGCCTCGCTCTCCACCCGGACCACTTCGGCCCCGAAATCGGCCAAGGTCCGGCCCGCGATCGGCCCCGCGCCAAACCACGAAAAGTCCGCCACGCGGATTCCATCCAAGGGTCGCGGTCCGGTTCCGCTTTTGCTTGATGTACTTGTGTCCGATGTCATATCGCACCCTCTCCCACGTACACGGTCAAGTCATCAGCCGGGATTCCCACCTCATCGACCCAGACTTCAACATTGTGCTCGCCGATCGACGGCGCCGGCCGTCGGTACTGCACCGGCGTCGCGCTCAGTCGGTATGGTGGCCCGGGCAGGTCGATCGTCTCCCCGGCTTGTTCCACCGGCACCATCCACTCGCGCGCGGTCAGTTGCCGACTCTCCACGAGGTCCTGCGGCGTCGAGACCATGCCGATCAGCAGCCGTCGCTTCTGGCCCTCTTCATAGATCTCCAAGCTGGATCGCGACGCGAAGAACTCCGACAGTGTCTTCTGCGCCGCCGGGAACAGCTTCAGCAGCGCCTCCATCTTCGCGGGGTCGGCCAGAGCCGCGCCCAACGTCGCCCAGTTCAATGCTCTGTACTCGTCTTCGTGTTCACCGGCCAACTCGCCCGCCGCTCCATGCTCGGCCAGCCAATCGATCATCACCGAGAGACTGGCGCCTGCCGGCGCGCCAACCATTGAGTACACGTACCCATCCTTCGTCTTGTACGTCCCGATCCCGGGGACCCGCACTACCTCGCCCTGCCGCTCTCTTGATGTCTTCTGGAAGTCCCACTGCTGCATCGCCGTCTCTTGGGCGATCGACAACGCCTCCTGCATCGAAACCTCCACGAGCTGCCCTTGGCCCGTGCGCTCTTTGTGGAAGATCGCCAGCGTCGCGCCCTGCGCGGCCGCCAACGACGCGGTGATGTAGCCCTGGTTCCCGCCCAACGTCTGGGGCGGGTCTTCGCCGTCCCCCGACATGGTCAGCACTCCCGACGCCGCCAGCCCGACAATGTCCGTCGCCCGCCACCCCGCATGCGGTCCCTCCAGCCCAAAGCCCGTGATCGACACGTAGATCACCTGGGGATTGTCGGCCCGCAAGGCGTCGAAGCCGACGCCGCGCCCGTCCATGTACCCAGTGTCGTACGACTCCAGGATCAGGTCCACCCCTCGCGCCAACTGGCGGAAGACGTGCTGTCCGTCGTGCTCGTCCAGGTTGCAGGTCACGGAGCGCTTGTTGGTGTTGAAGTACCACCACGACAGGCTGGACTCGCGGCTGATCTTGTCGTGGGCGAATGGCCCGACCCCACGCGCCCCATCGCCGCCCGGGGGTTCCACCTTGATCACATCGGCGCCCAGATCGGCGAGCAGCTTGCCCGCGTACTGGCCCATCTCCGTGGTCAGATCCAGCACTCGGATCCCGTCCAGCGCGCCCGTCGAAGCAGCGCCGGTTGATGAGGCCTCAGCCATGTGGTCGTCCCCCGAAGCAGTACCAGGCCCCTGCGCGAATCGGGGCGTCCCTCGTTGCTAGCTCGCCGGTGTCGCCGTCACCGCGGCGGGCAGTCGTCGATCTAGAATCTCCACCGCCTCCGCCACCATACCTTCCAGCACGTCGCCCGCTGGCCGAATTTCGTTGAGCAGGCCGCTGATCTGCCCCGCGGCGTTCATCAGCAAGTCCTCGCGCCCAGCCTCCTTCGCCGAATGCACGATATCCGCGACCAAGATCCCTTGCAGCCCCATCGGCAATGCGCGTGTGCCGGAGTCATCCCAGGCCTCGATCAGCTCGTTCGTGATGTTGCGCATCGTCTTGCCGCTGTAGAGACGGGAGACTCGTGTGTCTTCCTCGCCCGCGTCCAGGATGCGCTGCTTGCGAAAGTCATCCAGATTGGCTTCCTTCGTCGGGATAAACACCGTTCCACACCAGGCTCCGACGCAGCCCATCGCCAGCACGGCCGAAAGGCCGCGGCCGTCGCCGATGCCCCCCGCCGCAACGACGGGCGTCGGCGATACCGCATCGAGCACCTGCGGCAGCAACGCCATCGATCCGATCCGCCCCGTGTGTCCGCCCGCGTCGTGGCCTTGCGCCACCACGATGTCCGCGCCACCGTCACGCACGCGCTTGGCGTTCTTCACGTTCCCCACCAGTGACATCACGATGCCGCCCGCCGCGTGCACTTGGTCGCTATAGGGAGCCGGGTTGCCCAAGCCCGTCGCCAGCACCGGCACGCCCATTTCCATGATCGTGTCGACCTGATCCTGCGGCGTGAAGTCCGGGACACGCAGATTCGGTCGTTCCGCTTTCTCGTCGGGCAGGTCTAGGTTCTCACGGATCGAATTGAGCGCGCCCACCTGTTCCTGAGGCAAGAGCTCTCGCATGTCCTTGGGCATGCTGTCCGCCGCCGGTCGAGGCGCCGTGTTGGACGGCACGAGAATATCGATCCCGAACGGCTTGTCGGTCAGATCTTGAATCTGGCTGATGCGCTCCGCAAGTTGGTCCGGCGGGAAGCCCGCCGCGCCCAACACTCCCAGGCCCCCCGCGTTCGAGATCGCGGCAACCAGGTCCACGCCCGCCACGCCACCAGTCCCGCCACCCACCGTCGGGCCCATCCCCGCCAAGACGACGGGATATTCAATCTTCAGCAGATCGCACAGCACCGTATGCAAGACCGGTCGGCTCATGAGTTCCCTACTTTCTGGGGGATACGGCTGCTCTCTGCTCGACACGACGGCTCCCAACGGGCGCGACGCCGGCTCGTTCCAACGGCCAGTTTCTTGGCGCTTCGGCACCGCGTCAACCGAGCCCCAACCCCACCCGGTGCGGCCTTTCGACCAACGACCCCGTGACAGCGAGACGCGCCAGCGCGGCCAAGACAACAGCCCCGTAGGCCAACGCGTTGCTAGGATCACGCCATGGCCATTCCCCGACGCCTGAAACTGACTGCCGGAGCGCTCGCGCTCGGCCTCTTGCTGATTGTCGTGCTCAACAGCTCCTTGGGCGTGGATCGCGACGAGACCTTCACCGACTTGCACCGCCCCGAGATCGTCGGGGAATCGCAATCCAACGCGCCATAGCTTCCTGTACAGCACGCTGCCGCCTCGACCTCCAACTGGCCTCGACATCTGACTGAAGGAGAGCACCATGCCGAAACGACCCAACGAGAGCCTGTTGGAAGAGGCCCAGGGCTGGATCGCGGAGATGATGTCCGAAGAGGGCGTCATCGTCACCGACGCCTTCATCGAGCTCGTGCAAACCTTTGAGTGGGACGCGCTGGAGGAAGGCACCATCGGTCCCGACGACCGGCCCGGCATCGTCACGCACATCGTCGACCGCTGCGCCGCGGAGAACATCATGCTGGGACCTATCCCCACCACGCTCTCCACCGACGGAGGCGGCGCCCAGATGCCACAGGCCGTCCCACCCCAACTCGTCGAACAAGTGCTCTCCTGGGAGGACGAGTTCCTCGGTCTGGCCGGCATCTCACGTCGCGACCCGGCCTGAGATGCCCACCGTGACGATCGAACCGTCCGGGATTGAGATCGAGGTGCCCGAAGGCGAGACCCTGATGCAGGTCGCCCGCGACCTCGGCTACTACTGGCCCACCGCCTGCCAGATGGAGGGCCGCTGCGCCACCTGTTTCATCCTGGTCCAGGACGGTGCCGCGCATCTCTCGCCTATGGGTCGCTCGGAGAAGGAGGCCCTGCTCAACCAGCGCGGTCGCACCGCGCTCGACCAGCCGGTCCGCCTCGCGTGTCAGACCCAGGTCTACGGCGACGTCCGCTGCCGCAAGACCGGCGTCCGGGCGGACTGACCGGCGCGGACGATCCAGCCCTGACACGCGCAAACTGCCCCCACTCATAGAAGCAACCGATATATACTGCCGCCCTGGAGGTATTCCGCCATGGAGATAGGCAGGCTCGAAGCCTTCGTCCAGGTTGCCACGCTGCTCTCCTTCTCCAAGGCCGCCAAGGCCCTGTACCTGACGCAGCCCACCGTCACCGCGCGAATCCAGGGGCTGGAGCGCGAACTGGGCGAGCCGCTGTTCGAACGGATGGGCCGCACGATCCGCCTCACCGATGCCGGGGAGTCATTCCTGCCCCATGCCCAGCGTGCCCTGCAAGCCGTGAAGGAAGGCCAGGACGCCATCGACACCTTGCGCAACGTGGAGCGCGGCACCCTCTCCATTGGCACCGCCCCCACAATCGGCACCTACGTCCTGCCGGAGATCCTGCAGCGCTTCGCCAAGGAGTACCCGGGGGTCGAGGTCTCCATCCGCACCGGTCGATCGGAAGAGGTCATGTCGATGGTCCTCGCCGACGAGGTCCAGGTCGGCTTCGAGCGCTTGATCACGCACCCTGAGATCGAGACCGTTGGCCTCTACGAGGACGAGATCTTCCTCATGGCCAGCGCCAACCACCCCTTCGCCGCCCGTGGCAATGTGCCTCTCTCCGACGTGGCCCGCGACTCCGTCATCTTCTTCGACGAGGGCTCCTCCTATCACGCCCTCAGCATTGGCGTCTTCCGCGACACCGGCGTCGCGCCCCGCCATACCTTGGATGTCGACAACCTGGAGATGGCGAAACATCTGGTGATTCGCGGGCTGGGGCTGGCATTCCTGCCCCAGGTCGCAGTGGAGCGGGAGTTGGAGGAGGGCACCGTCGTGCAGGTGTCGATCGAGGACGCGGAGCCGGTCAGCCGCCAGATCGCCGTGATCTACCGTCGCCAACGCCTACCGAGCCGAGCGATGCTGGCCCTGCTCGATATGCTCAAAGAGATCTACCAATTCGAGTACGCGAACGTAAATCCTGGGATCCCCGCGGGCTAACCACCGATGGCGTCGCGCTGGCCAATGCTCGCTCGCCTATGTCCACCCAGACGAAGCGCCGCGCCCCATCTCCGTCGGCCCCACGGGCCAGCCGAAGCCGTAGCGCATCACTGCGTTCATGTCCTCCTCATTGACGATGCCGTCCTCGACGAGCGCCTTCGCCGCCTTGATCATCTCGAAGTAGATGCGGTTGCCCACGAAGCCATAGGTGCCCGCGCGATCACTTACCTTGACCGTGACCTTGCCCATGGCGCCGCAGAGATCGTAGAGGGTCTGCGCGGTCTCGTCGGAGGTGTCTTCGGTGACGATCACCTCCACCGCTTTCATGACGTTGGCCGGGCTGAACCAATGCATCCCGACGAGGCGGTCCTTCTCTTTCACCTTCAACCCGACGTCAACGATCGGGAAGCCGCTCGTGTTCGACGCGAGGATCGACTCCGGGCGCAGCAGATCCTGCAGGTCACCGAAGATATCTTGCTTGAGCTCCAATTTCTCCGGGATGGCCTCAATCACCAGATCGCAATCAGCGAGGTCCGCGAACTCCGTGGTGTAGGAGAGGTTGCCGCGCGCTTGCTCCGCGGCCCCAGACTCGATCTTGCCGCGCTCGACGCCCGTGCCCAGGCCGTAGCGTCCCTCTTCGATGATCTGCTTGGTCTTGGCCAGCGCATCTTCGCTGATGTCGCGCACGATGACGGGCTTGCCCGTCAGCACGACCGACTGCGCGATCCCACTGCCCATCACGCCGCCGCCCAACATGCCGATCCGCTGAATCTCGTCGAACTTCATTTCGATCCCCTCGTCGCTCTCCGGCTCATGTCTCGCGCGTGCCGCGGGCCAGCGTATCACCGGCCTTGCGCCACTACACTCGTCGGGAGACGAGCTCCGTCACACTGTTGCGAAAACATATCAGCGAGAGGATCGCTCCATGGCTCAGCGCATTACGTTCTTCTGCAAGAAAGGTTGAACGACCTGTAGCCGAGCCAGGGACTGGCTCAACGACCACAGTATCGACTTCGCAGAGCGCGACTTCTTCAAGCAAGCACTTGAGCCATCCGAGCTCGACGAGCTGATCGGCAAGCGTGAAGCTGGTGCTTTCTTCTCGCGGCGCAGTCCCAGCGTCAAAAAGATGGGCCTCGACCTGGACGCCCTCGGCGACGACGAGATGAAGGCGCTGATGCTGGATGAGCCACGTTTGCTACGCCGCCCGGTCCTGAAGGTTAGGCGCAAGGCGCTGATCGGTTTCGACGCTGACGAGTGGGAAGCGACTCTGGGCTAGGCGGGAGCCAGCGATCAGGCCTGCTTCGCTCGCGCCGGCTTCTTCGTACCGCTCTTCGTCGCGCGACTCTTGTGCGCGTTCTTGGCGGGGGCGGTCTTCTTCGCCGCAGCCACGGCGCGCTTCTTCGTTACCTTGGCCGGGGCTTTCTTGGCAGCGCCTGGCTTCAAGACAGGCTTCACGCCAGGCTTCACGCCAGACTTCGAGGCTCTGTCCTTGGCTGAGCCCCCCCGCGCTGACTTGCGCTCCTTGGGCGGCGGGGCATCCGGGATCTTGGGCGGTCGATTTCCGGCCCGGAAGGCCTTGAGGATATCGAGATTCAGTGCGTCCGGGCCGCCGCCCTCGAAGCCGGGAACCTCCAGCATCCAGGCGGCGTTCTGGAAGGCACCCCGCTGGAAGAGGTTGCGGAATCCCGCTGTGCCAATGCTGCCCCAACCAATGTTCTCGTGTCGGTCTTTGCCCGACCCAAGCGGAGTCTTGGAGTCGTTGGCGTGCACGGCGACGACGTTGCCCAAGCCCACCTCTTGCTCGATCTCGCTCAGCGCCAACTCCAAGCCCTCCGCCACGGCCAGGTCGTACCCCGCCGAGTAGGCGTGGCAGGTGTCGACGCAGACCTTGACCCGGTCGCTGCCGATCGCCGCCATCAGCCGACCGATCTCTTCGAAGCTGGAGCAGACGGAGTCGCCCGTCCCGGCGTTGTTCTCAATGCAGAGCTGGATGTCGTCGGGCGAGTCATCCAGGACGCGGCGCATGGCCTTGGCCATCTGGGGGAGGTAGTGATCGAAGCCCAGCCCTTTGTGACTGCCTACGTGGAAGATCACGCCCGCGACACCAAGCGCCGACCCCAACCGCATGTCAGCGGTGAGCGTGGCCACGCCCTTCTCCAGGTGTTCGGGGTCCGCCGTGGCAAGGTTCGTCAGGTAGACACCGTGGATGAAGTTCGGTCCGATGCCGTGTTCCGCGGCCTTGGCGCGAAACGCAGCGATGTCGGTTTCAGGATGTTCTTTCCGACGCCACATCTGCGGCGCAGCCCCGAAGATCTGCACCATCTCCGCACCCAGCTCAACCCCATGGTCGATTGCCACATCGATGTGGCCGGCGCTGGAGACGTGCGCCCCGATCCGTGGGCTGTCCTTGCCCTTCGTCCTGACTTTGAGAGCGGCCTTCGCGGCCGGCACGCGAGGACTCATGTTCGTTCCCCCAAGTCTCATTCCCTCTCGGAGTATCAGGGACGCGCGCGGAATATCAAGGGCGGTTGGCTCGCCAATCCAGGTACTTGCGCACGGACGAGGCGCAGGCCTCGACCGTGGGATAGACCGCCACGCCCGCCGCGCCCAGCTCCTGCTTCATGCGCAACGACGCCTCCATGGACTCCGCACTCCCCGGTGCGCGCAACACCACGGCCAGCGGCTTGGGCAAGTTGGCGCGGGCCTTGCTGATGTTTGTGCTCATTCGATCTTCGAACTTGCGTCGCTGCTCAGCCGTGCCGCTGCCCAGTCCGCCGTCGAGGCCGAAGTGCAGCAGGATCCAATCGATGTTGGGATCAGAAGCAATGGTCTCCAGCGCGCTCTCGAAGTTGCGCCCGTCCCAGGTAATGTTGGAGTCGACGGGATTCCGGACCGACGTCCCTGCTACCGGGGTGTTCTCGCCTAGCTTCTGTTGCGTCGCCTCGTCGAACCAAGGCACGGGAATGTGCTCGCGGTCGCAGGCGTCCGCCGCAAGCACGGACGTCCCGCCGCCGCCACCGACCACGGCCACGTGGGGACCAGGGAGATCCTTGAGATTCTGGGCGGTGATCGCCACGTCCATGAGCTCATCGGTGTCGAAGACGCTGATGAAGTTCGCCTGGCGCCGCACCGCCTCCCAGACCTGGGAGGATCCCGCCAGGCTGCCGGTGTGACTCGCCGCTGCCCGACTGCCGGACTCCGTCAGGCCACCCTTGAGAACGATCAGCGGTTTCCGCGCCGAGAGCCGCCGCGCGGTCCTCAGAAACCTTGGTCCATCCTTGACCCCTTCCAGGTAGGCCATGACGACGTCCGTGCCCTCATCGTCGGCCAGGTAGTCCAGGTAGTCGCACTCCATCAAGTCGCTGGCGTTGCCGAAGGAGACACAGTACGAAAAGCGCAACGCCCGCTGCTCGCCAGCCCGGACCACCTCGCTCGCGTGCATCCCGCTCTGAGAGGCGAAGCCCACGCGCCCCACCTCCATCGACGACTCCGGCATCCAGGAGATTCCGCTGATCGGCGAGTGGATGCCCATGCAGTTGGGACCAATCAGACGGATGCCCGCCTCGTGCAGCTTGGTCAGCATCTGTTCTTCTAGACCGGCGCGCTCCTCGTCCCCGGTCTCGGCGAACCCAGCCGTGAAGGAGTGAATGACCTTGACGCCGCACGCAATCGCGTCGTCGACCAGGCTCAGGATTGCGGAGGCGGGGACGGCGGAGATCACGTAGTCCACATCGCCGGGCAGATCGCGCAAGCTCTTGTAAATCGGCGTGCCGTCATCCAGCTCGCCGCCCTTGGGATTGAGCGCGTAGACGTTCTCGACCCGACCAAACCGTTTGGCGGAGTTGTAGAACATCAGACCGCCACCAAAACCCTTACGGTTCGGCGACACTCCCGCCACGGCGACTGACTTCGGATGAAAGGCGACCTCAAGGGCCGCCGACGCCTTCGCTTCAGACACGGAGGCATCGGACACGGGGTTCGTGGTCATCATTACTCCTCGGTCTGGGGTGTCTAGTCGGGCAAATGTATCAGGGCGCTCGCGCAGCCTCGATCATCTGCGACGCAGAGACCATAGGTCCGCGCGGACGGCCACCACGTTCACTATTGCTCTAAGATTCGCTCGATCTGGCGGACGTGAAAGAGCTGATGGTCGGCGACGGTCAGCAGCATGGTGCGGAATGAGAAGTCGATGATATCATCGGCAACTTCCACGTTGGCCGGTTCCCGCAGCTCCTCCGCGGTCAGACCGTCGAGCAGGCGGACGGTGTCGTCGCGAACGGCATTGATCGCCCAGCGCAGTTCGTTCAGGTCGGGATCGGACTCGTGGTCGGGAAGCGTGATCCCGCCGATCAGAGGCGGCGGCCTCTCTGACACGGCCCAGCGCAACTCGCTCAACTGAGGCTGGATCCAGCGCTCGGCATGGATGACGTGGAGCAACACCTCACGCACCGACCACTCGTCGTCGTCCAGCCGGGCATCGAGACCGTCTGCCACGACCTGCGTCAGGACGGCCATCATCTCGTTCAGGTTTTCGTGCAACGTGCGCGTCAACGCCTCCGGATCGTTGGCGCTTGCGTGAACACTGCCGCCGGCGCTGGACTCCGAATCAGGCATGGGTCTCCTTGACATCGCTGGTCCCGAGGCGTCTAGCCACCTCGCTCCGCGCTGAGTAAGCCTCCAGTAGGCTAACCGAGCGCTGCCGCCGAAGCAGTGTCTGCCGCACAGCGAGAGGAGCTTCGCTGGCCGTGATTCAATCCATCCCCACGCGCGAGGAACAGCTCAAGCTTGAAGCCTTGGTCAGCAGCGACGATCGGAGGCAGCTCCGCGCCGGGATCGATCTCTTCAACAGCGGGGAGTTCTGGGAGGCCCACGAACGCTGGGAGGAGATCTGGCAGCGCGAAACGCGATCGACCCGCTCCTTCTATCAGGGGCTGATCCAAATCGCCGCCGCCTACCACCACTGGACGGTCACGCACCGGACCAAGGGCGTGCAGCTCGGCATCGGCAAGGGCAGCGAAAAGCTGGGCTGGTACCGTCCCCACTATCTCGGCGTCGATGTCGCCACCATGATCGACGATGCAGAGCGAATGCGAGGCCGCGCCGAGGGACACGACACCGCCTGGCTGGCGGCCTTCCCGATTGCCGAACTCCCACGCATTCCCCTGATCGCCTCGGTCGACCTCTCGGAGCCGCCACGATGACGGATGCACCGGACCTCCAGGTCAAACGACTCCGCCCCAGCGCCACGATGCCCCAGCGGGCGACGCCGCACGCCTCTGGCCTGGATCTGTACGCGGATCTGACAGAGGCAGGTGGAGCCATCAACCTCTCGCCGCAGCCTCAACTCATTCCCACCGGCATCGCGGTGGCGGTTCCCTCTGGCTACGAGGTCCAGTTGAGACCGCGATCCGGGCTGTCCCGTAGGGGCGTGGTGGTGGCCTTCGGCACCATCGATGCCGATTATCGAGGTGAGGTGTTCGTCAACATGTCCGCGCCCGGCGCGGAGGGGGGACGCTTCCTGATTGAGCACGGCGATCGCATCGCGCAGCTCGTAGTAGCGCCCATCGTCCTCGCGGATGTGGTTGAAGTGGACGAATTGTCGGATACTGAGCGAGGCGCTGGAGGGTTTGGGTCAACAGGGCGGTGAGGCCATGCAGCCTCGACATCGGGCCGTGCCCTTCGCGGCGCTTCTCCTGTCGCTGTTCGTCGCCCTTGGCGCCGTCACGTCCACCCGCCCCACGACAGCAGCAGCCCCGCCAGTTCAACCGCCGGGAAACGCCTGGACGGTTGAAGCCGACCCCCTCGCCACGTTCCATCTGAACCTCCGCGACGCCGACGAACACGCGCGCCTCAGCACCCTGCTCTTGGCCTCCGATCTGTCGCCGGCTCGTGACCCGGAGCAGGCCACGATCACCGTCAGCGATCATGAGCTGCGCAATGCCCAGACCATCGCGACGCATTACTGGGCAGTCGTCGCGCACCAGCGCAGCGACGTGCACAATCTCTCCGCGAAGGCGGTGCGAGCCGCCGCGAGCGGCTGGGCCACAGACTGGAAGCAATTGGGCGGACAGGCGCGAGCGCTGACCCTGTACGTGCCGCGCGAGTACGAGCACGAGATCGGCAACGCGCTGCGAACGTCGCTGACCCCAACCGCCGTCGTTCTCCCGCTCACCGAGATCATCGAGGCGGTCGCGGTCGACGCCGGCGGCATCGCACTCATCCCCGCCACGTTGCTGGCTCCGGGCGTGTTGGGATTGGTGGTCGATGACTACGATCCCTACCGCGACCCGGCATCGGCCTCTCCGCTGCAAACCAGGCGCTGGATTCAGCGAGCGCCCTATGCACCGCTTGGCTTCCCCGACCTGGCGGCCGCCTGGCAGGCTCCAGCGCAGTTCGACCCTGTTGGTCTCCTCGCAACGGGCGACGTGGTACCCACCCGCTGCACGGGGGAACGGCTTGAGGCTCTCGGTGACTACAACTTGATGTTCGACGGCACCCGGCATCTGATCGCCGCCGCGGATATCGCCATCATGCCCTTGGAGATTTCGCTGACCTCCGTCGGCGGACCAACGCCGTGCACCCGCACATTCATGCTGCAGGGATCGCCGCTGGCGGCCGCCACGGTCGCGACCGCGGGCTTCGACGTGGTCACGACCGCCGGCAACCACGCCGGGGACTGTTGGCTCAACTGCCCCCGGCACCGCGCGTTCCGGGACACTGCGGCGAATCTAGACGCCGCCGGGCTTCCCCACACGGGCACCGGGGAGAACCGCGCTGAGGCGACGACCCCGGTCGTCCTGGAGCGCCAGGGCCTGCGCTTCGCGTTCTTGGCCTACGACGACATCGCGCACTACTTCGCCGCGACTGAGACGGAGATCGGCTCGGCCACCTACGATCCCGACACCCTGGCGGACGATGTGCAACAGGCCGCGGCATTGGTTGACCATGTCGTTATCTCTTTCTCCTGGGGAACGGAGTACACGGCCAATCCGACGCGGCGGCAGCGAGAGGCCGCGCGGATCGCGGCGGACGCAGGCGCGTCGCTGGTGGTCGGCAATCACCCGCACTGGGTGCAGGCCGTCGAGCAGATCGGCGAAACCGTCGTCTTCTACGCCCTCGGCAACTTCGTCTTCGATCAAAGCTGGTCGATCCCCACGACGCAGGGTTTCATCGCCGAGGTGGGGTTTGACGTCGACCGGGTCTTGGGCTTCCGGCTGCGACCGGTGGTGATCCAGGATGTGCACCGCCCGGACCTGGTCGATCCGGCGCGGGAGGGCGCCGCGATTCTCCAGCGCGCCTGGGCCGCGAGCGACCGCCTCCAGCCTCGGAGCTGACTCCGCCGCTTTCGAGCACAGCACCTGGCGGGCCAGCCCGTTAGGCTTCGGCGACGCTCAAGGGCGAATCCCGCCCTCCCCGGAAGGACGAGGATCTGATGGAAGTGGTGCTGGTCGCCATTGGCGGAGCCGTGGGAGCGGTAGCACGCTATGGCGTAGCGAAGGCGGCACAACCCTTGGCGGGCGGTAACTTCCCGCTGGGCATCCTCGTCGTCAATCTGACCGGGGCCTTCCTGCTGGGCTTGGTCTTCACGTACCTGCTGGAGCGAAGCAGCATCTCCAACGAGTTGCGCACCGCCGTTACGGTCGGCGTTCTGGGTGCCTACACTACGTTCTCGACTTTCTCCTTGGACACCCTCCATCTCATCCAGGCCAACGATTGGACCCTCGCGGTTTTGAATGTCGTCGTCAGTGTGGGCGGCGCCCTCCTCGCGGTCTGGGCTGGTCAACAGCTCGCCCGGGTCTAGTACGCGGACCCAACGCGCCAGTCGAGAGGGCAATACGGGCGCGCGGAATGATCGCATCCGCCCGATGCAAGGGCAACGATTCTCCGGGCGTGCTCTGTCAACCAGTGGTCGGAACTAATCATGTCAATGGTGTGTCTTGGCTTGGTGAAGGCCGTCCCCCTTGAGTCTGAAGGCGCTACAGTGGTGCCGGTGGCTGGGTCGGTCGCGGAGTTCTCTCATGCGGATCCGACTACGGCATTGTTTGGCATTGGTCTCCGTCGTGGGCGTGATCGCCGCGGCGTGTGGTGGCGGCGACGGCGACGAACCCATCGAGGTGCCGGAGACCATCAACCAGGCCGAGGCCCCGACTGAGCAAGCCGCGGATCTCCAGCCCGACCAGGCCGAACTCCCGGCGGCCGCCGATGCGGACGGCGCCAACGAACCGACCCCAGTGGCGGAAGTCGATGACCCCGAGGCCGCCGCGCCGGTCGCCGCTGAGACCTACACCGTGGAAGCGGGAGACACCCTCTCGGAGATCGCGGACGAGTTCGACACGACCGTCGACGAGATCGTGGCATTCAACAACCTCCCCGACGCCAACTCCCTGGATGTCGGCCAAATCTTACAGATCCCCGGCACTGGAGAGCTCGACGAGGCGGTGGCCGAGATCGACGAAGGCGATGACCCCGATGCCGACCCCGATGCCGACCCAGATGCGGCCGACCCGGAGCCGGCGGATCCCGTCGATCCCGATCCGGACCCCGCGGACGATCCCGATCCGGACCCAATACCGATCGACCCTGGGGCGCCGGCGGGAACGAGCCCCGAGGGAATCCCACAACCCAGCCCGGAGATCGTGGTGGAGGAGGTGCCGAACCAGCCCGTCGACTTCGCCGATTACGCTACCGCGGCCCTGCCCTGGCTCCAGGAACGCACCGAAGTCGCTGAAATCTTGGACATCTTCACGACGTGGGTCATGCCACCGGTCGCGGGCGGGGACCGCCTCAACTTGGTGGATACAGACCTGAACGGACTGGCCAGCCTGGTCATCATCTACACGGACCCGGAAACGCTGGGCTTCCCCGTTGTGGAGAGCAACTTGGCAATCTACGATCCCGTGCCAGAGCAGCCGGATCGGTACCGCCTCGCCTATGACTTCAATCTCGCGACCGGGCGAGAGGCGACGAACATCAGCGTGCTCCAGGTCGTCGACATGACGGGCGACGGACGTCGCGACATCACCTTCCGCGAGCAATCCTGCGGGGTGAACACCTGCACTTCCTCGTTCCACATGCTAGTCCGCGACGGCACGGGCTATCGCGACGCCGTGCTGACGCCGATCGACATCGCCACCGCGCACAGCATCGATGTCGTCACGGACAGCACCGGGGACGGCGTCCCCGACATCACCGTGCTCGGCGGCACGTTCGCGACGGTCGGCGCCGAGCCGCAGCGCGAATTCCGCTGGCTCTTCAGCGGCGCCGAGGGCACCGTGCGTCAAGTCTCGATGCAGGGCCTGCCCACGGACTGGATGGTCTGGCATCTGCTGGACGCCAACACCGCCTTCGATCAGCAGGACTGGGTCCGGGCGATCACGCTCTACAACGTGGTGCTCACGGATCCGAACCAGGCTGAGTTCGCGCCGCAGGCCAACGAGGCCGATGAACTGCGGTCCTTCGCCAACCTGCGGAGATCGCTGGGCTTAGCGATCAGCGGCGACAGCGTGGGCGCCCAAGCGGCCGCACAGGCGCTGGCTGGGGGCTCAGGCCTGATCGCCGAGCTGGGCGGAGCCTTCCTCACCGGAATCGCCGGCAACGATGTCGGCACGGCCTGCGGCGGTTTCAACAACGCCTTGGCGCTTCGCGTCGCGGACTGGGACGCGTTCTGGGGCAACTATGGATTCGCCGTGCCGCCGGTGACTGCGCAGTCGATCTGCCCGTTCTAGACAGATCGACGGGGACTCCAGCCTCAGGGTGAAGTCCGAAGTTGAACGGCCTCTGAGCGGGGTCTAGCGTGGATTCACGGGGCTCAGCGCCCCTGCGGTTCATCCACTATGGCCTTCTTCGAAGCCACGAGCGCACGCCTGGCGGCGCGCTTCGAGCCTCTCTACAACATCCGGCTCCCCACCGGCGTCGCCCCCTTTCTGCTGGCCGTCGCGGTGGGAATCGCCGCTGGGCTGGGCTCGCTCGCCCTGCAGGAGATGGTGGAGCGCTTCGACGACCTCTTCTTCAACGAGCTCGGGGGCGCGCTGACGGACGCGGCGGGCGATTGGGTGATCCTCTGGGTGCCGGTGATCATCATCGTCCCGATCACGTGGCTGATTACCCGCTACGCCCCGGAGACGCGAGGCCACGGCGTACCCGAGGTGATGCGGGCGGTGGAGACCCAGGGCGGACGCATCCCGCTGCGCACACCGATCGTCAAGGCAGTGGCATCAGCACTGACCATCGGCGCCGGGGGATCCGTGGGCCGCGAAGGCCCCATCGTCCAAGTCGGGGCGGGCCTGTCGTCGGCGATTGGACGGCTGACCCGGCAGCCGCAGGACACCGTCGTGTTGATGGTCGCGGGTGGCGCCGCCGGCGGCATCGCGGCCACGTTCAACGCGCCGATCGCCGGAGTCTTCTTCGCCCTGGAAGTGATCTTGCGCCGCTTCAACGTGCGCAACTTCACCTTGGTCGTGGTCTCCGCGGTCGTCGCGAACATGATCGCCATCGGCGTGGAGGGCGACACACCAGGCCTGGTGATCCCACCGTACGAGTTGGAGTCGTCGATCGAGATCGGCCTCTACGCCATCCTGGGACTGGCGGCGGCTGTTGTCGGAGTCTTCTGGCTGCGCTTCCTCTATCTCATGGAGGGCGCCTTCGCGCTGTTGCCCACCTCGCCCTACGTGAAGCCCGTGTTAGCGATGCTCGGCGTTGGGGCGCTGGGCTTCTGGCACGGGGAACTCTTCGGCACCGGCTTCGACGCGATCGAGGCGGCGAGTGTCGATGAGATCGCGATGGGCACCTTGGCGATCTTGCTGGTCGTCAAGCCACTGGCAACATCGCTGACCCTGGGAGGGGGCGCCTCTGGAGGAGTCTTCGCGCCCTCGCTGTTCATCGGCGCAATGCTGGGCGGTCTCTTCGGCAACGCCTTCGTGGAGATCGCGCCCGACAACGTGGCCCCGGCCGGAGCCTATGCCGTCGTGGGGATGGCAGCGGTCTTCGCGGCGGCGGCCCGCGCCCCGATCACGTCGTTGTTCATCGTCTTTGAGCTCACGCGCGACTATTCGCTGATTCTGCCCCTGATGACGGCCGTCGCCATCGCGACGGCGTTCGCGCAGATCCTGACTCGCGACACGATCTACTCGATCAAGCTCGCTCAGTTGGGCGTCAACGTGACGGATGAGTCCGCTCGGGCGTTGGTGGAGGAATTGACCGTCGCCGAGACGATGACCACGAACGTCCCCATCGTCGCGGAGGAGACCCCGCTGGAGGACCTGGCACTAGCGATGAGCCGATCGCGGGGGAACGTCCTGGCCGTGTCCGACGAATCTGGGAGCTTCCGCGGTCTGATCAGCGCCAGCGCTCTCACCGCCGCGCTGGACCGGACCGGTGCCGATCTCACCGCGCGGGATCTCAGCGTCGTCAGCCCGCTCCGCGTCTATCCCGATGACCAGCTTGGACACGTGGTGGCCTTGATGGCCGACAACGATGTGCGGCAGCTTCCCGTCGTGGCGCGCTGGAATCAGCGGCGGCTCCTCGGGATGATCTCTCAGCGCGACGTGTTGCGGGAAGTCGCGCGCCGCGCCGCGCCACCGGACGGGGCGCGGCGGCGGCCGCCGCCGGTCCGTCGCCTGATTGGCGCCGTCCAGATCGAAATCACGATCGACGCGGACTCACGCCTGATCGGGGAGGAGTTGCGCGAGATCGGCCTTCCGGAGGGTTCGGTCGTGACGATCATCCATCGCGAGGGATCCGTCGTGATTCCGCGCGGCAACGTCACGGTGGAGGCGGGCGATCAGCTCACGATCTTGTCGGAACCCGAGGCGGAAGCCACCGTGCGGCGGATGCTGGCGGAGGTCCTTCAGACTGGGGATATTCAAGCCTCCCGGGAGGAACAAAACCGCTAGGCTAGGCGGCGCGACTTCGAAGCTGGCGATTTTCATGAACCGGACTTGGACGCCCAGCGCGAGGGTGTCGACGCGGCGAGACGGGACGAAGACCGATCATGGCTGACGACCGATCTGACGCTGAGGACCGATCTAACGCTGAGGACCAGGCGCGCCTGTTCACGCTCGCGGAAGCACGGGCGACGCTGCCCCGCCTCGAGCCTCTGCTTCGCGATGTCCAAGATGCCAAAGAGACGGTGCTCGACGTGCAAGCCTTGATTCAGTCCGTCCGCCGTTCCGGGACGACCGATGGAGACGCGATCCACAGCGACACCACGCCTTTGGAGGCGCAACTGCGGGGGCTGGCACAGCGTATGCGCCGAACACTCGGTGAGATCACGGAGATCGGGGTCGTCATCAAGGACATCGATCGGGGCCTGGTGGACTGGGTCGCAATGCGCGACGGACACCGGGTCTACATCTGCTGGGAGCTTGGCGAAGCGGAGATCGGTTGGTGGCATGAGATCGCGGCGGGCTTCGCCGGTCGGCAGGCGATCGTCACCGAGGAGTGGGCGTAGGTGGTCACGCCGGCTGAGTTCGCGCTCTTCCCCGAGCTACGGGACCACTTCAACGCGGTCTACGACCTCCTCGTGGGGGACGAGGGCCCGCGCGGCGCCACGCCGCTGCTAGACGTGGGGACGGGGACTGGGGCCGGGCTCGCGGCGACCGTCAGCGGTACGGACCTCTTCGGCGTGGCGATCGACCTCCGCTTTCCGGCGGAGTGGCTGGGGCCCCCGGACTACGCGTTCCTAATCGCCGACGCCCAAACCCTCCCCTTCGCGACGGATGCGTTCCCAGCAGTCCTACAGATGGAGACCAGCGAGTGGCTGACGGACCCCGTCGCGGCGCTGCGCGAGGCGGTGCGCGTCAGTCAGCGCCGAGTGGTGGTCGTGCACACCGACTGGCAGTCGCTCTGGTTCGACAGCGGCGACCCAGAGACGAGCCAGGAGTTCACGCGTCTCTTCGCCGGGCCACGTAGCGACCACAGCGCGGGGATCATGCTGGAGAGCCAGCTGGAGGCAGCGGGGCTCCCATCCTTCCGGCACGATGTCCACGTCATCCGTGGCGTGCAGATCGCGCCCGACACGTATGCCAAGCATCTGCTGGGGCTGCTGCGCGAGTGGCTCTGCAACCAGATTGGCGCCGTGCGGGCTCGACGCTTCGACGAGTGGCTCAAGGACCTGGAGGAGCGATCACGCGAGGGGACCTTCGGCTTCTCGGTCGACCGGCACGTCCTCACCGGGTCCCGCTAGGTCCGCCGGGGCGACGCAGCTCGAATTCAGACTCGGGCAGCGCGCCGGCTCAGCAGTCCTGGCGGCTCAGTGGTCCTGGCGGCTCAGTGGTCGTGCTGGCCGTGCCAGACGTGGGGCTCCACCGTGTAGCCGTGCTCATCGCGGTGGAAGACCATCAGATGCCGCCCGAACGTCTCGACGAGGACCGCCTCGGTCAGCACCTCCGCCGGGGGTCCGCTCACGACCAACCGCCGGTTCACACAGATGGTCAATGGGTAGTGTTCGAAGACGGAGGTGATGTCGTGCGTGGCGACGATGAGCGTCTTCCCTTGCTCGGCTAGCTCCAGGAGCAGCCCTTGTAGGTCCTCCTCCACGGACGCATCGAGCCCGGCGGCGGGCTCGTCGAGGAGGAGAACGTCCGGGTCTTTGACCAAGGTCCGAGCGAGCAGGACCCGTCGCTGCTGGCCGCCGCTGAGCTCGCTGACCTGCTCCGCGCCGAGATCGCGAATACGAAGGCGGTCGAGTGCGGCGTCGACCGCGGCGGACTCGTTGGGCGCGCGACCGGCAAGCCGGCGCAGGCGGTCCCAGCCCCATCGTCGCTGGTAGAGACCCATCGCCACGACCTCGCGCACGGAGACCGGGAAGCGCCAGTCGACGGATTCGATCTGCGGCATGTAGCCGATCCGATGGCGGGCCGCGCCCGGTGCCTGGCCGAGAACTTCGATCTCACCCGACCAAGGAGGAAGCAGGCCCACCAGGCTCTTGATCAACGTGCTCTTGCCGGATCCGTTCGGCCCGATCAGGGCGACAAGATTTCCCGCCGCGACGTTGAGGCTGACGTCCTCAAGCGCTGCCTCTCCTCCATAGCCGGTCGTGAGGTTGCGGACCTGGACGGCGACGGGACCCTGACGAACCCGGGGGCTTGGATGCTGCGCGTGGTGCTGGTCCTCGCCCGCGTGAGATCCGTGTTCGGGCAGATCCGATTGAGCGGGGCGGACGGGTGGCTGAGTCCTAGGTGGCTGGCTCACGAATGGTCCAATTCCCAATCTCGTCTCGTACGAGTATGCCGCAAGGTCTCCCCAGCACGTAAGGGACGCCGCGACACCAGGAACGCACTCCACTGAGAGGACGATCCGGCAGCGATCGGGACTCAGCGAGAGAAGGTCAGGAGCGAGGCGCCCGTCGGCGTCAATGTGGTGGGGTCGTCCTCGTGCGTGATGGTCATGAGATCGACTTGGGACAACGCCAGGTCCGTTCTGCCGTCGACGACACTCACGCCGGATGCATCGACATAGAGCCGCGCAAGCTGGACGGGGCCGCCAGGCTCCTCGGGTGCCCAGAGGATGTAGGCGCTACTCCCAGGCGTGGGATCGAGACCGGTCGCCGCCAGCACGAAGAGTGCTTCGTCCGGGTCCCACATGAGACGCGCCCGGGCCTCGACGTTCAGATCGGAAACAAACTGTAGAGCGCTGGTCCTCTCGCCAGTAAGCGCGAACAGCGCGCTTACGACGCTGGCATTGGTGGCGCTCGGACCATCCTGGAGTGCCGCCGCCAGGCTGGAATTCTCGCTCTCCAAGTCGTCGACCTGGCTTTGGAGAACGATCGCCCAAGCCAGCAAACCACCGATCGCGAGAACGCCGAAGGCTGCGGCAACCGCTTGCAACCGCTGCGACAGCCGGAGCCGGCAGGAGATGGCGATAGGTACGGATTCGTCCCGGCGGGTCATCGTCCCAGCCGAAGCGCCCCCCGGCGGCGCCGCCGCGATGGAATCCAGAACGCGGGCTTTGAGGTCGTCGGAGGGCGGCGCCACCAGCCGCGAGGCCAAGGGCAAGGCTTGAAGCACCCGGACAAGCGTCGAAACCTCTTCCTCGCAGTCCTCGCAGCCTTCCTCCAGATGTTCATCGACGATCGCGGCTTCGGCGGGCTCAAGCGCGCCCAGCGCGTAGCCCTCGATGAGCTCTGCCGCTCGATCGTGCAAGGTCTCGCTCCGAGCTTCGGCTTCGGTCATCCGCTCCGGCCTGCTTCCGCTGTCCCTTGATCAGCTGTACGACTGGGCGACGCAGATGGTTCGATGATTCCGACCTTTCCTTCCAATGCGACGCGCAGTTTGCGCATCCCGAGGCGAATCCGCGTCTTGATCGTTCCCAGCGGCGTCGGCAGCACCTCCGCAATCTCGGCCTGGGTGAGCCCTTTGAAATAGGCCAGCTCAATGGCGGCGCGCTGGTCCGGCGGGAGATCCTTCAGGGCGGCACGAACGGCCTCGCGCTGATCGACGAGTTCGGCGGAGGCGAATGCCTTGCTGGCGGATTCGCTGGGGCGTTCGTCGGTAATGGATCCGGTATCTTCCCGGGTCCCGAGTTGGCTTTCGCTGATCGGACGGCGGCCGCGCGAGCGGATCTCATCAATCGCCCGGTTGCGGGTCACGGAGAGCAGCCAACCAATGAACTTGCCGCGCTCCTCCACGTAGCGATCGGGGCGCTGCCAGAGTCGGACGTAGACGTCCTGCACCACGTCTTCGGCGCCGCCCGCGTCGTTGAGGACTCGATAGGCGGTGGCGAAGACCAGCCGGTGATAGCGATCGTAGAGAGAGTCGAAGGCTCCGACCTCTTGCTCGGCAATCGCGCGCATCAGGTCAGCGTCGGAGGATTCTGTCCAGTTCACGCGCGCAGCGTAGCTCAACGTCGCGCTGCGCCCCACAGGAGGCGACGCCGGAGAGCGATTCATCGGGAGGGGGGAAGGAGATGCGTCGCGGTCCGGGACTCTGTAGGCTGACGGCTGGCAACGCCGGTTGGCGAACGCCGGTTGGCGACCGAGCACCCGAGACGGGGGTTGGCCTCGGTCGCTCAGCACAACAGCGCCGAATTGAAATCCAACACCCCTGCCACCAGGAATCGCTTGGCAAACTAGGAGAAAACGATGGACGCCGACACCCGCAAGACTGTGCTTCGCATGATCCCCTACGGCCTGTACGTCTTGACGACTACGGGCGATGAGGTGGGGACCGGCACCATCAATTGGGCTTCGCAGATGTCATTCGATCCACCCTTGCTGGCGCTCGGCGTCAAGAAGGACACTCGAAATTTCAGCAACCTCAAGGCGGGCGGATCGATGGCGCTGTCGTTCTTGGGAAGCGGCCAGGGCGATCTGGCGTTTGCGTTCTTCGGGGACGCCGAAGTACAGGGCGACACGTTCGTAAACAAGGACAAGAGCTACGGCTATGAGGCGTCGCCATCGGGAGCACCGATCCTGACGGACGCCCCGGCCTGGGCCGACGTGAAGTTGGTAGACACCGTGGAGACCGGCGACCACGCGGTGGTCGTGGTAGAGGTGACGGACGTGGGGCTGCGCGGCGACGACCCCGAGGTGCTGACGCTGAAGGAGCTGGGCTTGAACTACGGGGGTTAGACGACCCGAGGCAGCTGACGCCGAGAAGAGCCACGGATGCCCGCAACAACAACCGACGCGCTGGAGCGCACGATCAGCTTGGACCGGCCCGCCCAGCGCGTGGTGTCGCTGGTGCCCAGTCAGACGGAAACGGTGGCGCTCTTCGATAAGGCCAACGTCTTAATCGCCTGTACCCAGTTCTGCACGGAGCCGGTCGATATCGTGGACGGGCTGCGGAAGATTGGCGGCACGAAGGATCCGGACGTCGCCGCGATCATCGCGCTCCAACCCGATCTGGTCCTGGCCAACAAGGAAGAGAATCGCCAGGAAGATGTCGACGCGCTGATCGCAGCGGGACTTTCGGTGTTTGTGGGCTATGCCCAGACCGTGCAACAGGCCGCAGCCGAAATGGAGTCGCTAGTCCCGCTGCTGGGCAGCTCGATCAAGGCACTGCAGTTCGCGCGGGCACTCGCAGAGGAGGTCGAGCGGCAGACGGCGCTCGCCGAGGAGCGGCCGCCCGTGCGCGTCTTCGTCCCCATCTGGCGAAAGCCCTACATGGCCGTCAGCGGGGAGACCTACGGCGGCGATCTGCTGCGGCTCGCGGGCGGCACAAACGTCTTCGAATCACACCGGACCGGGGGTCGCTACCCGCAGGTCTCGATCGCGGATCTGGAAGACGCGAATCCGCAAGTGATTCTCCTGCCCAGCGAGCCATTCCACTTCCGCGAGCGACATCGCGACGAGTTCATGGCGCTCCGCTCAATCGACGCCGTTCAGCACGAACGTGTCTTCCTTACCGATGGTCGGGCGCTGACCTGGCACGGTCCCCGGGCGGCGGCAGCGCTGCGCGAGATCGCCAAGCTGCTCGACAAGGCGCGGCCCGAATACACGCCACCGATCGAAGAAGCGGCACCGACGGCGGCAGGCATCGGGACCTCCGGTCGGGCCAAGAGACCTCAGGCCCCCTCCCGGCCCGCGGCAGGGAAGCCATCCACCCGGCCCAGGCGGCAGCCGACGGCGAGTACAGGCGCCGAGCTTCCACCGGGGCTGCGGCTGGATGTGACGCAACAGGATGTGGTCGATGAACAGAGCTGATCTGACGCGACCGTTGCGCTGGTTCACGGTCGCGACAACAGCCTATGGGGCGCTGGCGCTGGCCAGTCGCACCTTGGTGCAGCGACGCGAAACGGTCGGGTTGGACGAGACGGTGACGTCGGGCACGGTCACGTTCGTGGACGGGATTCGCCTGCACTTTGTGCGGGCCGGGTCAGGGCCGCCCGCGCTACTCCTTCATGGATTCGGTGCCAGCACCTTCTCCTTCCGCGAGACGGTGCCCGCCCTATCGCCGCGGTTCCAGGCCACGGCCCTAGACCTGCCGGGCTTCGGCTATTCCGATCGCAGCCCGGAGCACGACTACTCGTCAGCATCCCAGGCGGAGCTGGTGGCACGATTCATGCGAGACCAAGGGATGGCGGGGGCGCTGGTCGTTGGGCATTCCATGGGGGGCGGCATCGCGCTGCGGTTGGCACAACGGCATCCTGAGCTGGTCTCACGCTTGGTGCTGGTGGGGTCCATGAACCCGCGCCAGCGGCTGATGCCGGCTCCGCTCGTAAAGCTCACGAGGCCGCTGATGCCTCTGCTCGGGTTGGGCTCTGGGCTCTCGCATTTGTTTTCCCGACGGGCGATGCGGCGCACGGTGCACGATCCGGCCTTCGCGACGCCCGCCGTGGTCGCGGGCTACAACCGACCGTCGTTGGTGAAGGGGACACACGCGGCACTGCAACGGATCGTGCAGGACGGCGCCAAGGACAAGCCAATCGATCTGAGCACGATCCAAATCCCCACGCTGTTGCTGTGGGGGGAGTCGGATCGGCTGGTACCGCTGTCGGTGGGGCGACAGCTGCTGGAGGAGATCCCGGACGCCCGTCTGGAGGTGCTGACGGAGGCCGGTCATCTGCCCTTAGAAGAGCGACCCGCCGCCGCCAACGCGATCCTGCTGCACTGGTTGGAAGAGACCGAGAACGCCGCGCCCGACGGGTCCGCTCGAATCTAGGCGAGCGCTCCTCAGCTCTGTGGCCCTGACCGCAGGCAGGGCTAGATCGGCCGGGCGCTATCGAAGAAGAGGGCGCGAGCGGCGATCTCTCCGGCCAAGATCAAGGCCATGACCAGATACAGCAGCCCCGTGGCCGACATCATGGAGCGGATCCGCGACGAGGCGAAGGCCATCGCTCCGAAGATCAGCGGCATGATGAGACCAACGACGATGCGCAACCAAAAGGTGGGGTCATCGGCAAGAGCGCGATCGCGCCCGCCGATCGGTGACTCGTCGATCGGCAGGGCCAGGGCGAGCGCCAAGAGGATGATCTGAACGGCCACGACGACGAGCAGGACTAGGGTGATCCCGTTAAGCGGCTGAGCCGGCAGTCGCGGCGTCACCAAGTACCAGTGTCCCAAGGTCAGTCCGATCGCGGCGAGTCCGATCGCGAGCGTGCCGAAGAGGAGGCTGAAGAAGACGAGTCCCATCCCCCAAGCAGGGATGCGCAGCATGATGGCGGCCAACAGCAAGACCACGAGAGCCAGGACCGCGAGTCCGGCGCCCAGTAGGCGGGCCGCACGGTCACGGTCCGTGTAGAGCAGGATGTTGTGGGCGACGCTTCCGACCGTGACCGCGACCATCAACCCCACCAGGGCGTCGCGGGGGCCGGCGTCGAGGCGGAAGCCCTCGACGATGTCACCTTCAAGATTGAAGGCGACCCAGGTGCCCAACGCCAAGACGACAGGCACCATGACTGTGGTGGCTTTGATGAATCCACGTGTGACCTGTCCCCGAAAGTCGACGGCGGCCATGACGATGAGACCGCCGAATCCCAGTTCGGCGAGTAGGAGGAAGAGGGTGTAGGGAAGGGTGTCAGACGACTCCATCAGCCCCAGGATCGGTTGTGTGGCGGACGCTGGCGCGAGTCGTCGACCAGCGAGCCGGGTTCATCCGACGCTGGCGAGCATATGCAGCCCGTCGGGTGGGAGCAATGAGACGGGTGTGATCCGGGCGCGGCGAGGGAGTCAGGTTCGGTCAGAGCTTCATCATCAGGATCTCGCGCCGCAACCCGGCGTCGGCGATCTCCACCGCCGTGTGGATGACTCGGAAGCGGCCGTGGTCCCCGCGCGAGACGGTGATGATGTCCCCCTTCGACCAGTGGTAGTCGGTGTCGATGGTGTCGATCAGCGTCTCTTTGCGCTCCGTGAAGGGATCTGATTCCCAAAGCTCCGTGAGCATCGAGGGCCTCCTGGTCTCCGCCACACGGCGGGCCGCTGCGTCGTGCCGCTGCGTCGTACCGCTGCATGGTAGAGGCGGGCGAGGCCGGGCGAGCGAGTCGTCGCCCACGCAGCCCCATTCAGCTAGTGGAAACGGAGAATATGCCAGACTAATCAGGCGCCATCCGAGGCGTGGCGGAGGAGACAGTGCTGAGTCGCTCAGACTGGCTGACCAAAGCCCTACATGAGATGTGCGGTGAACTGCATACCCGGCTGACCGCGTTCGATTCGGTGTCGATGCGCGAGATGCCAGTGCCGGGCATTGAATCGCCACTGGAGTTGGCACGCTTGCTGCGAAATCGTGAACTGATCAGCGGGTCGCACATTGAGCAATGTGTCTACGGCCCTCCCAGCTCGTTGCGGCTTCACGACTTAGAATGGCTGGAACCGGAAGTCGATCCGTTCGAGGCGGATGACTTGACGGAACTGATGTATGAATTCCTCAGCCTGCGACGTCGCACGTGCAGCTTGTTCTGGGGCCTCAGCGAGCGGGAATGGCATCACACCACGCACCATCGATTCCTGGGCAACGTGACCTTGGAAGACCTCGTCGTCGCGTTGCACGAGCACGACATTGAGGCGTTGTGGAAGGCGAAGAAGCTGGCCGACGCGCTGGGAGCGCCTCAGCCGCACTTCGGTTAGGGGCGCCACACCAATGGACCGAGGCTCGGGCTAGGCACGGACCGTAGTGCGGCGACGGGCCAGCGCCAAGGCGTAACGGCTCGTGAACAGGGCTGGCTCCGGGTCGAACTCGGTCAACACCTGGAAGAGCTGCTCGGCCGAGGTTCGGTACAGATCACTATCGGTTTGAGCGGCGATACGATCGGCGTTTTCCGCCATGATCGCGTTGGCTCGCAGCGGGCGCAGGGCCTGCCGGAGCCGCCCCGGCGCCGCTGGGGCCGCGGCGATGTCCGCCAGGCCTCCCCGTGGGTGCCGGTAGGCGCCGAAGGCATGCTCGAAGACGACGCGCGCACGGGCCAGCCAGATCGCGTCATGCGTGGCCTGATGGGTGTCGAGGAAGGCTTGCGTCAGCTCCGCGGCGTCGATGAGGCCGCCTGGACTCGCAATTCCGCCGCGCAGGCGATGCACCGGCCCAGTCTCTCGGCTGAAGGCGTTCGTCCAGAGATGGAAAGCGAGATCCACTCCTCGAACGATGGCCGCTCCGTCCGCGAGTGTTCGCCCGGCGCTGAGCAGGGCCGACACCATTCGCGCGTTGGCGTCGACGAGCGTCGAGGCGTCGAGCCGGGGGATTGGCCAGTCGTCTGGGACTTCGGGATGGGCCGGGCGCAGGCTGGCGGCGAAGGCAGGCGAGGCGTTGCCCGCGGTTTTTGCTGTGCTCAGTGTGTTCAGACACCAGGCCAGCACGCGGCGTACATCGCGGGCAAAGGCCGGCTGATCCAGCAGATCCGCGGCAATGCAGAGGGCGTGCAGTAAGGCGGCGTTGTCGCTGAGGAGGCGCTCCCCGTGGATGCTGCTCCAGTCCGAACCGGCGGCGTAGCGTCGAAGACCGCCCAGATCCTGTAGCCAGAGTCCGCCGTCCATGAGCCGCTGCAGCGCCTCTGCCGCGATGCGCCGGGCATCCCCGCTATGCCCGGTATCGGTACCCACCGTCGCCAACAAGGTGATCGCATCGAGGTGGGGAAAGCGCGGCCCGTCCTGATTGCGTTCCAGGGCAAAGCCTTGGCTGGCAGGGTCATAGGAAGCGACGATCTCATCGACGATCACCGCGACGCGTTGTACGGGGGATGGCCGCGGCTCCGGATCTGTCGGATGCTGCGTCCGCACGTCGGCCTGGCCGGGGGTGGTGTGCTGGGCGCGGGCCGCCCAGAGATCGCGCAGCAGTGTTGGGAGATCGTCTGGGTCCACCTGGACGCCCCGCCAGATGGGTTCCCCGGCGGCGGTGAGGACCGCGATTGTGGGCCAGCCGCCGCCGCTGTAGCGGGCGTGCAGCGCGGGGTCGTCGTCGCCGTCGGCAAGGACGCTGACGTAGTGTGCCTCGAGGACGGCCTGGCTGGCGGAGTCGACAGCGAGGCGGTGCAAGAGGCGCTGGCTGTAGGGACACCAGGACGCGCCGATGACGAGGAAGACGAGACGTTCATCCCTCCGGGCGGCGGCGAAGGCCGGCTGCGCGAACGGCTGCCAGTCGATCGGCGATTCGAGGAGGGCGAAGCAGCCGAAGCGCTCATCCATCGAGATCTCCCGAGTCGGCAGGTTCCCAGGCCACAGACGCGGACTATCCCCCGGCCTTCAACTCCCGCACCAGTTGTGTGACAGAAGCGTACCGACCGAGCGCAGGGACAAGATAGACCCCGGCGCAACGACCACGAACGGCACTGACGTATTCACGGGCGATGTTCAGTCCCTCTTCGGCGGCGCTGTCCCCGGCCGACTCCATCCGCTGGAGAATCTCCGCTGAAACGGTGACGCCAGGCACCTGAGTCGCCATGTATTGTGCGTTGCGCGCACTGGCCAAGGGCATAACCCCGAGGACAACCGGTCGACCAACGACTGTCGCCATCTCCAGAAAGCGCTCGCTCTGGGCAGTGTCGAAGCAGTTCTGGGTAAAGAAGACGTGCGCCCCTTTATCAGCACGGGCCTGCATCTTCGCGATCTCAGCGTCGAGGTCCTCCGCGCCGGGGTTGGCGGAGGCGACGATCGTGAAGTCGGTGGCGGCGCCTACCTCGTTGCCGGCGGAGTCGAGGCCGGCATTGAGGCCCGCCACGATCTCGATCAGGCCGTCGGCGCGGACGTCCCAGACAGCGCTGGCGCTGCCGTACTGCCCAAGGCTGGGCGGGTCCCCGCTGAGAGCGATGAGAGTTCGGATTCCCATGGCATGCGCGCCCATGAGGTCAGACTGGAGGGCCATGAGATTCCGATCTCGTGACGTGAAGTGGATGATCGATTCGACGCCGGTGCGTTGCTGCATGGCCACGCAAAAGAGGGTGGAGTTCATGCGCACCGAAGCCATGGGGCTGTCCCCGGCGTCGATACAGTCGACGCCGGCATCGCGCAGCCGTTCCACGACCCGCACCCCCTTTTCGAGATCCATCGCCTTGGGCGGGTCGACCTCGACGGAGACGATCCAGTCGCCCCGCTCCAGCATGGACCGGAAGCGGTAGTTCACGGGCTGATTCGTCAACTCAGCCACACGGTCGCCTCTCTGTTGCGCTCGGCTGCTCGGTGTCGATCCAGAGCGGGCAAGACGGGCGATTAACGTACACGACCCGCCACAAAGGACGGGTCGTGAAGATTGCCCAAAAGAGCCTCTAGCAGCAGGAGCGGGCCTGGCTGGCGCCAGCGCTCTCAGCCGTGTCGAAGGAGGAGCCGCAGGCGCAGGACTTGGCGGCGTTGGGGTTGTTAATTGAGAATCCCTGCTTCATGACGTCATCGATGTAGTCAACGCGCGCGCCCGCGAGCAGGGGGCGGCTCTCCTGGTCGACGAGAAAGCGAACGCCGTTCTTCTCGATGACTTCGTCGCCCTCTTCCACATCGTTGGCGAGAGCCATGCCGTACTGGTAGCCACTGCAGCCGCCACCCACGACGAAGACGCGAAGCGCGCCATCGGCGAAGCCCTTCTCTTCGAGCATGTCTTTGGCCTTGTCAGCAGCGAGGTCCGAGACCTCAAGCACGGTGGTCAGTTCGAATGCCATGTCGCTCTCCTCGATTGCGCTCGCCGAGTGGTGGCGGCACGACTTTGTCAGGCTGATCCCGTAAAAACGATCTTGGAGAGTATATCGAGTTCCGGGTGGCCTGATCCAGTCCGGTGTTACAGCCGTGATTCTCACGGCGATGAGCCGTGTGTCCAGCGTGTCTCGCCCCTCTCAGATCGTGTCCAGGTGGCTTAAGCTGGGGGCGAGGAGCGCCGTCATGACTAGCAGCGTCGCAGGCGGAATCGCCATGGAGAGTCGGATCTATCTGGATCACGCCGCCACGACACCCGTTGATCCGCGGGTCTTGGAGGCGATGCTGCCCTACTACCAAGGGCTGTGGGCCAACCCATCGGGCATCTATCGCGAATCCCAGGGAGCCAGGAAGGGACTCGATGGCGCACATGACCAGGTAGCGGCGATCTTGGAATGTGCTCCGTCTGAGGTCGTCTTCACCTCCGGTGGCACCGAGGCCGACAACCACGCGATTCGCGGCGTCGTCGCGGCGCGGGCACATGCCGGGAGGCACATCGTCTCGTCGGCGATCGAACATCACGCAGTGCTGCACACGCTGGAGGCGATGGAGGCGGAGGGCTGCGAGGTGACGTTTCTGCCGGTCGACCGCAGCGGTTTCGTCGATCCGGCCGAGGTGCAAGACGCCGTCCGCGACGACACGGTGATGGTCACGATCATGACGACAAAGAATTCCACCAAAAATCCGTGGGTGCAAGGTTTTCAAGCGTCCATCCATCATCTCGGGAAACCCGGTGTAGTCACTAACATCGAGGACATCGATTCCACTTTGCTCTAGATGACGACGAGTACCACCAGTGCTGTAGATTTCAACAC